>Ga0265301_10000584_pt1 | contig 51371 bp, 50 predicted proteins | sample AusTroGonzalo_MG_2_FD_193488 | JGI IMG/M metagenome (GOLD analysis project Ga0265301, IMG submission 193488) | Bovine rumen microbial communities from tropical cattle in Woodstock, Queensland, Australia - Gonzalo_04 | ecosystem: Host-associated > Mammals > Digestive system > Stomach > Rumen ... | reverse complement strand
GTATCATCTGTGGCGATGCTTCTGATATATCACATGATATCACGTTCATGTTTGGATTCATCGCACACTCTTGGATGTTTTGTAACGCTGTTGGTATATCATAGATAGGCATGTTGTTGCCTCCCTTCATATTAGATCACCTTTCTGTTCTATCATTTGTTTATAAAAATTGCCGTATTATATCTTTCAATATCGTATCATCCGGTATTGGTGCTATCTGTTCAAAGTCCTCATAAATATATTTTATCCTCCATTTTATAAAAGGCGCTTTAAAAACGATAAATCGATGACTTTTAAGATATTGGATTATTGAATCCTCATCTTTCAGCTCTGTGACTGATTTTTCTTTAAATATATGAAATTCAAAACCTTTGAAAGGATGGGGTTCGTGAAACTGTTCATTTACTTTAATCATGTCGGCGGTGCTTATTATATAGAGAGCTTTGACGTCACCGTTCTTATATTTTACCAAACACGAAGTTCTTCGCACTATGTCATCGTCTTTCGGTAGAAGCTCTTTCAAAACATCATCTGAAATATCTTTCACGTCATGCCAATCAATATCAAACTCATATCTCATAATACTCATTCCTATATAAAAATTTAAACGGGGGCACTTGGCCCCCGCTTCTTATAATTACTTGGTATTGCCGTCTCCTTCGGAAACGATCTCAGCATCAACAGCCTCGGCCTCAGCAACAGGTTCAGCAGCTTCGTTCTGCTCTGCTTCAGGTTCAGTGCCGTTGCTGAGTTCAGCGACATTGATTTCACCGATAGCGTCGAACCATGCGACAACCTTACTCTTGATCTCAGGATCCATACGTCCAAACTTCTCGTTGAATTCTCCGACAACTGAAACAACACATTCAGCAACAATGTCGTTTCCTCTTACGACACGTGCAACCACTGTGAATGTATTCATGTCTCTCTGAACGATGCAGTTATATCCATTAACTTCACTTACGAAAGCAATGCGGTCCTGTTCGAACTTGATTTCATTTGTCGGGACTACTGTGAACTGGATTCCAAGAACCTTGTCAAGAAGGTCGTGAATTCTGTAAGTGTTTGCAACACTTATGTCATTAAGCTGTTTTACGATGTCTGTCATTTAGTTTTCCTCCTCATCTGATCCATCAACATATCCGTGTACAGCCTCATAGATATCATCTATAAGTCCAAATATAACAGGTCTGAGAGCACGAGGGATGTTGTGATAATCCTCTTCGATTCCTCCCTGAGCATTGATCTGTATATCAGCAACGCGTGCTCCTGTATCGAGTGCGGGAACGTCGATGAATACTGAAATAGTGTTCCATTCATTATCATTACAGATAATGCCTACGTTGAAAGACTGAGTGCTCAGATCGAACTGGTTCTCAGCTGGGTGTGTGGATGTTACGCTTAGAGATTCCTCAGCAGCACATACTACTGTATCAAACAGTGTGTTGTATGTTCTTGCCTTTCCGATCTGGTTGTTCATTCTTTCTTCAATTGCTGGTTTCATAAGAATTACTCCTTTATATTATTATTCCGATTCTTCAGCAACCTCTTCTTCTTCCTCATCCTCGGCGAGCTGTGCCATATACTCATCATATTCTTTCACTGAATTGTCTATGGCCTCCTGCCAATCCCGGTCATCGAGGATTCTTGTCATTACGATATCCCAGAACTTACCCATTGCCATGTAAGGATCATCGCATGTAAGAGGATAAAGTAAGAATATAGGATCCATCAACGCAGGAGCTTCGTACTTCTCGACAGCGTCCTGATGTGCGCGATAAACGTCCTTGGTTATGTTACGTAAGAATCGATTACTGAGATGTGCGATCGGAATCTCTTTAAAGTATTCTTCTTCATACTTATTGAGAGTTTCGATTACCTTTTCAAGCTGATCTGGTTCGAGTGTATATACAGGCTCCGGAGGTTCTGCAGCTTCAACTGCTTTCTCGACAACTTTGTCCGCTGCCTTTTCAGCTATTGTTTCCGCGAGCGCTTCAACATCAACACCACCGTTGCCGTATATTCCAGCAAGAAGATCTGCTTTATTAATGCTTTCTTCTTTCTTTTCTTCCTCGATAGGTGTTTCAACATCAACGATTGGGTTATCCTCGTCTGGATTAAACTCGGGAACATCTTCAAAATCAACCGAATCATCATATGCAGAATAATCAACCTCATCTGCTGTCATGTACTTTGCAGCGTCGGCTTCTTCCGGTGATCTTACATAAACCGCGTCCTCATATAATGGAACCGGATTATCATTGATTATCAATCCACTCGGATTGTCGGGAACCTTTAAAGATACACTATAACCATCTGTACCAGACACGGGTTCAACATGAACATCACTCCTGCCAATGGCATTATTAAGCATTGCAACATACTCAGGTGATACTGTGTCGGATGGTACAACTACCTCACTTTTCAGAGTTTCTGTCACAGAAAGAGATGTACCTCCAACGTCTAAGACCGTGCCTATTTCAACAGCATGATCATCTGCTGAGGGTGCAGACGTCTTAGCATCCTCAGCATTTGTCATACCGGGAACGTTTATACAATCCCAATATTTCATTAATTAAGCTCCTTTCATTAACCACCCCACCATGAATGCATGCCCTGTTTCATCTTGACATATTCCATGGTTGTCCTATAAGGATCTGGTTGGTCTGGATTAGTATTCTTTGGCAGATACTTGGCTGCCACCATATGCTCCTCAACGGGAGCTCTCATTTCAACGCCTTCAACGTTATTGAATAATCTCAGTCTATCTTCCTGAGAGATCTTTGCTCTAAGATCACGGTCCTCATATTCTCTTCCACACTCCGAACATTTATAAGATGAATATGATTCGTCAGTGAACTTCATTCTCTTACATCCACAAATACATTTGAAAAGATCCATGGATGCAGGGTATATATAGGCATAATCTATACATACCGGCTGACCTGCTAACAGACCCCAGTTTGCATAATTTATCCTATTGAATCCAACATCACCCAACAAGAATCGAGATCCCCAGCTTTCGAGAATCTTTCTTATCTTAGTACCGTAAATTGACATCTCCGAATACGACGTAAAAGCAGGAGCATAGGTGGCCACCAAAAGGTGGCCTCCCTTGCTTATCTCATATGCCGTTGCAACATTCGGAGCTAACATCTCTGACATAACCCATTCCTGCTTATTATCGGCTACGCCTTCACGGTCCAGAGCTATCTTGAGAGCGAATCCATCATACTTGACGATGAATCTGTTGGTACCCGTGCCAACTTCTGTAAACGGAATATTGTACTCCTTAAGAATCTCAATTACTCTGTTCTTTCTGGAAGTGGCACGCATTCCCTTCTGATATGAAACCTCACCGATTTTAATCCTGCATTCTTTCGGTAAAGTCATCAGTCGGGAACGGAAACTGCGGAGTTCTCCCGCCATCTCCATATGCGTCCCTCCTTCTTATTAGAGTTTGTTCCAGTTCTTCTTAGCTCTGTCAAGCCATGTCTCCTCAACCTGAGGGAATGAGAATCCCTGAGGAAGCATGGGCTGAGGCATCTGTCCGGGAACTGCTCCCATACCATACTGATCATATCCACCATACTGAGGCTGAGGCTTTGCAGTCCAGTCTATCGGAGGAGGATCGATCTGCTTGGGCATTGTCCAGAAGTTCTGACCCCATGAGTTCTTGGGAGCTGTATTGTTCTTCATATACTCAAAGATCCAGTTGTTAGGATCTACGCCGATAGGATATCCGTTATATCCCATAACCGGCTGCTGCTGATAAGCGGGCTGAGCATACATCTGACCCATGAGAGCCTGCTGGTTCATCTGTGTGAGCTGATTGAATGTACCACCTGTAGGATTCCAGGGTGGAGCAATTCCGGGATTTGTTCCCTGAGCCGGCTGACAACCGTAATATGCATTCTGCTGATAAGCAAATGGGTTCTGCTGAGCCATACCTACATTTGCTCTTGAGTCAGCTGAAGGAACGCTCATGACATTCTGAGAACCTGCGAACGGATTGGAACCAGGACCAGCGTAATATCCGCTGGTGCCATATCCACCCATTGTCTGAGGCTGTCCCTGCATGAGCATGCTTCTTACTGCTGCATCTGTGATCTCCGGATTCGGAGCATCGGGATTTGTATAAGGTGTTGTTGACATAATTTATTCCTCCTTGGATATTTTTTGAATTATGGTTATCTGTACATCGCAGATATAAGCAGAGCCAATGCTGTGATATTCTGATAGAGGTTGGGATCCTTCGCTCCAAGCTGCCATCTACTTCTGAAGCAGATAAAGTTGTTGTTAATTCTCTCAACCTTGCCGATTTTGTAAGGAGAGTTTACGTCTTGATCTGCGAGTACTCTGAAGTTATCAGGTATCATCAGATTGTTAAGACACATCTCAATACAGTTTGCCGGGCATCTACCAGATACATTGATCTCTACATAACCATTCTGTGTGATACCAATCTGCTTCAGCATCTGTACAGTTCTGATCAGATTCTGTATCTGTATAGGAAGTACCGATCTCGGTACAGGCAGAGTGATGAGCCAGAAACCATCCGGCATGATAGAATACTTTGTCTCTCTCAAACAACAACCAGTTCCTGATAACGGAGTCATTCCCGTCATAGGATTTGCAGTTCCAAGAAACTGGTCAAGCTGAGCGATTCTCTGGGCAGGAACCATCGCATTCGCCATACTATCCTGACACAGAATCTTGATACCGATGAAAGGCTCACTCTGAATTACTTCAGGTCTGTGGCCTGCTTTGATGATTCCCGAATAATTCACAATGTCATCGGCACGGATTACACGGGTCTGAACATCTAACGGCATATTGTTTTCCTCCTTGATTAATATTGTATGAAAGGTAACACTTAGTCCTCTCATCATGAAAATTATATATGTCTGAAATATTAAATTTGAGCCATATAATTCGTACGCTGTATTCCTTGATATATCGGAATAGACAAAGACACATTCTCAAGAATATCATCTTTGAGTGCGAACGATTGTGGCGATAAGAATGGATGTCGAATCGCCGTGATATTCGAATCGGTTTGACCATCCAAGTCTCTTTGTTTAACTGCTTTAATTACAAGCATTTTCGTTTCGTTACTATTTTCAATATTGATAATTGCAACGAAGTCGGCAACCTCCATGATCTCCCCAAATCTTCACGTGGGTCGTTAATCCACGCAGTTCTCTTATGAACTTCTCTATCAATTACGATAGAAGATGAGACTATATCACGATCTCTAATGAGACCCCTACCATTTCGCTTTAATTGGGAATTACTGAATTATTACTTCACACCCAAACCACTTGGCGCTACTCTACTCCTTTCGGATTTTCATCCTTATACCAATCAAACTGTCTCCCGACAGGTTAGTATGATTGAGTTAGTTTCGATAGTCGTTGAACTTTTCACTATAGAATTCAAGTTTATATTCGTCTTTGAAAAACTTATTGGACAATCTTACCCAATATGCTTTATTTGCGATTGCTATTACGTACTCTTTTGGAATTATAGGTTCTCCCCACAATTTGATTTCTTCATACGCAGCATTCAGATCACCATCGGCTCTTTTGATCTCACGACATATCTCTTCAACTGTTCCTGGTTTGAGAAACTTAATACCAACTATCCATACTCTTGTAAAGTACTTGTCTGATATTTCAACCCATGTCCTTTTGCGTTTTATATCATATAATTTGGAATTGTCGATTTTGATACCATGTTTTCTGAGAGCTAAAATAGCCATCTGAATATTTCCACAATAAAATCTCAATGCCTCACAAGCCACCTCAACAATATTTTCGTTTATGATCGCCATTCCATTCTTTGAACCTTTCATGACAGGAATAAGTCCATTTTTGAAACCATGACGAATATTTTCTATTCTTGTTGTCCATTCGAGATTTGAAGCTTTAATATTATTCTTATTGCCATCCTTGTGGTTTACCTCATTCTTTTCTTCAGTTTTGCCTGGTACAAATAATTCTGCTATGATTCGATGAATTTTTATTGAACGAGATTTTCCATCTGCGCATCTGAAGATTGTCATAAGATAACCCTTTTCTGATGGGCATTGAGACATTATATGTCCTGTGAGTTTATTGCGTATTCTGCCTTTGTTAGATGCTTCATACATATCCATTTTGATTGGACCATATATGACATCTTTCCATATCTCTTCCATTTCACACCTTCTTTCGATGTGAATTCTATAGTGCTTAGCTTCGGATTTCCTGCTACGTCTCCCGACGTTACTTTACGGAGTCCCCGAAATTAAATAGGTTTGCATGACAACTCACGCTGCCATGGCGCCGGAATTTAACGCAGATCCTGTCTGTGATCTGGATAGTGCCGAATCGGTTTTGTTATATCCACCATTCCTTACAACTTCATCAACCATCTTCGCAGCTTCTCTGTTGAGCTGGTGACCTGTTATAATTGGAATATTGAATTGTGCAGCTATCAGTTTGAACTCATTCATTATTGCATTCAACTCTGACTTCTCTGACGCTGTTGCAGCAGCATCTGTACGTGCCGGCCTAACACGTTTGATATAGTCAAAGAACAACGCAACAACTTCTGTGTCGTCCGTATTGTAAGCTCTTACAATATTAGCAATGTCGGCAGTTGACTTCTCGCGATATCCATAATACAAGATTACAGATCTCATCTCGGTTTCTGTCAATGCCTGTTCCATCATCTCTGTCAATTCATCCACTGAGAACATGCTCATATCGGCAGAAGGATACAACAACGACCACAGTCTGCGAACAGTCTGAGTCATTGTATTCTCCATTGAGATATACATGCTGATTCCAGTTCTACCATTGAGCGCTTTCTGTAAGTGCTGATTATATTTCAGCGTGTCAACATGTCCCTTTAACAATATACCCGACTTATAATTGCCAGGAAGACCTTGGTAGACATACAGACATCCTGAAAGATATCCTGGTGACAACAAGCTATTCAAACCCCTGATTCCTGTAAGAACTACCTTATCAGGTGATCGAGCATCTTGAGCTTGTGCAAGTACTGCTTTCATCGCATCTTTGTCAGAAGTATCAAATGTGTTTGACACCTCTGAAACATTGACTACGTTGTACGCGGATATCATTTCTGTCGAGATCCTGTACATTGTTTCGACAGTCTCTTTTATATTGGCTTCATCTTCAGCATCAAGCATATCGAGAGCTGCCATGAACGATCCTTTCTTTTGGATCATTGATGACCATTTAACATAATCAGCCAATACTCTACAAAGCCTATTGACTTCAGCTTGAGTTGAGATTGCAGGTTCACGATTAAGTTGATCAACTATGTTGATGATCTCTTCGTCTTCTCCCTCATCTCTCATAATCTCAAGTATCAATGAAACTTTGAATACATTCTTTTCGTAGAATGATAACATTCGATGAGCTGCTAAATAGAAATCTGATTTTGCAGGATAAGCAGATAACACTTTGCTGAACAACAACATGTTCTGTGCAGAACGGAAATTTTCGTTGTCCGAACATAATATAGAAGCGATGTTTCTATACATCACTGGTTTTAATGTCTTCATAAAAATCGTCCTTTCAAATAAAGGTACAATTTTGTTCCAAGTTCGTAAGATATAATAATGGGGGCCGAAGCCCCCATCATCTTAGAACATGTTTGGATCTACATATCCTTTATCGCCGTGTGGTTTGAGTAAGCATGAATCGAATATGAATGCCTTGGATGTAAGCATGTACTTCACGATTGTGATACCCGCTACAAGGACTTCGATATCATACTGAGCAGATGTTGGGTACTCTTTGTACTCACACATCTTTTCATCGACAACATCGAATGAAAAATCGGCAACTTTTTCGTCATAGAAGTCTTCCTTGATTTTATCACGGAGACTCTCATTGTCAAGTCTTGCTTCTTCATCCTCGATATCACCATACTTCGAATACCATATGTCATCGAACAATCCTTCAATTGCTCCACATATGCGGTTACATATCTCAGCATACAGACCAACGTTGTTTTCGATATTTTCTGTCTTGAACATGTTGTAAAGTCTGTTCATACGAATATATCCATACTTGATAAGGTTCGGTGTTACACCGTTGTCAACAGCCGACTTGATAATTGAACAACAGTCTGCAATCTTATCAACAATAAGCTTTGCCTGCAGACGGTTTCCTGTTTTGATCTTGAAGAATGTATCTTTATCTCTGAGGAGGCAAGCATTGATTCTCGACTCCCACATCGACTTCTTGATTATACTCTTAGACAGATCTGCTTTCATCTCAAACTTGAGAGTCTCAGCATACTCCGTTGCAGGTGTACAATCGTAGAAGCAGAGGCAGTTGCCGTTAGCGATCGATATCTTGTATTCTTTTGAATAATAATCAAGATCTACAGGACCTGCTGTTTCAAGAGTGAACGGCTTAATATCGAGAACCGCGGTGAGATCCTGAATCTCATTTCTGATGTAGCCACCCTTCAACTCACAGAAGAAGTATTTAAGGTCACCACCAGCAGCCAGCGTTGGAACCGCATATTTCTTTGTGTAAATATTGTCGAAGAAATCCTGAGTAACTGCTCTGGCTACGATAAGTACAGGAACGTCAGTTTCAATCTTACCGTTATCGAGTTTCATCCAGTCTGATGCCGAGAATGTATGATCACATACGATGATTCTCATCTGCTGAGGAACAACCCATTCTCTACCAAGATCGGGATGAATTGCGATGTTGACTCTGTAGTCTCCTGGGAGATATTCGTATGAGTATTCCACATCAGTAGTGTTATCATTATCACGGTCCTGATCAACAATAACATTTCTCACACATATGAGTTTGCCGTTCTCATCGAACTGAGGATCCATTGCTTTTACGAGATTACGTGTGAGGTGATCGTCGTAGTTTGCGGCAACCTTGATAATGTTGAAAAGAGTTTTCTCATCAAGCTCATGTACCAAACCATTGGTCTTATCAGCTTCGATGGTTGCTGGATTCTGGAGTTCATTCTCTATGGACTCGAGAATGCTCTTGATCTTTCTCTCATCATCAGCATTCTTAGCAACGTTTTTGAGAGCATTAAACATCTTCTCGGCTAAAAGAATACAGCTGGTTGTACCGTCTCCGACATTATCATTGACACGACTTATGATGTCCTGGATGTGGAGATACACTTGCTGCTTATAGTTGTGAGAAAAATGTAAAGCTTCGAACGTGTTGTAACCGTCCTTAGTTGCTGTGGTCTGGTTCTGTTCTGTTATCATAACCGACGAACCATAAGGACCATATGTCTGTCTCAGAGTATTGCAGATTGTTCTGAATGTATCTGCGACGAGACGACGATAGTCTGCATCAGGTATGACATTGACATCATTATCATGAGAATACTGAGTGTAGTCATACTTCATGTGAGAAGAATCAAACTCCATCTTTGGCATGTTCATCTTCTTCATCCTCCTTTGGTTTTGTTTGTTCATTTATTTCATCACGAGAGAGCTTCTTGAAACGTACAGTAAAATCGACTCCCTTTTGTGGAATTGTGTAACCTTTTGTTTCTTTATATTGCTTCGCGACATCTATGCCAATCGCAACCCTCGTAATATCATATGTGATTGTATGTCGGATTGCGTTTAAAGATATAAAATATTCTTTCGCAGCAATCTGAACGGTTTGGTTGATTTGATGAAATCTCTGCTCGAGAGATTTCTTATAGTGTTTATTAAACACTTCACCAAAGACATTCGGTTCGGATTCATTGTCCTGTTCTTTTAATTTGCCAAATTCTTGGATTATCATTGCACGCTGTGAAGCTGCCGTTGCGTAACTTGAGTAGATCTTACGCATATCCTGAATCAAAGATGTCAAATTAAAAATGTTTGCTGGACGAGAATATTTGTTCCGAAGATATATGTCTATTAAGCTTTCGAGATGTTCCTGAGATTCCGCAAGACTCTGAACAGTGTGTATGTTTGGTTCTGACTGAACAATGTGTTTTGCAACATTTGTAACAGCATCTAAAGTATCAACACACTTCTCAAATATCTCGAGTTCTCTCTTTTCTTCTTCCTTTTTGGAAGTTCGAGTTATTGTGAAACCGAATATATTCATAACACACCTCTCATGTTCCAACCACGAGATTGTGAGTATTTTTTAATATCACATATCTTGTTCTTGCACCAAGCATTCCAACACCATGTGGATTATCTGGTATAAGAACTATGTTTGGATATTTGTGATATCTCACTTCATTGGTCATTATTACATTAGCTGGACGAACTCTGATAACCCCAATACGGAGCTCATCGCGATATGTGACTTCTGATTCGAATACGAATTTGGTATTCCAAACCTTCAGCTTCAGCTTTTTGCCTTGCTGTGGAACGGTGTCAACAACTAACAGTGTATTCTTTGTGATAGTATATGTTCTACCATCCAGATCCCTGAGTCTGAGCATACGAGTATCAGTAACCCACAATCTCTGACCTTTTCTGAAAGGCATATCACACTGCTTAGCCCACAACCCATCAGCCAACCATTTGTTGTCTGTGACATACTGGTTTCCGTCATTCTTACCGATTGAACGCCTTTGGACTTTCGCTTCTCTGACCGAACAACGAACCGATTTATCTATGCTACGGGTTGTAACATTGAAGACACTTCTGGCAAGTGCTACAATAGCCGACTGTTTGGAAAGCACATCTATAATACTCGGATAACCGATGAAATGTTCTGCTCCCGATTCATAAGGATCAAAGATCACAATCATCTTACCCGGATATGATCTCTGAAAAACCGACAGAATGTCAGGAGGTATCAGTTGAGCATCATTGATTATCATGTAATCAAATCTGCCAACATCGCTCAAATCGACATGATACTTGTATTCAAGTTTCATAGGATTCCACACGAGAAAACCGTTGTTGTAGCTCGAACCAAAATCCGCCCCCGGAAGTTTTGTTTCAACAATGAGATCGGCATAATAAAAATGATTATTGCATGGAGAAGCTTTCGTCATACCGATATAATCTTGGCATCCCTCTATCACGCAGATGTTCTGAAATTCGGACTTTGATAATACTGCATCGATGGCATATTTGAATGGTTGTGTTCCGGCCATACCACCAATGAAGAATCTACGCTGAACGGGTTCATCAATGAAGTCATGTAAAGCATCAATGAATTCATTTAATTGAAGAATATTTCCCATGGGTCATTACCTCCTTTCATAATAATAAGATGATTGGGTGGGGTTAAACCCCACCCGTCTCATCTGAGATTAGCGAGCTGTTGCGATGATCTTGTCGATAGTAACGTTGAACGGTCTGTTGGAATACTTGCCATTGCCGTTACCAGCATCGATCTCAACATCCCAGCGGATTGCTTCATCCTTCTCGCCGTATACAGCCTTGATGCTGAGGTTACCCTTGATCTCGTTGTCGAGCGGATCCTCTGCCATCTGCTTGATGATCTTCTCAGTATCGAGGTAGATTACGAAGAATCCTGTCTGAGGAGAATGACGGAAGTTGGAGAAGAAGTTGATGTCTCTGAGATTATCGCCCCAGATGCCGATGTCAGCAAGCTGCTTAGCGAAGAGCGGATTTCTCATAGAGAGAGCGAACTGCTCAGGTGTGGGAAGCTTGAAGGGCTCGATCTTGTCGAGGATATCCTTCTTGTATCTGATGTTGGAGCCGTAAGCTGACATAACCTTATCTGTGAAAGATGTAGGTGTTGCCTCTACAGCGAGGTCCTCTGCTGCGATAGAGAGAACGGTGATTACATAACAACCCTTTCCAGCACCGTGGATAGTGCGGAGAGAAGCCTTGATCGGGAGCTGAAGTACATCGTTTGTGATGTAGTTAACAACATCCGATGCAGAGATAGTTGTTCTGTAAATTGTCTTTACCTTGAGACCACCCTTGGTCTCGAAAACGGGTGCATTGCTCATGAGTAATTCCTCCTTGATTTATATTTGTAACATGAAGTATACTGCAGCAACTTTTATTATGTTCTGCTGAGGTTCTTTCAGATTGTTGTATCCTACGATATCAACAGGCTTGCCGTTCTCATCGAACTTGGAATAAAGGTTGAATGCGAAGTATACAAGAACTGCATCAGGGATCTCTCCGTCAACAGTCTTTTCTTTGAGAGTTGCTATCACTTCGTCCATATCGGATAAACGATTCTGGATGGATGTGATTGCATAGAATGGAAAGCCCTCTTTCTTAGAAGCAAGAAGCTTGAGAACTTTCTCCGCCTTTTCATTATATTCTTCCGGAAGAGTATAATCGCCGTCTGGTATTCTCACATTTACGTGAGCTGCCACACGATTGCAGAAAGCTGCAAAGGGTTCATTTCTGTTCATTAGAGTTTACCTCCAAAACTGCCGTAGCCCATAGACATTCCTGAGCCGTAATCAGGATCTGCAAATCCTGGATAGCCCATCATCATCTGGGGATTCATTGTGTTGAGATAAGGTGTTGTACCATATCCCATTCCACCTTCAGCATATGCATACTGAGCCATGGGCATTGTCTGCTGATACATTCCCATATTGGCCGAATACGGGTTTGCCTGCTGTCCCATGTTTCCTGAGAAGATATTGCCCATAGTATTATACATGTTGACACCTGCTTTCGCAATGCCACCAATACCAGTGATGCCCGCATTTGCACACATCATAGCATCTCTCATGATCTCATCGATTGTAGCTGCTGATGGATTTCCTGTTGCTGAAACCATGCCTAAATCCATAGTTGTTTTCCTCCTTTTAATATTATTTCACACACGACCTCTGACCTAAGGTCCGCGTGAGATCTCTCTGCATATGCATCTTCTGATTATTCGGTACATGTTCTGTTTCCTCCATAATCGATTATTATACTGCATATGCGTACTGCTGCTGCGGATAATAACCAGTTTGCTGATACTGCTGTGGAAAGAATCTTTGCATCAATCGCATTTTACTTCTGTTTCCAATTTCGCATTCTCCGCGATACACAGAATCGTTATACTGATTACCATAACTATATCCACTATTAACATATCCCTGATTCATATAATTGTTCTGACTCTGACCATATCCAGAACATCCTGCAGATTGCTGTGGAATGTTGTGATAATAATAGTGAACCTCATTTGTTGCAGGCATCTGTACGGGCTGAACATATGTCTGTCCCATCGGCTGAGGATTCATCATCATTGAGCGAGCTTCTCTTGCGTCTCTGATTCTCTGAAGGCGGGCCTCATGTTCAGCTTTTCTCATTTCCTCAGCTCTTCTTTCTTCTGCTTTTCTTGCTCTTATACCAGCGATTGCTCCTGCGATTGCACATCCTGCGGTTACGATTCCGCCGATAATCGCGATAATTGATCCAATACTCATAATTGATTTCTCCTTTTCATAATTAAATTTGGCGGAATCTTTCCGTCTTATCATAGGAATTATATATGTCTACAAATAAGAATATTTGGACTATATCTATCCCATGTTCAGAATAAAAATATATGTGCTTAAATAAAGAATATTAGGGGCCCGAAGGCCCCCATTGTTACTTGAGATTCTCGTAAGAATACTTGATGATACGTGCAAGTGGTTGTGGCATGTAGTCGTAAGATCCCTGTGAACGGTCAATGACGATCATGAATGATACATATAACGAACCTTCTGTCGATTTGATATTATCAATCTTTATGATGACGGAGTCATCGTAGTCATATGTGATCTTCTTGAAGAGATCGATCATTTCAGCAGTATAGCTCTTGTCAAGTTTAACACACACCATTGTTACAGATGAACCCATACCGGTCATGTCCTTACCCTCTGCAAGAGTTTCGATTGGATGTGTTGAAGCATATACATAGAAGCCGTAAAGTTTATCTTGAGAGAGTTTAGCCTTTATAACATCTGCGCCGGCTTTCAATTTAGCAAAATTTTCCTGCTTCATATCCTGTGCCTTGAGATGAATGTAGTCATAGAACATAGAAGTGAATGTTATGTATGACTGAGGTCCCATCAGGAATGTTTTCAGAGTTTCGATAATGGTTGCAACATCCTTGTGTGAATCCTTGATATTGTACTGAAGTCTTGGCGGCGTTGCTTTGTAGATAAATCCAATAGCTTCGGAAAGAGTAATACTTACGACAAGTTCAGTGAAGTTTGATTCATTGATATGTGTCGCAGGGTGTGCGATCTTGATGTATGTGTCTTCCCATAACTTACGATAGAATATGGAAGCTGCATCATCACCAATATCAATCGTCACATCGATGAAACATCTGTCGAATAAAGCATCGGAATAAAAGCCTTTTGCAAGAAGATCATCGCATACACCATATTCTGCATGCGGTTCAATTTTCATAATTTTCATGTGAAAAACCTCCGTTTAATTTATATAAGAAAGGGTGATAAACATGGCAGAAGTTTACCTTCCTGGAATAGGTGCACAGTTGGAAGCTGACAGCGACGGAGCTGTTCAACCAAGTCCACTGTTGAGTGCTTATTCCCCACGTTTGTTTGGATCACCTCCTCAGTTAACAGCTCTAAATGACATCAGATTGATGTCTTCAGCTGATGGAACTAAGGAGGGAGCGGTTGGTGATTTCTATCTCACCAAGATTTTACAAAATGCTGAGATAGCCAACTTTACTGTTGGAAAAGCATTGTTTACTGGAGGTATGTCCAGTATTGCTAATATAATAAGAACATGTGCACAATATGCTGCAGCTATAAAGAAATACACAATCTACAGAGAGGGTGGCGAAGTATCAACCGGTTCTCCCGCAACTACTAAGAAACTTCTTGAAGATGCACAGACGGCGTATAATAATTCTCTCACTTCGATGAATGAAGATTATACAACTACAAAGGATGAAGAAGGAAACGAAATCCTCGATATAGAAGCCATGGGTGGTTCATCTGTAGCTGAGGGATACCTGAGTGAAGCTGATGGTGTATTCGGCGGAATAATGGCTTCGGTTCTCACATCATTATCAGTGCAGCAACCATTCTACACATTTGAAAAAGACTGGTCGACATATATCAACAATGTCAAGATGATGATAAATACAGCTGTCATCATGCTCGGTTTGAATGATGCTGTTATCCGTATAGGAGACGAGATAAAACCTATCACATTAAGAAATTCCAAGGATAAAGGTGCTGATGATGTTTGGGCAAATTACAGATTCATCACACCTACAAATGAACTTGGTAGTGTCAATGGTATTGATGCAATGAATGGTGAGACATCCCAGTATGTTTCGTTCATGGTTGAACCGTCTGGATCAAATGAATCATACTCAAACTCTGTTGGTGATTCTCAGATATATTCATCTGTAATCAACCAGGGTTCTTCGATTGGTTCTGAGATAGCATTTATTACAAACTCATCCGTATCAGGATTGGATGATGCTGTTGTAAATATTGCTGGTGGAGCAATTAATGCGGCAGAAGGAGTTCTCTCAGCACTCGGTTCTGGTGTTGGTAGATTCACTGCAGCTATCGCAGGATCAATGTTCAGAACGTTCCTCGGAGACCACACTATATTCCCACAGGTATTTCAGTCTCATCAATCGACATCAACCAAAGACTTTACAGTACATCTTGTTGCTTCAGCCGGTGATCCTTATTCATATCTTATGGATGTCCTCGTACCATTCTTCCATATACTCGGAATGGCTCTCCCAAGAATGTCGCAGAATAATGCTGCCGCTTATGCATACCCGCCAATGGTTCAGGTAAACGTTCCCGGTTTGTGGGGTTGTAGAATGGGAATGGTAACATCTGTTTCTGTAAATAAAAATCCTTCTGGTAAAGATTTCTCAATTCACGGATTCCCGCTTTCAATGGATGTCACGATTACCGTTACAGATCTTCAGCATGTTCTCGTAACATCACCAATGGATCGACCCGCAGTATTCTTAAACAACCATACTATGTTTGACTATATTGCACAATGTGCCGGTGTTGATAAATACAGAGTCAACCCTGCTATCAGACTTGTATCACGTCTGGCTCTTGCAGGTCATGCTGCTGGAAACATACTCACCAATCTTGGTAATGCTGCACTCAATGATCTGACATCAATTGTCAACAGAAAGATATTCGGATTTCAGAATGGACTATGATATGAGATGGGGGCAAATGCCCCCATCACTCTATCTTTATTAACTGTGCAAGAATACCCAATCCATATTGATTTGGATCAAATGTTTTAAACATTTGATTCATAGCTATTGCATCTTCCAAAGGAATCGTGACCGAAGAATCTTTATCATTTAAACTGATTCGAATTCCTGGATAACATGTGCCAGTACCATCAGTATGCAACGCCGGCACCATTGTTATATTTGCACTACTGAGAGCTTTCTCTTTCTGAAATCTCTCAAGTACTGAACTGTCCATATCAAATTCAATCTTTCCAACTCCGGGAAATAGTTCGAAAAGATTTTCTTGAACCAGTTTGATCGTCTTTTCCAATAATACAATGAATGTGTAGTATCTTGTCGATGAAATGAATATCTTCGGTTCAGGATATCGTTCAGCTATCTTTATGAAATACCCTGGAAACATTGTGATGTTTCCTTTATCGTTTTCACTTATTACCTTAAAAGATCCTTCCATCTCAAAATCAAATACATAGGATACTCTCAAACTTTTATTGACGAAGCCCTTAAATAATATCGATTCTATTATTCTTCCCATCACTTCGACCTCGGATACATTTTATATGTGAGATCGAACGTTGAAAGGTACACGAGCTTGTCGAGAATATGATTGAGTTCCTCAAGTGATTTTGCGTGGAAGATGCATGCGTCGTTGGGGAAATGCTTCTGAATGAACATGAAGAGTTCGTAGGAAACGTTCGGATACTTGTTTTTGTCTGTTTCTGCCATTTCCGTGAGATCGCCCCAAGGAGAAATCATACCAGACTGTCCTACATCCTTAGGTGTCTCAAGCAGATCGACCTTACCAATCATACTTGGGTTAAGCTGTCTGTGTGCATCCTTGATCTTGTTCTTGTCCATTCTTCCGAGAGAGTTTGGTCCCTTGAGAGTGAATCTGAGCGACTGACAATAATCAAGATCATTAGAGAAGTCTGCTGTATGGATTGTGCCAAGTGAATGCATCTTCTTCAGGATGAGATCAGGATTGAACTTGACCAGCTGAACCATATCCTTGAGCTTGATGAGCATACCATACTTGAACATTCTCTTCAGCTTATCTGATACCTCTGCAGTTACAATAGTTGAAAGAATCTCATTGTGGCGAAGTCTCTTGTTTTCGTATGAGAAGATGTTGACATCGAACTCTGTCTGGAGACAATATTTCAGGAGTGAGATCATGATTCTCTTATCGATATCCGGGATAGGAAGTATCTGTGCCGAGATTGTATCGAGCATTCTTGCAACGTGCATTTCTGCACAAGCGCCACGATGCTCAACGATATTCTCATAATACGACAGCTTATAAATCCACCAGCGTGATGAGTGAAGATCATCGATAGTATCAGGATGATGTTTTCTGATAATGTCACATGCCATTACGAGAATGGAACGGACATACTTGAACTTGTCACATCCTTCTTTATGTGCCTTTACATATATTTCAGCATCGTCGAGAGGCTTGAAATAATGATACGTATCCTTGTCATCTGAGACTCTATCACAAAACTGTATCAGTGGGTAAACGCCAAGATAAGATAACGGAGAAGGTATGTGCATAAAGCATGCGAGGATACTTTCCATTGTTGTGAATATCTGCACTGAGCCGATATCACCATGCATCATATAACCATCAATCGAAACTTCTGTTACCTCATCATATTTGATCTTGATGGGGAGAAGGGATTTAAGAGTGATGCTGTTATGTCCAGAAGGATACAACAGTTTGTCGACGAGCTGATAGTCAGAGTAAAGTATGTTGTCGAGAAGATATCTACCCTGATCGTCTTCTATTGGAATATACATCTTGTTGTGGACACAGTCCATTTCAAGCGCTTTGTTTTTATCACGGGCTCCACACAAAACATCGAATTCGAGAATACCCAAACGAGCATCTCCAATACTTTTGGTGAGAACCTTATCACCGGTTTCTCTTCTTTTGTGCTGAATGTCTTCTGCGGATGGATGTGGATTCCATTTCCAATTCGTGATATGGATAAATGGAGTTACTGAAGTATCATCAATCCTATAGAGTTCGAGTTCGTTGATGACTTCAATATCCTGAATGGCTTTCTTCACATACACCCACAAAGGAAAGTCCGTACCAAGGTCTACCTTGATATCACCCATAGGACTTTTCATTCGTTGAATACAGTGTTCAATCATTGTATTTACCTCCGTTTCACAATTATAAGAGTACAAGAGAGTTCTTGTTCTCGCAAAAATAATATACATGTCTAAATAGAAAAGAGATGATATCATGAGCGATTCAATCAGGGAAACGTCTCCATTGATTACTCCCGATACGTTACGTAAAATAAACAAAACGAACCAAGCATTCTACGAAACGCACACGAAAAAGAACTACGGTAGAACGGATGTTTATGGTTCACAGTATTCTGGCACTGTGGAGAACTTCGGTTCAGAGATGCTTCTCGAAGCCAGAAAACAAAGAATGGAGAAACCTTCACTCGAAGGTGTGTTTGAAATAAACGATTATAAATACTATTTCAATCTCCAATATTCAAACATGATTGAAACTTATGAACAGCAGGGAATGCTTGAAGCTGTTCTGAAGAAAGATGTTTTCTTATCAAATAAGGAATACACTCTGAAATTTACAAACTGCAAAGACGTGTACATTCCACGTTCCGAAAGTTGGGGTCAGCTTCATGTTAATCCTGATGATCCCAAGGATGAGAGTAAAGTATTCAAGGATCAGTTCATTTATACCACGACGGCACCGAAGCTGTTGGTGAAAGATCTTTCATCTGGAATAACAACCGAAGTTCCTTTGAAACTTGAAGTTGCTGAGGACTGGGATTCGGGTTATTATTTCTACAATGGATTTTCAACTCAGAAGTTTATCGCAAGTTATTCAGGCGGAACTCTTGTGACTGTCCCAATCACCAACGATGACGCGGGACTTCCTTTTGTGTGGATATGTGTCGATATTTTCCAGTCACTACCACCTATCGAATTCACAGGAAATACTCTCGTGGCGAATAAACCGATTCTGGTTATAGGAACAGACGGCCAGAATACACAGCACATATATCCGCTCATATATGGTGTTGGAAGTCTTCCTACTCAGGTAAATACAGGAACTTGGTATTTGAAAGCGTACTCTGAACTCGACGGTTTTATTCCAGACGGTGATAACAATTACGAAGCTGAGGTATCTCAGATATTCTTGACATTCAAACCGAATGAAGGTGTTCCGATAAATTACGAAATCGGATTCGAACATGAATACATCAAAATTTCTCTCGCAAGTACCATCAATGCTCTTAACTGGGATATCATCAGAGATAGTCTGAATGATCCATATCATGCCGAGATCGCTATTGAAGAATACTTTGGAAATGCGACTGCTGATACAAGCGTTGTACTTACTGCTGCATTTGATATATCATTCTCAGATGACTATCTTTGTTATTCGTATGAAGGATTGTGTGGAGAAGCTAAATCGGGTATTCATGTTGATATACTTTCCGACCTTTCAATCAATGCGGTTCCAAAGAAGAACGGTACAATTCATAACCTTGGAGACTATGACGGTATTCCAAGATACTTCAAAATGTTTCATGATAAAACTATTCATAGATCACATGTTGAGTTATATGCGATACGAGATCGTTTGAATCGTTTTACTCAAAATACTATGGACAAACAAACTGCTGCATTGTTGGTAGATTCCGCAATGCCTCAGGAAGAGTTGAAGGATGCTACTCTCGATCAGGAACCCGCAATCATTTATCAGTATGATCTTGAGAAATATCTGTATGTGACAGATCCAGATAAGATTGTATCGATGAAGAATGTTGTTTCTGAAGTTGTGTTCGTAAATGAAAACACATTCGGAAACTGCAACATCCCTGCACATTCTAAGAAGAAAAAATTCATTTACCATGGAAACAGAACATTCTCACTTGGTACAATTGAATTTGACCCAGAGCTTGAGACTGCGCGTGTATACTATCTGAACAACGATTCGTTGGCTTATGTGAATAATGCCGCTGCAGAATATCCAAGAGCTCCAAGAACACTTGCGAGAATATGTGATATCCCGACAACATACGAACAACTTATGCATGTTGAGTATAATGCTCCAACATATTTGTTCGACAGAAAGTATGTTAGAATGGGTGCTGGATTCTCGTATGATGATCTTTATACTCTCTTCAATGACAGAGGCTTGAAACTCGTAATGACTCCAAGACTTGATGGTGAGCCTGGCAATCAGTGGATCTATTGGAATTCAGCATATCTCCCTGACAAAAACACATTGATCCAAAATGGATATTATCGTTGGATCAACACAAGAAATTCCTTGATGGAAATCGATGGAACAAATTTCGAGGTTCTTGCTGGTGGTACTGGATATGCAAATGGGGACAAATTCTACGTTCTCGTAGGTGGTAAGGCATATGATGGAGAAGTAACAAATGCTGTTCTTGGTGGTTTCGTAAATGGTATTCAAATGAATATCCCAGCTGATGCTACTGTTTCCGCATACAATCTTGAGGGAACCAATACTCCTCTTAAGACTGTAACAACTTCAACTGAAACCGGTTCTGGTCTTCAGATCGAGCTTGTTGCAAACCAGAGAATTATTGATGACCATTTACCAAAAGAATTTGTTGACGGCCCTCCACCAGAAAATCTTGTTGCATTGGCATACGACCTTTTCAGCAATGTTTTCCTTTATCACTTAAAGGACGATTGGACATGGGAACTTTCATGTCAAATATCTGGAGCTGAAAATCCTAATAGTCGTTATGATATTTTAACGGATCCATCGCTTCGTTCATTCAATGATGCTTTCTTTAAAATCATATTCGATAAATCATACCATACAATGGGAATTGTGACAAGAATAGAAGAAACCACAATTCCGGATTATGAAGGTGCGAGAGGACATTGTGAGAGCGGTACCGAAGATGCTACAGATTTGTCACAATATATCATCGATAGAAACACTCCCAATACATACTACAAATTGAAATTGACAAGTGGTGCTGATAATGGTCATTACGATCTTACTACATACGAAATGATACCACCGGATGGTTATGAGGTAAAACTTCCAAGATTCCATCGTAATAATACTCTTAAATATTACAACCCATCTAACAGATTTACAGTTGTTGACTTCTCTGAATTTATAGCACAAGAAATCACATATCAGCCATCCTTATTTTTATTCTCTCCAAAACGCAACAAGCATGTTGATGGTACAGATTCAAATGAAATCAGAGATAAGATTTTAATCACGGCAGAGCATACAACTAATCTGAATGATTATGGTACAGACGTCATGCCATCCAATGGAGTTCTCGATCACAATATATACTACTATCCAGAATACGAATTCTCCGAAGGTTACAAGCAGTATGAGGAAACAATCAGAGCAATGCAACGTTCTGAGTTAATCACATACATCAGAGACAAATTCGGTAGTCAGGCTGAACCATTGATATTTGAAGATACTGATTACAAATATGACTATGAAGGTCTGGTTAAATACATCATGGATCGTTATCCTGTTGATCTTCCCGAATATATGAAGGGAGATATAAAGGTTAAAGGATATAAAGGTGATGTAACCGTCGATACATCAACAGGGGAATCACTCCTTCCAAATCCCCCAACTGGTCAGTATGTTTCATTAACAGCGGAAGAATTCCATGAGAAAGTTCTTGTCAATGGAACCAATGATGAGCAATCTCGTCCAGTTAATATCTTCATAATCGATGACGTCACATTCACAGGATTCCACGACGACTTCAGAGTTCATGACGGAAACGGATTCGATATATCGGATACATCCATAATCATATGGAGAAATGAAAAGTTCTTCTTCAATGGTTTAAGATGGGTAAGATTCATGCACAAAACTGTCGAAGGATATTACAATTCAAACGACGGAAAGTTCTATTACGATCAACAATACTCAAGCTATATAACACCAGATGTAGATATCATATATCATGACATTCCTACTAATAAAGACTATAAGTGGAATGGTGTTAGCTATGTATTGATTAATGTATAAGGAGGAATGAAAATGATTCCGGATAAAATAATTTGGTATCTTGGATACAATAATCTCGGTCTTATGCTTGAACAGGAAAGAAAACACTGGCTCATGAAGACCGATAAACGTAAACAGATACAGGATAAAGCAACCGGTGATATCTTTGAAGGTGAGATAGATAACAGAGGATCTGACGTGAAAGTTAAATCTTCTAAGCTCCCTATCAAAACAACGATACTACCAACGCTGTCATTCACAGATGAAAGAACCAACAAAGTTCTTGATTTCTCAAATGCGGCATTCCCGTTCTCAATGGGTATGAAGGGTTTCATGTTTGCCCGCATAACCTCAATCAACTATCCAGATGGAGATATTGACGTTACCCATTACCGAAACTATCGCATTGTGTTCAACGGTGCAACTAAGAAAACTCTTGCATTCGGAGTTTCCCCATACTCGTCCGAAGTATATGCTGGGGAGTGGATTGAAACATCCACTCCTCCGATACTTCAAATGATGGATGATCTCGGTGAGTATACGATAGAGGTTCCACTCACAATAAACAACACAACTCATACGAAATACTATTATCCTCTTGAATCCGGACTTCAGCCTTTCGAAATAAGCAATGTTGCTGTCGGAAAGTATGTTTCTGAATCAATCAATGATGACGCATATATCGGATATCCTTTGTTCTGGTTTACTTCCGATGAAACAAGAACAGGCCCAACAGTTGAACTTGGTACATCTGGATATAACTCGTCTCATATGGCATATATGATATTCTCAACCGAAGGTAATTCTGGTTCAATGTATGATGGTAAAGCATATGTCAACGTTGATGGTACTGCTTCAACAGGTGCAACTCCGGACTTATCACTTCCATCAGAATGGGAAATTCGTTGTAACTGTTATGGAACGGATTCATTCACGAATTCTGATGCCGACTTCGATAAGAATATTGATTTCGATCATATCTATTTCTATAAGAAATCAACAGGTGACACAACAGATATTCCGATAGAATCCGGAGATGGTGAGAACAACGTCTTCAGAATGATCAAGGATATCGGTTGGACATATGTGGATAACACGACATACACAATCGATATGGATCTGTTTGAATCAAACAATGAAGCTCAGTCTGGTGCGCCGAATCCATTGACCGCATTGTTTAATGTCTTCTTGGACAAGACAGTTCCATATTATACAGAAGACAGAGCGAATCTTGGATATGCTGGAATTGAGTTTACTGCTGCAAATCCTCTCATGGATACTGATGCAAGATATCCTCATGACCTGGATAAGTGGGATGGTCTTCCAACTTGGTTTGGCGAACCTGGTGCGGGTGTTCCTCAGCATATGGCAATATATGCCATCCACAATACTCCAATGTATTCTGAGATGAATCCTGAATCCCGTCAGGTAGCAGCACTTCTTCTTGATCCAGGAACAATGAAGGTTGATGATTCTGAGGAACTTGCTGACAGTGAGATCGGAAGAATCTACGTATTGTCAAATGATGATCCTGAATATGAAAACAATGCAACTGCAAAATATCCCAAACCCGCAAGAACAGTTGCTCGTATCTGTGACATTCCAACATCAGTATCAGACTTCCTCAACGTTGAAGGTTTAGTACCTGTATCAATAGTAGATCCCAAGTACGTTCGTAGTGATGCAAGTTACACCGCTTCAGAAAAGGATAGACTTTGGAACGTTTTGAATTCTAAGGTTGTAACTCCTTTGGCAGAAGATCAGTATGGTAATCCGTTCTACGGCGGTTCAAACCCGAGAGAGTATTATCCATATATCTGGGGTAGCATAGAAAATCTGAACAAGGTAGATCTTATCTACAACAATGACTTCAGAGAATGGATTAATCTGAACTCAATGGTTGACCCAACGACTGTTTCTTTGTATTCGATTGCAAATCCTGGTACTGGTTATGAGGTTAACTCAACAGGTATTATTATCATCGGCGGCGTTGCTATGAACTACATCGTCAATGCAGTTGACGGTGAGGGCGGTGTTACAGAAGCAACAGTTGTTCCAGAAGACAACTCAGTATTTATCAATCTTTCTAACTTTGATATGGTTGATGATAACTCTGGTATCACAAAGAAATACGGAACAACTCCTGCATCAGCTGGTGGTGTCGCAAGAGCCGGTGAAGGTTTGGAAGTGGTTCTCAGAATTGATAATTATGCTTCAATAAAGATGCAGCAAGGAAATATCTATGATGACCTCGTTGCATTTGTATATGTTGGAGATAGAATGAAGCTGTATCGTTACATTACAAATTCAACAAACCCATTCCATGTGGGACACTGGGAAGAATCATTGACAGTAACATACTTCGACAAAACAGATTCCAATCTTAAGACTGGTGGTTATTCTTCCGCAGATGCTCTAACCAATATGCTGATTCCGCATATAAAAAATATCAATGTGTGCTCTCAGACCGAAGGACGTGGGTTGTCAGCCATCGCGGCAATGGTTACTCCTTCATTCATAAATATCATTGATACAACACACTCACCAATCAAGCTTACTGGTAGTGGATTGAATCCATATAGTCGTGTTGATTTATGTGGTTTCCATTGTGATGGAATCACAACTTCCGCCTCGCCGAGAGATGATGAGAATTATGTCCTCAGTCTTATAAAAGAAGCAGTAACTCTTGACAGAGATGCTTATCTGATATGGAGATGGACCGATTCAAATCACAGAAATTTCGCATACAGCATCATTCGTAGAAGTATGAATAACTACGTGACTACGGATACCACAACCACAATACCAGCAACACCAGGCATTACATACAATGCATGGATACATACCAACAACGGTACTACTGTGGTATGGGATGTTCCTGAGGTTGGACCAATGATGTGGGTTTATAATCCTAATTACAATCGCAAGGAAATCTATACAATAGATGAAAATACTCAGGAGCTTTTCTTGTCATATTCCAACGAAACAGATCCTGATCATCCAAACGAAATGAATTGGGACGATATAGATTTCAAACTCAATCCACGTTCAAGTCAGGTAGAAAAAATTACAAATGAGGGCATCTTCCTCTGGAATATTTATACCAATACTCCTGCACAGGGTACTCCGATGAGTAGTCCATATAATGAATATGAATACACCAAGATTGCGAGCCAAGGCGATCCTGTTGCTGGTGCTCCACGACCAGTTGGAAACTGGCAGCTTGTATTCCCAAGAGTAAACGAATACAAGATCGTTTCTACAGGAATCCAAGAAGGTGTATATAATACTGAAGTAAAACTGAGACGTTTGGTTCCACTTATCGGAGAATCACTCGGCAATGTTCAGAATGTTCAGGACATCCATGGTCACACTATCAACCAAAAGGTTGTATTATTCGATCAGGGAGAGTCGGGAACAAAAATGAAAGTTTGGAACAAAGAGTCTGGACAATTCGAAATAGTATGATGATATGGGGGCCAATGGCCCCCATCATCTTATAAATTGATATCGATCTTATCGAAATCTGGGATAGTTTTGTTCATGTCATTAATAACATCCACAACCTTATTGATTTCTGCAATTTTGTCATCTCCGAGTATGTCTCGGTATGTTGCATCGCTTCCTATATGCTGAGTCTTGAAACTAATAATACGGATTTTCTCACCGAACTTGACAAACAGATTAACTGTCAAACACGTGTGCGGGTTTGTAGCTCCGTCCGGATTGTGAGATGTGATATTCTTGATCTGGATATTTATGGAAATTACATGATTTTCCAATTCGTCTTTGAGATAGAACATAACCGAGAACCATCCAAGATCAATCACATAGAAAGGTTTAAACCGATCACCCGGTGTCGGATGAACCGTTTTCACGATCGATAAACCTTCCTTTTCTAAACTGCGTTCAAATTGACCGATCACTTCAGTAATGAACACAAGCTCATTAACTTCTTCGGATACCCATGTAGCGAGACCTTCGGAAGTTTCTTTTAATGTTATTTTGATTTCGTGCGCCATATTAACCTCCAAAGTTGTAGAACACATACATGTTTTTGATGATAGCAATGCTCTTGGGTCCAATTCTCGGGAGATCCTTAAGCTTGTCAAGATCTATCGTCTTATAGAATTCCATGGCTGTCATATTGGATATCGGTTTTCCATCATAAACAAGGGATGCAAGTCTTGTTGAAAGAGCGATGTTACCACAATACAGTTTGCAAAGATCGATGAAGAGTATTGTGTTGAGATCAATCTTGTCATTCTTTTCATGAGACTCAATATGTCCTTCGGATTCAGCATAGATTACTTCAGTCTCATAGAAGACAACTTTCAACTCTTCGAGCATCTTTGTGTCGTCATCATTTGTAAAGTGAAACGGTGAAGTTATTGTTCCCTGCGTTTCGTCATTATCACCAACAGTTGTCTTGAAACGGAAAGTTCCGAGATGGAAATCGCCGCTGTGATCAAACAGATGTAGCGACATATTGAATCTGTTGAAGTTAACCTTGATGACTTCGATTCTGCTGTTGGGATATTTTGATGTGAGTGCTATTCTGTACACATAGTTCGAGCTTCCACCAACCATGGTATTTGAAAACAAACCATGATTCTGAAGCTGAGTGATCAAGCAATCGATTAGTCTGAGCTGTTTGTCAACTACAGCGTATGTCGTATCCACAATTCCCTGATACGGTTTTCTGATGTTTGTGAGCCTGATGACTCTTTCTGTGTACTCTCTTCTGTTTTTGTTGTTCATATGAACACGTCCTTTCTGGAAATAAATTTTATTATAACGGGGCACAAGGCCCCGTCATTTATTCTTTTATGTTTATTAGATCTCCTATTTTAGCAAGGTTATCATCAAGACATCCATTGATAACGTAAGTTTTGTTAGACATAGTTGTCTGTATAGATGTCGTATCAGGTTCCGTTCCAGGCCACATAGCAACGATTTCATTCACATTTACATACATTGAACCCCAGTCATCTGTAAAATGAACGAATGTTGGTTTGTTATTCATTTGATATCCTCCTATCAATATCCTTCATGAAGTGCGAGTGAATCATCGTTAACAACCCACTCATTTACGTTGATTGTCTTAGGACCTCTGTCAGTTGCGATGATGACATATCTGATGCCCGCATTGATTATTACCCTCTTACACATAGAGCAGCAGTCCGCATTAGGAGTATATGAACCATCCGGCTCAACTCCTACCAGATACATTACACCACCTTCGAGTTCCTCCTTAGAAGCATTAATGATAGCATTCATCTCAGCATGTACAGAACGACACAATTCGTATCTCTGACCAGATGGAATATTGTTTTCCATTCTGAAACAAATGCCGCGATCACAACAGTTTATTCTACCGCGAGGAGCTCCAACATATCCAGATGAAACTACTCTGTCATCTTTAACAACGATGGCACCGAATCTTCTACGAAGACATGTGCCACGTGCAGATACAGCCTTGGCTATGCCGAGGTAGTAGTTGATCTTGTCTGGGCGTTCCTTGCGAGCTTTCTCTTCCTTCGCCTTAGCTGGGTCAGGAGTTATGAAAGTAGAATATTTGTCCCATGAACCATCACTCTTTGGAAGAGTGCGAGGACGACACTCTTCTTCAGCCTCTTCAATTTCCTTTTCTTTTTCTGTCTTTTCTTTTGTATTTTCTTCTTTGTCGAATTTCAGAGCATCATCAAACGCCCTTCCTTCAGATTCGTTTTCCTTCATATTAATTCCCATATCTAAAAACCTTCCTTCGTTCTGTTTGTAATGTTTCCACATCGCAAGAATTTGATCATGTATCGTTCTCATAGTGTCATCGGTTTTGAATTCGTACATCCAATCCCTATTGATCATTGCAGCAATCTTCATGATGAATTCACGAAGTTCAGGATACTTCATCCCGATATCTTCCATGTTGTGTACGAATTGATTCCACATCCACTCTGAGTCTCCAACAACGACCTGAAGAGGAGATATCATACTATTGACAATCTCATCCGGCGTTGGTACATGCAGCTGGATGCGTTCTCCATTAACGATTCTCTCCATACTTCAATCCGTCCTTCTTGACAGTGAGGAATATTCCTTCACGGTTATTTCCTGTGAGTTCGTAGTAGTATCCTTCATTCTTAAGTCTCTCAAATAATTCGTCGTATCCACGTACAGTTGACATATACATTACGTATGTATGCGATGTTGAGTATCCAACATTTGTAACGATTCTTTGATATTGCTTTTCACATTTCTTGTGATTGTGTTTAGCGATTAAATTTTTTATTGGATTCATTTCCAACACCTCCTTTCCAATTTAATACTTTATGAATGTCCAATACATCCGGTTTGATACCATAATCTTTATCGAAAGCATTATAATACAAATCGACACTCTTGAACAATTCACGCGTCACCGGATCTACATACACATCTTCATTCTTAACATTCGGATCTCTGTATATTCTGACGCTGACACTTTCTCCAAATATTCCCTTCGAGAGAGCATGCTTGATACCTCTCGAATATCCCTTTCCTTCAACGGCAATGTACATACCATTGTCTATATTACCATTATAATACAGACCGATGATATCGAAGATACCTTCGGCGATTACAACGGTTATAGGTTTATGAGGATCGATACCACACTTCAACGTATATAAACCAGAAGTACGAACGCGATTGGTTCTGAAATTCATCCACCGGTGTTCTGTGTTATCATCCTTCCATCTTCCGGTTATGTTGCCATTGGTCAACTTGAACCAGAATCTGTTATTGAACGGTCTTCCTTCCCCATTATATCCGAGATAGTCGAATGCATACTTTCTGGGATCCCCAACATATTGGAACATCTTAAGCTCTTCTAATGTTGGATAATGCCCCACCCTGCTTTCAATATAATCTCTGACTCTTGAGGTATCATGCTTCTCGGTAACGGTATCTCCGATTACCTTTATAGAAACTCCTTTGCTTGTATCAAGCGGAGCACTACCGAAGAATACTGGAAGCTTTATTTCAAGATTCAATCTTTCCAAGAAATCTTTTCCGACTCTTCCATGTGCGATGCATTTGTGACAATAGTACACAACTGGTTGATCTGATGCTGTATCTATCTTGACATAACAATGTTGTCTATTGTCTAAACAGTATGGACATTGACACGTATACTGTATCGTGTTCATATGTTTGAATAATCCTGAGTTTATCAATTCTTCTTTGAATCTTAACAAGTCTTCATGAGCATTAGTCTTCATTCAACTTCTCACATCCTTTCCTTTTACTTATTACTACATTCCTAACTTGCTATCCAATATTATAATATATATCTCATTTAGAAAAAATTAGAGTACATCGAAGTCTGTGGAGTAGTCATCTGTAACAACATCAACCTTTGTTGCACTAACAATCTTTGTACCAGTTTTATCTGTTTCAACAATCAATGCGGGTGTTGTTTCTGAAAGATAATCATCTGATGAATACTTTCCTTCACCATTAATGAAGTCCGCAGTATCCTGACCAAGGATTCCTTCTCCAGTAACTCTCGGATATTCATCCTCTTCATTCTCATCTCCAAATTCGAAAGCTACTTCAGAAGCCTCTTCCTCATCCACTTCTTCCGGATCGTCTTCAAATGGAGATTCTTCTTCGGAGTCATCATCCTGAGAATACTCCGCAACTTCTTTTCTCAAAGCTTCAAGAGGATCTTCTTCCGGTGTCTCTTCATTAACAAATTCAGGATCCCATGATGAAGAGTATTTAGATAACTCACCAGAATATTCTCTTAATCCTTCATTGAACTTTGGACCTTCTTTCTTTGGTTCTTCTCTTGGAATGATCGGATGATCTTCTTCAGCTATCAGAGATTTGAAGTAATCATCAACCACATCCTTCACATGCGTGTACAACATATCAAAATATGAACAAATCTCTTCCGACAATTTGTCTTCCTCTTCCACATCGGGTAAATCGATATTACCAGATTCGAATACCATGTATCTGATCGTGCGATCCATCTTGTCATCGTATTCTGTGAATACTGTGATGACATCAAAATCACGTATCCTATTAATAGGGAAAGAGTTGGGCATGAACAATGCATCAGCGGTTCCATATCCAACTTTGAATGCTCTTTCGGTAAATCTTACCTTCACATCTTTCAATTCCAGGAGAGAATACTTCTTACCATAAATCTGGACGTAGAGTGGAATGACTATCTGATCGTCATCTCTCTGGTTCACAAGATTCTTTATGTAGTCTTTATCTTCAAACATAAAATTCATTCCTTTCATATTTATATATTTTAAATGAATACATCGATATGGAATGGTTCGATAAAGGAGATGATATTATGAAGATGCCATATTCACCTGGATTCAAAGGTGAACAGATTCCTTCTGCTGAATTAATGCAGATGGGAATCAAACTGAAACAGTTCGTGGAAAACTATAGAAAGTATATATTAATGAATACACCGAATCGAGACGGGAACAATCCTGAAGAGATATTGAATAAGTTGGATGTGATATCTCATAAGATGATCACTCATCAATATCAGGATTTGTTTGATGATATTACTATAGTTGACCAGAGCGATGAAACTTGTCCCTTCTAAGAGATTTGCTGTGTGTATTGTGACACAATAGTAAATCTCATAGAAAGGAGGAGTCTTATTATGACTGATGAAGAAATCATCATGAAGGTAGGTGATCTTTTTTCTCGAATGGAAGCTAATGAGAGATTGCAAAAACTTGCAACAGACAATGGCCTTGATGTTAAGAATAGCATCACACTGACTGAGGAAGCTAAAGATAACCTTGCTGTTACAATAGTATCATTACTCCTGGCGAAGAGGGATAATGACGTGCGCTATATCGCACTCACAAAGCTTGGTCTGCAGAAGAGATCTATCAAAACTGCAATCGTCAACGATTACAAGGATCGAGCAATGGGACTTATCAATCAATACAAATCTGCATAATATAATACAGATAGTATAAGGATGAGTCTATATCTAACTCATTTGTAAATTCGCAGAACTATTGCGTGTGATGGGGCTCACATGTGAGAACTTCTCTGAATTTAAATAATCGAAAGGAATAATTATGCCATGACGACTACAGAACTTATGCTTGACATAGCTTCCGGCGATGCGTCAACTGATGATGCAATGATGCAGGAATGCTTAGGTCATATCAACATAAGTGCTCGTGAATTCGCCGCAGCATACTCTATTTCCGAATATCCCGATGACTTACCATCGATTATCGTGGAGGCAGCTGAAAATGCTAAACTCCCTACGAATAAAGATGAAGCCAAAGAGGTTGCCAACACAGCAGTTATTCAAGGACTATCTGCATTCTACAATCTGATGATTGCCACCGCCAAAAAGGTAAGAGCATCTACGGAGCGTGAACTCAGAGCATATGCAGCTCTGGGCAAGAAGTATGGTATCAGTTTTGATAAACATAACTTCTTGACAGGGTTCTTGAATCCTCTTTGCAGTGCCGTTGAAAATGACGGCTTGCTCGGGAAGCTGGACGATCGCTCGTTCATCAAGGGAAAGTATGCAGCAAGAATGGTCGAGAACTACGGCAAAGGAATGGCCAACCTCATGTCAGGCTACGGACTTTCGATTGACAACGTCTTCGGTGATAGTGTCGTTGGTTTGATTGTCAGAAACAACTTCTCTGGCAAAAAGACAATCAAGGATCTTAGAGATGTTGAATCAAACATGTCTACAGGTGGCAAGCAGCTCAACTTCGATAAGACACTTGACAAGAAGACACATTATCAAGACTATGTCAAGATAGTCGACTTCAAAATGCTGGCTATATCCATCTTCGCATTATCTCAGATAAGTGAAGCAATCCTTGCAACACTCGGTAATGCGGCCACAAAGAAATCCGCAATGGATAACATAAAGAAGTTATTCGACGAAGCTTCAAATGGAAACAAGAGAGTGGTTCGTTCAGTGGAGTCTATCTCTGATGGTACAAAGGAATGGTCAGACAATCTCAGCAAGTTGGCAACTAACATGACAGGTGCTTTCACAGACTCGTCATATGAGTTGCTTAAGATGCTGAAAAAATCTAAAAAATCAAAATAACCGAAAGGAATGATTATTTTATGAAAACTATGTCAGATTTCATTATGGAACAGGAAGTATTCGATACAACTGCAGGTTCAGATGTAGAGATCATGGAAAGTTTCATGAAGGTACAGGCTGTTGGTGCTGTTGCAGAGTGCTACTGTGAGCATGCTGCTATTTCTGCTTTCGCTACAGAGGCAGGTCTCAACGTATTCTCCGAGAGTGATGACAGCATAGGTAAGAAGGTGCTGAACGGCATCAAGGACTTTTTCTCTAACCTCTGGGAATGGCTCAAGGCACTCGTTAAGGGTGTTATCAATATCTTCACAAAGTCTTCTCTCGAGAAGTGCATCGCTGAGCTTAAGGCTGCTCAGAGAGATGGAAAGACAACTATCACTGATCTCGACGAGAGATTCCTCGATGCTGAGAAGGTTCTTGATCTTGTTGAAGACTTCGGCGAAGCTGTAAAGGCTGGTGCTGAGGGTGGCCTCGACAAGGGTAAGGATTCCGCTAAGAAGTTCCAGGAAAGAGCTGAGAAGTGGCTCAAGGGCTTCAAGGAGCACAATAAGGCTGATGACTGGAAGGGTGCTTCTGCAGATGGTTACGATTACCAGGCTGATGGTGAGAAGAAGGCTGAGACACATGATCAGATCACAACACTGATCGATACTCTTGAAAGAATGCAGAAGGCTAACATTCCTTCTTCAGGCCGTAAGCTTCTCAAGAAGTTTGACTTCGATAAGAACAACTACAAGACCAAGGACGGTAAGACCGATAAGGAGCTTATCAAGGACATCAAGAAGGCTGCTAACCTCCTCGCTAAGGCATATGATAAGTATGCTGATTCTACTGTTAAGATGGTTCGTAAGCTTCTCAAGAAGGATATCAAGGCTGATGAACTCAAGGCTCTTCAGCAGAAGAATTCAGATCTTGCTGATGCTGATAAGGCTGGTAAGGTTGCAGAATCTTACTCCGAGAACACTGACAGCTACTTCTTCCTTTAATTCCGTAACGGCGGCGATCTAAATGATCTTATCATATCGACGTGAGGACTATCCAGTCCCTTTGACGTCGAAATGTATGATTCATACACCTACAGGATTTATATGTGACGGAGCTAATGTCTCCGTCACTTCTCCTGTATTTGCGTCCATGAACTTCACATCTGGCGCAATTAATACGTCTGATCAATTCGACGTCAAGATACAATTCTCTCCACAAATGAGAGAGGAATGCGGTGGTGAGTTATTACCTACATCCGGATTACCGGATGAAATATACGGTACTCTCCATTGTGAAGATAACGACACATTCAATATGTACGTTACTATCTGATTCAGAGAGGAGATGATCTAAGATGATGGACTCCGACCAAAAAACTTTACTTCCCTCGTTGATTGAATATATCAATTCGGATCTATTCACTCTGGACAACATCTCGTCATCTGAAACTTTACAAGTTCAAAACACCGATGGCTCATTAGCAAAGTGGGATGCAGTCATATCGTATCTTCCCCTCAAGTTCTTTCAAATCATTGAAAGTTACCCGGACATGTATACGACCGAAGTCTTCGATAAGAAGTACAAACGCAATCCCAAACTCTGTGCATATGAAAAGTACGATTCGACGAATATGTGGAGACCGTTGATGATACTCAACCGCTGTCCTAATATACGTTTCTTCGACTTCCAGTTTATTCGTTATTACAACATAGCGAAGTTCACTGAAATATTATCGGTGTTGATGTCGAGGGTGCAGAGCAATGTATAGCGATAAGCATCAGAACAAAAGCAACATAAATAATTTCAGCGAGGGTTTAACTGATCTCAACATCCGTGAACCAAGACTGATGTATCAATACAACAGCCTATCTCCTTTGGGGAATGAACACGGATACAAACTATCTCTTGCGTGTCAGAGTGGAACAGATATGGCGCATACCATAGGAAATGTAACTGCGGTAATTCTGCAGTTTATGGTTGATCAGTTTCCTGATCATACGTTTGCTACGGCGATGCCTTCTACTCAGATAGCACATAGACAACTGCGACATACACCCGGCCAAATACGTTCACAGCCGTACCCAATGTGTATAGTACAACCACGCATATCTTTATCCGGTCTGGACAATCGATTAGCTGCCGGATCATTTGCAACTACGCTTTGGCAAACCACTTCATGCCGTTTCCAGAATCGCTCTGAGATGCCGATACTCTTTTTCGACAAACAGAAGGGAATAGAATGGAGAGGTAAGATAAACAGAGTTGTTGTTCACTTCGACTTTGTTCTATCGTTCCAGAGTGCGAGTGAACAATTGAGATGGGCCAGCTACTTGATAAATCGCCTTCCAACGGATGGTGGAAGGTTCTTTGATATTGATACTGCGTTGGAAATGGCTATACCTGATGGCTTCCTTGAAGAAACGGCACGTTATGCTGGTATACCTGTAAAGGATAAGGATGGAAATGTTGCAAAGTTTATGGACTATCTGAATATGAATTCGGTATTTCCGACAACGTACAGGTTCTCATCAGGGCGTCACAAAGACGCATTCTATCAGTTCTACATGACATCTCTGTTGTGTTCGATCGACAACTTAAACTACCAACAAGTCAACAAAGTTAATCAGACTGAATCTGATTGCCCGATAACATTCACGCTCCGATGTGAATTCAACACAATCGGAATGTTTGATCTATCCGTGCCCAATCCCGGTCCATATCGGTTGATAAAGCCTGCGGAGAATTCGATTGCCATTCCAATATTCTCGGACTTCGTGAATGACAATGATTTCCCACTTCTGTACGGATGGAAAATCCACTCTAAACCGATTTGCAAATTGGACTGGGGTGAGACGGAAATCGAAATCGGTGGTTTGTTTGGTAACGAGATGCAGGAGTTAATAGATTACCACTTGAAGCACAATATTCCGGTGGATCTATTCATATCTGTTAAGCTGAGAGAAAATCGATGCTTGATAGATGATGGATACTACGTCGACTGGAAACGTCGGGTGTTGGTATTCACCAATGTATGTTATACACATACGTACAGGATGATTGTCGCAGTCAATAAACTGTACATTCAGAAATTCCTGACGGAAGCGTATGGAAAATAAATCTCTTGAAAGGAGAATTCGTAATGAACAAGTTCAATGAAAACGGTTTCTCAATGGATCCTAACGAAGTAGTTCAGGAAGGCTTCGACGCTGGTACAACTGGCGGCCTTACCGACTTCATGGGCGGCAACTTTGACTATCCTAAGGATCAGTCTGGTAACCATTCTCAGCTCAAGAATGATCAGATGCCTGATCAGAGCGAGGCTGGTGCTAACGCTCTCGGCTACATCAACAAGGCACCTGGATTCTCTCCTGAGCGTCCTGGCAAGTGGATGGAACCCTTCGAGAAGTAATTGATATATTTCGGCGAATAAGCAGCATGGGGCCTTCGGGCCCCTGTGCTGTTTTCTTTTGTTGTTGGAAACGAACTTATAAACTATTGAAAGGAGTTGAAACTCATATGATCGATAGATTTGGAAAAGAAATTAACTTTTCTGAATTGTTCATGGAGGAAACCTTATCTGCCAAAGATCGTAAAGAACTTGATGATTCTATGTATGGCATTGTATATACAGATGAAAATGGAAAGAAAGTTCGTAAGTATCCATTGAATGATGAGAAGCATGTCCTCCAGGCTGTGCGTTTCTTCAATAAAGCTGAAGAGAAGTATAAACCAGAATTGGCACGTAAGATTGTTAAACGTGCTAAGGAACTTGATATGGATTATTCCGGATGGGATGTGCTGAAACCTTATCTGGGCAAAGGTAAAAATGTCCAGGAAGGATATGTTCAAGAGGGTGTTGGATTGATCCTGGGAGCTGTTGCTGTGACGGGTGTTGTGGGAGCGTTGTTAATTGCTTTATCTAAAAAAGTATTTAACAAAAGCATCACGACTGCCAAAGCGAATGCTGCAAAAGCGCATATCAATATTAACTATTCACAGGCTAACATCAAAAAGATCATACCTGAAAGAGCTCACGCGTATGTTGTGAATTATGTTAATTTGAATGATAAAGCGTGGATAGCGTTTAATAATTCTCTCGATTCCGAAATCGATGTTCTTACGAACGCTCTAAATGAAATTGCTCAGGCACCGGATAACAGTTGCATATCTAAGGTGAAGGCTTTATTAAAAACCAAAACCGGCATCGTTCAAAATAGTACGGGTGGTCCATATGGTGCAATGACAAACCCCAACCAATGGGAAAGGTTCACTTTTATAAACAAGGGCAAACTGTCTACTGATGAACTTCTTAATTCTGAGAAAGTAATCGACGCCATTAAGAATGAACACATCAAAGATGTTGATGAACTTAAGAAAATACAAGATGAGACAAATCAGAGATTATTGGCTCTCAAAAAGAAAAAAGAGGAAGTTGAAAAAATACTCGAGCAACAGCCAAACAAAAAGCTTGAGAAAAAATGTGTTGCTGAAATTCGTAAACGCTGTGATTTCGTATTTAAACATATGATGAGAAAATCCCAATCTATCGATTGGGCTATCGGGAAATTGACAAATCCAACTTATTTTTTCCAGTTCTATGATGAAAACGGAAATGAGATTGGCGACGGGCCTTCTGTTGGTGTTGTCGAGCAATACATGACATTCGAATGGTTGGATAAACATTTCCCCAATTCAGATGATTCCACAACAGGAACATCGGATTTCGATGAACGTGACGATGATCCTGATGACTGTTTCACAGAATCATTTGAGGAGATGTTTGGTCCCGTTATCCAAGAAGCTTTTGATGCCGTTACTGGTGAAGAGATTCCGATTGATAAGGCATATTCTCTTGAGGAGATGAAGGAGAGAACATACACTGAAGAAGAGCTTAAGAAAAGCAAACGGGAAATCAAAGACTATCTGAAATTTGCAAACGATATTGTCAAAAGAATCAAGGCTCAAGTTGAAAAAGATTCTAAGGAACCAACAGGAAATCAGAACTGTCTACTGTGTACATGGTGTGCTGAAATAGGATTCCGTGGTGTGAATAAGAATCCTCGACCAGTCTATTCACCGTGTGATCCGATTTTCAAAGTACATGGTGAAAACATCGTTCGTGATCCCATGAAGATAATACCCAGAGGATACGACAATCTTCTTGAACATTTGGCTGATGTGTCACAGCCATTTGCACGTTTCTATGTACATGTCAATTGGAAAGGTTCAAGAGGCGGTCATGAATTTTTACTACTCAAAGTGGTTGACGCTGAATACTATATCGTCGATGCTCAGGCCGGTAAGGTCGATAAACTATCGGATACCCACAAATACTTTACAGATATCAACTGGGAAAATTCTTATCTTTGCAGATTGGATAATAAGAACTTCAATCGGAAATTGTTTGATACCATGAATGATCCTAAAATGACATTACCTTGGGATCCGAAACGTGATATCCCATATATGTTGCGTGAAGGTTTGATCACAAAAGACGAAGCTGAAACAGAACTTAAGCGTGCCGAAACAAATGAGTTCTATAAGGTGTTAAAAGAGAAACTTGGACAAACACCCGTCCAAGAATCTGCGATAGGTGAAATCCTGAATGGCGTCAACCCTTTTTCGAATAAGAGAGTATTCCACATATCACAAGACGGTCATCTCGATGGTCAAGTTTTCAAACCTCGTGTTCCTGAATATCTTGACAAGTATGATCCATCTCAAGACAAATTCGAAGATGTGGAAAATCCAAGAGTGTGTTTCTCTCCATCCATAGAAGGATGTCTCAACGCAATCATGGTAACTATCGGCAGATGGAAAACTGCTGAGAAATTAAGAGAATGGTATGTATACGTTCCTGAGAAACCTTTGAAGGAATATAAGCATCGTACTAATAAACAACTCATCAAAGAGAAGAAAGTATACGATGCAAATGTAACTGATGAGATATGGATCGAAGAACCTGTACGCTTGAAGCAGTACGGTATCATCCGCATTGACCAGGTGTCTTCTAAATCTATAAAGGATACGGTTCCCACAACCAAGGGATTTACCGGTCATAGATACAAGTATTCCTTTAAATGGCACTGGCTTGTGAAACCCAAGGTAATAGCTGATCTTCCATATGATTATTCTCCGATGGAAGTTTGTAAGGACATGATTGCTGATATGGAAAAATTCAAGTATGGACTTGCTGAGAACGGCACGGTTCATTCTGCTTCTGCTCACGATTATGACACCAAATACAAACTCCAATCGCCTGAGGAATTCGAACAGAACGGTGGTGGTATCTGCTACGACTATGTTGAATTCATGGAAGGTTATCTAAATGCATATGGATATGATTGCAAGAAGTATTTCATATCTACCAATACGGCAGATAATGACACCCACACATTCTTATTGGTGAGAGATGGTAAAGGTTGGAAAGATGGGTTCATCTATCCTGAATCATCATTCAAACTGATGGAAGGTGTTTACGAGGTAAAGAACTACGAAGAAGCAGCGCTCAAGATAATGGACAAAATATTTGATGTTAATCATAACGGCGAAAAGTATGATGAAATCAAATACTACGTCTGGGAGTATTCTGGTCATCCTCCATATGGCAGTGATATGAAGACATGTATGGAATACTTCTCAAAGGGTGATCCAATTCATGAAGGAACTGCAATGAAAATAAAACGAAAGGACTGATATTTATGGCTCGTAGTATAGAAGAAGTTCGTCAACTGCTTAAGGAAGAAGCCGAAGAAAAAGCTATCCAGGAAGCTAAAGAGCCTACCACACTTCTTGGACGATTCTTCCAGGAAGCTGGCGATGATGACGACGAAGGAGAATCCATTGACGATATCGAAAAGGATATGGAAGGCATGGATGATGACTCCGACGACGATGATGATAACGACGATGATGAAAAGAAAGATGATGACGAACCTGAACTCGGTAAAGACGATTCAGATGTACAGAATGAGTATGATGCGGGCGATGTAAGTTCTCTCAACGAACTCATCGCTGATGAACAGCATGCTATGCAGGCTTACTTCAAAGCAGGTAAAGAAACAAAGAATGCTGTTCTCGCTCGTCTCTATAATGACATCGGCGCCGAAGAAGCATTCCATTCAGAACAGCTTCTTTATGCAAAGGCTGAACTTACCGGTGAGAAGTATGAACCATCTGATCCAGAAGTAAAGAAGGAATATGAAGAACTTCTTGCAAACGGCATGGACGAAGAGACTGCAATGTATACCATTGCTGATAAACACAAACTTGAAATCGATATCGATGATGGTGAGGATCTTGAAGATATTGAGAAAGATATCGAAAACCTTGAAGAATCTTTCACAATGACCATGGCTGGTCTTGATATCATGATGGCCGTTCAGGAGTCAGCAGCATACAAAAATCACAAGGAACTTCGTGAAGCTTACTGTGAATACTTCCAGTGTGTACAGGATACAATGTTTATGGAAGCAATGGATAATGTTTCTACTAAACAAGGTCAAGAAATACTCGGTACGAATAACCCGTTCATTATTATCGGCAGAATGATTAAGAGTGTTTATATGGCAATAATTAATCTCGTTAAGAAAATAAAGAATTGGGTAAATAAACGCCGCATAAAATCTAAGAGAGCGATGGCTTGGCTGAAGAAACATGGTATCAAAGGTCTGTTTGCAAACGGTGTTAAACTGTATTTTTATAATGATCAGACTGGAGCTGTTGAGGTTTCCGATGCAATCTCATACATGCGTCTTTGTATCGGTGTAACGGATTGGGTTGCCAAGGCTGTGGGTGTTCAATCTGCACGTGTCACCGAACCAAATGCAGCAAATGGTGCCGCTTTTGAACAGCTTAAAACGTCCGGTAAGGCCATAGCATTTACTTCAATAAGCGACGGTGCTCGAAAGATCGAGGGTGTTGTGTTCTCCAAATCTAAGATTATCGTAACTGATCAGAATCAGGCCGATCTCGAAAATATGTTCTTCGGTTTTTCAGATACGAAATTTGCGAGCTCAGATAATGATGGAAATATCAACTATAAATCTGTCAACATATACTCCGCACTTCAGTATATTCTTGATTGGGCAAGTGCCCAGCTTAAGGCTTCAGATGAATGGCTCGAAAAGGTAATGATACCTGCTGCAGGTCGTCAGAAGGGTATAGCATATAAAAAGCCTGAAGTATATAAGGAATGTGTTGATGCAATGAAGGTTGTTGCTAAGGGATATAGCAGACTTATCAAGTGCGTCACAGCTGATCTTGATACTTGCATGAAACTTGATCAGGGTCTTCTGAAGGCTGTTAATGATGCTGACAGTAATGGTCTTGTTGCAAACACTGACGTATCCAAAGAATCCAATGTTCGTGATTCTGAAGGAAACATCAGATACGCTGATCAGCTTCAGTAATTTCCTGAATTTCATATACACATTATTGATATGAAATAATATGAAAGGAAGTGATCATCTATGATGATCGTTCAAGAAGGAGAACTTGCGGGAAGAGCTTGTACACCTGCTCATAGGTACGTATATCAGAGCGATTTCGCAAAGATCCTTGAGGACATTGACAAAGGAGAAATCCCATGTGGTTCTGGAATGCCGTTCCCGGTCGAGTTCGCAGATCCAAACGATGATATCTCCAAGATGAATTCTGGTTGGGGTAATTCAACATCCACGTACAATGGTGGAAATACATTCAACGGATTCACATTCGGTAGTATGACGTGATAAAGGTGGGGCTCCGGCCCCACCTCTTATTACATATTATTTTTATGGAGAGGAGTCTTCAAAATGAAAGATAAGGTCCTTGACAGAGAAAAGAGATGTAATGTATTGCGTCATATTAGAAGGCACATTAAGAAAAGCATATGGTTGTTTCCAAGAGATTCAAGTTCATACAGAATGTTGACAGAGATGTCGGATGCTTTGAAGAAACACATATGCATGTTAGAAAATACGGAGGATAAAACAAATGGCAATAACGAAGGATGAACTCGACAGATATATCAGAGCGTACATGGAAGGCAATCCATTAATCTCTGATGAAGAGTATGATCGTTTGCTCGAGGAATATCTGAAAGAGAATGGTGAGGACAAAAGACCATATCTTCGACAGAAACAGTCTGGTGTAATAAACGGACTTGTTGGAACTCTCCCAAAGGTTTATGGTGTTCGTGAACCTATGCGAGAAGGACAGGACACATATGAGAAATGGTTCTATCGCAAAGGAATCAACCCCAATGCAAAGATAATAATCCAACCGAAATTTGATGGAGCGTCTATTGCTTTCGATAAAAGTGGAAGGTTCTTTACTCGCGGCGATTATCAGAACGGAGAATCTGTTGATGTAACCGATCTGTTCAAGAATCATAACGTATCCAAATATATGAAAGAATCCACCGATGGCGTCAAGTTCGAAGCAATCATGTCCCATGAGAACTTCTACTCTGCTGGAATTGATGAACTCGGTAGTTATCTGAAACCTCTCGATGTTGTTAATGCAATAATACATTCGAGAAATGACAAAGTATCCAATTACATCACACTTATACCATTGAGAGAATCCGTTGGTGGTGATGAGTATGTATGTTCAGAGTTACAAACAGTATCTCTCGTAACATCAACGGCTGATGACTTCGATACGATTCAACAATTCATAGTTGATAAGCTCAATGATGGGGCAACAGTCGAATATGGTGGTCGTCATTATTCGATCGATGGTGTTGTTGTGTCTGTACTCGGCCCAGACAATGAAACTCAAGAAGAGATCGCCATCAAGATATTAAACGATATCAATGAAACCAAACTGGTTGATGTTGTGTTCCAGTTCGGTAAGACTGGTAAGATAACTCCGGTTGCAATAGTTGAACCTGTCCAGTTCTGTGATGGTAAACGTACAGTAGATCATATCACCGTATCAACTCTTGATAGAGTAAATGAAATGAATCTGAGAAAAGGTGATACCGTACGTGTTATGTATAACATCGTACCTTATCTTCTCGATTCGGCTCAAGATGGATATGAACGAATCCAATTACCAACACATTGTCCAAAGTGTGGTGCTCCATTTGAGTATACCTCACTTAAAACGGTTCGTTGTACCAATCCGGTTTGTCAGGGTAGAAAGCTTGGATCAATAATTCGTTATTGTGAAAAGATGAAAATGCTTGGGGTTGGTGAGAGTACAATCACCACATTATTTGACGAAGGATTCATTAAGGATATAGATGATCTGTATACATTGACAGTTGAGGATATTACCAGCTTACCCGGATTCAAAGAAACATCTGCAACGAACATCATAAAATCTATTCACGATAATTCTCAGGATGTTCCGGTGTGTAGATGGCTTGGAGCTTTACCATTCCTCGATGTTGATTCAAAGAAATGGGAGTTATTGATAACATCCGTTCTCGGTAATGATGAGATGTATCGTAGTAATGTCATAAGACATATATTCCAGGATGCACCTGATGAGTTTGATACATTGCTCGTTCAGAATGTTCGTGGTATCGGAACCGCAACAATCAAAGCAATGAACGAAGGCTTTATCTCAAACAAAGACATGTTCAAACGACTTGTTCAGTACGTCACATTCCGATCAACAACAATCGTCAGTAATCTCGGAAGAGTGTGTCTTACCGGAACACGAGATAAGACAGTAATTGATTATCTGACAAAGAAGGGCTATCAGGTTACCGACTCTCTTACAAAGGATACGGTTCTTGTTGTTCGTCCAGATCCGATGTTTGAGTCTGGCAAGACCAAGAAAGCATATGACCTCGGCATCAAAATCATAACTATAAATGAAGCATTGGGGCTGTAAAGCCCCTTTGTTTTTTCTTCTATTTCGTATGTATATTATTATATTGATACTCAACCAATAATTTTAATGGGTATCAGAAAGGATGTATTTAAAATGAATAAAGATCTGAAAGACTATATTGATGGAATTGTTGTTCCATCAGACGTGATGGCAAAAAGAGTCCGGACCGGAGAAAAGGTGCGTGAATTATGTGAAAACATAGAACGCGCTGTAAAAGAGGTGTATGGTGAATCCTCGCTTCATTGTTATGCTGAGCTTGATGGTAGAACTGTTGACGCAGAACAGATATACTATTTTAACTGTGAAAGATCAACACCCGCAGCAGGTGGATATTTTGCATGTGTCTATCTTTACATGGAGGATGACTTCATGGATGCGGACAAATACGACACAACCATCGAAATTATGTTTTCAGAAACCGAACCAGAACTCTATGAGAATTATTCCTACGACATTTGGGATGGTCCTGAAACAACTATAAATATCACAGTTGGTCCCGATAGCTGGAGTGTATCTTACACACCTCTTAATGATCCTGAACATTATCCGGTAATGAGTGGGGATGTCGATCGAATCAAGAAATTCGTTAATATCGTAAATGATAAAACATGGGGAAATCCCGACCCACTCCAGATGGCACTTGACAAATTGTTGAAAAACTCATTTAGCGGTATTCCAAAAAATTTTGGCGGAGCCTTTTGTTTACCAACACCTCCAAAACCGCACGTTGAATATAATCCGGATGAGTTTGTAAATAATGAGGATAGCGTGTGTGCTGAATGTGGTGGTGCTTGCTGTAAGAGTTATGCTGGTGCATATCACCCGGCAGATTTCAGACACGAAATCACTGAAGAGTTTCTTGAATCCCTGTTTGATCCCGCTATAGAAATTCCACCAGTATCAATCGACTGGTATGAAAACTTTAGAGAACCGGGTAGAAAAGGTTTCTATATCAGACCTCGTCATGTCGATGGTGATGAAGTAGATCCTTCATATGGTGCGTCGTGTGCATTACTCACACCAACAGGTTGTAGTCTTGATTGGGATCACCGTCCGTGGCAGTGCAGAGCGTTGAAACCGGAGAAGAATCGCGTTTGTGGTGGATCTGATGGCAAACGTTTAGCTGCTGAAGCGTGGGATCAGTACCATGATATTCTTGAAAAGATATATAACAAATATAACAAAAATACGTTTACTGGTAGAAAACCAGATATCATGAATTTCTTTGGCAGCATATTTGGTGGAGGTGACGAATAATGTGGGAACGCCCGACTATAGAAAGACAGCAAGAGGTACTGCATTCACCGTTTGACATCGAGACACATAAACAAACATTTGTGTCGTATCTTGAAGTTGTCATATCACCAGAGGGAGTTGTTGAGTATGCGACTCCCTCGCATACTGACAAGCTCATAGAAATCTTAGCTAAGCAGAAAGGCATTAAAGATTTCGACGAAGCCAAAAAGTATGTATGGCAAACATGCATTAACAATGATATCTGTATACCGATTGAATATCTCACAGGTGTAACAGGATATATCTCTGTATGGTTTGATCATTATGTTTCCGGTGACCCTCCAACGAAACAGCAGCTTGCAAAGCTTCAGGAGTTGTTCAAAGAAGGTGTATATATCGGACCAACACATGACATAATTACTCCCGAGCGTGAAGCATTGAAACAGTTTGTGGAGTCATTAAAGAAACTCGCCAAAGATAGGGGTGATACAATTGTTCAATCGACATCTACAAATACAGATGGATGATAAAGAAATCGCCATCACAATGGCGGCTCATCCAAAGGTGGTGAAGGAGCTTTTCATTGATTGCACTGCAAGTTTTGATTACGAGCTTCATGTGCGTATAGATGGAAAAGAACTTCGAAACCTCAACCCAAACGTTGGATTCGATGGTTATCATAGCACATTCTATTTCGAAGATACTGCTGAGATAACTGTTGGTTCAAGGGTTGAGATAACACTTGTCTTCTGGTACAAGGACAAGATGGTTCGTCAATTCAATGGCTCGACAAATGTCAGACGTGATGAAATGTCGCAAGCTACGGAACATTGGACATATATGGAAGATGATCAGTTCCATATCGATCCAGAAGACGTACCATGCTTCTCATTCTTGGAGATGCTGAAACCAGAATGGCAACTCAAGAAAGTATATCGTAAGATTGAAGATGATATGGAAAGCAAACGTATCATCGATGTGGAATTCACGGAAGTAAAGGAGGAACCCGAATATGGATACGGGAGAAAACAAATTGAATGCAGAAATGATGAAGAAACTGTATGAAGCATATAAGCTGAATACTAAGAAGAAATTGGACGAGCTCAATGAAGCTGCCAAAAAGATCATTAGTGATAAAGAATATCCGGAAGCCGAAGACATTCTCAAACTTGTTGAAGGTACACCGATTACCGACAATCATGAAAGAAGAATACATGACCCGTCAATATATAAACTTCACGGAAAGGTTCTTAATGCGTTCTTTGATGAACCCTACCCTGTAATGATGCCTGAAGATGTTAAAATGATGCGTGGAATGTCTGACGAAATGACGAGAAAGTTCCAAGAATATGTTGAATCTGAAACTGGGATACCTCGTGAAACACTCGTGATCGATTCCATTCCGGAAAACGTCAGAGAGAAAGCAGAACATGATGCTGTTTTGTATGGTGATTCATTTATCATCCCAGTCAGGTATAAGGATTTATACGATATTTGGATTGATGGCATCAGAGACCCTGAAATCGATATACTTACGGGATGTACTAAGAACTTCAAACCGCAACAGAAAATTGATATGCTGGAAGCCGTGTTTAACGTGCTCGATGCGGATAAGCCCGACAGAAATGGTAGGATTTGGCAGAAGGAACTGTTAATGAAGCAATTAATGAAACCGATGTGGATGATTCCTCCACGTCATCACAAAAGTTGGATGTGGATGAAATTGCTTCAAATGCAATCATATGAAATTCAACAGAGAACATTAATGAATCCTCCTTCAACAAAATGGGATATCAATTCTGTAATTCATATGAGATGGCCTAAACCAGATTTGTCAGATCTCAAACCTGAAGTGGGAAAGATAGACGATCTAATGGTGATTGATTATATCACTAATACATTCGGTCCTATTGATCAAATGACAATGAATTCTTTCATGAGGCATTGGCCAGAGTTGGTGAAGAAGACTCCAGGACCCAATCTTAATAACAATGGCAAGAAGCAACTCGAAAGAGTTATTAAGAAAGCGAGGAAGCATAAATGAATAACAGACAAAAAGAAGATAAGCTGATGGATTCTCTGTCAAATCCAACGGAGAACCATTCCGAAGAAATCGCCAAACTGATATCAGAAACTCTCAGATCAAAGAACCATGTGTACCTCTGTACAGACTGGCATCTTTGGAAAAGAAAAGAAAAAGGTAAGTCTGAATGCAAGAGATGTAAGGACTTTGAAGAGATCTTTAAGAACGTTAACGGCACTGTTAAAGAGAATGATCTTCTCATATACATGGGAGATCTCGTTGACGGCGAATTTAAAGATAAGGAAGCCCTCAAAGCTGTTCTACTGACAATCCCGTGCAAGAAGGTATTAGTCCGTGGAAACAACGATCTGTTTGATCCAGCATTTTATAAATCATGCGGGTTCGAGTATGTTGTTCAAAGCTTTGTATGGAGCGATATTCTATTTTGTCATGTTCCTTCAAAGAACGACAACCAACTCAACATTCACGGACATATCCATTCGTCAGAAAATCCGGAGCCGCCATATTCATATCCACCAGTATACTGGATTGATTATACCAACCAGATTGATGTGGCTTGGTGTGGTGGTAGAGTGAAACCTATAGAGCTGAACAAGGTTGTAGCAACCCAAAAGAGTTATAGCAAACACATCCGTGTTGACTACAAACACATGCAGGAAGGCTATAATGTTCACCCAGAAGGATTGTTTGAATCTCTTATGGAAGAATACATTCCTGATCCATTCGATACAAATGGTGAATATATTCCCGATGACTATGATAACATTATAGCTTATCACGGTCTTGTTGCTGGTTCATAAATGATGTGGGGCATAAAGCCCCACATTACTTATTTACATGAAAGGAAATGATTATTATGACAATGAAAGAAGTATATGAAAAAATAAAAACAACGGCAACACAAGCTTTATCATTGCTTGAACCAGTTTATGAATTCTATACAAAGTCTGGCGTTGCATGGTCTATCGGTTGCATTGAAGGTGCGGATGTTGATAACGGAATTCAGTTGGAAATAAGAAATCGTAAAGAACAAATATCAAAAGAATATGAAGAAACATTATTAGAATTCGAAAAAGAAATAAATAATCAGTTTAAAGATGTATGTGATTCCGTGGAATATTTTGTAGACTATGAACGTGATAAAGCAACTTTTTCCTGGGTAAGGATTAAAATAAATGATTTTATAACATCTATAGAATATTCGGAATATTTTGGATTAAATGTATTTGATGGGTATTTCCCTCCATATAATGAGATATATGGACTGGATGTGGAGCGTTCTATGCGTACGGGAGGTGTTTCCGCCGCTGTTAAGACTCTTAGGGAAATATATAATGTCTGGGTATCACAAGAGAACGAATAAAAAACAAGTGAGGGGGCCCTTGAGCCCCCACCACCTTAAATGTGTTTTTTCTTTTATGCAGCTTCTTCTTCAGTACCCATATCACCGAGATCGATGATAGTTGCATTGATATCGAACGGATTGATTGTGCCTGCTGTATCGTCTGCACGAGAGATGAACTTCTCGAGTTCTTCCTTAGCAGCGATCATGAATGCTTTATATGTTTCCTTATCCTTCATGAAATCCTCATAGATATTCTTCCAAGAGAAGTTCTTAGAGATAGGCTCACCGTTAGCATCTGTAACCTTGTAGTTTGCCTTATTACCCTTCAATCTTCCCTTTGCATCAAGCAGTTTCACCAGAGTTCTCAGATTGTCAACACCATTCTTTCTCTTATCAATGATGATTTCAAAACCGAGACCTGATTTAGCATTACCGCTCTCATTAGTAGAAACCTTGAGCGGTTCAAATAGGATTGTGTTTCCTTCAAAGCCATCAGACTCGATATGATAACGAGATGATTCTGAGCCGAAGTTGGAGAAGTTCATGAGTGCAGAAGCACCATACTCCAGAGCCTTACCACCAGAGATCTTCTCATCCTGTTTGCCGTACTGGAACTGCTTAGGCTGAGGTGTGATACTTGCACTGATAGCTGTACCCTTATGGGCAATAGTAATGATGATAATGTTGGCTTCCTTCATGAGAGGATTGAGATCTGTAAGAACACCGCGAAGAGTCTTAGCATTTCTCATGCCGTCTGCATTGCCACGAATCTCACCCATCTCGCTCATGAAATCCTTACTCTCAACGTTGTACTCCTTGGCAATTACGTTAGAGATTGAATCAAGGAATATAACTGTAGGAGGCATAAGATAGATTGGTTTATTATTACCATCCTTAACACCAGTGTCTTTCAGCAGAAGATTCTTATACTTGATCTTATTCTGAGCGATCTCAGTGATATCATGCTGAAGAGTATCAAACCCGATAGCTCCACCACGAATCTGATATCTTGGAGCATCACCATCAAACCAAGACTCAGGAAGCTTCGTAAGATTCTTAACACGCTGAACAACCAGTCTGTTCTCAGCGTCATAATGTATAACGTTGCCGTTGTTAGCGTAAGCTATGTTAGCACACATCTGTATTCCAAGAGTTGTTTTGAATGACTGTGTGGAGCCGGTGATAACGTTGAAAGTTCCAGCCTGAATACCGTAACATACGCGTTTATCGACTATCTTGTTTCCTTCCATTATATTGATCTCATATGCCAACGGATAGTCGATTACACTAATACCTGTCGGATATGAATAATCAATGATGTCATTCTTCTTGAATACAGAAGAAGTACCGCCGCCAGAAAGTATGCTCATAATATCTGCGTTCTTAAGTTCTTCTGCAAGCAGAGAAGCTTTTTTGACTGCAGCAGATATCGTTACAAATCTGACGATGGGTTCCTGCATAGTTGCTACTGACATAAAATCATTCCTTTCGAAATTTTTGGTATACTACTGTTGATCCTCAAATGTGATTTTATCAAACATGAGGAAGAATGTATCTTTAGTCAATATCATCTGAACCGTACCGTTTCTGTTTCTGATTTCTATTGTGTTTGGAACGATTCGGATGTTCTTCTTTGCGGTATACCATACTATCTCAGAAGTACCCTTACTCATGGTAATCTTGATAGTACCAACCATATCTTCGAATGGAGTTGGGTCAAACTCACCCTTATCGTTTATGAATGTGAGTACATATGGAAGAGCTTGAGCGGTTGACTTCAAATGGGACATCAGATAACGCGAATCTCTGTGTTTAACCATCTCGACCACAGGGTCTTCTTCCGCAAGATCTTTGGCCATCTGTCCAAAGTCGACACATCCTTTAGCGGTTTCTTCGTCAATTTTGTATGCTGCCTGGAGTTCCTGATATGAATGTGTGCGTTCGAGAGTATATGGGAACTGAGAATGGTCTGGCACAAGTCCAAGAAGTCTGTTGAATTTGGGATCCTTCGGATCAAGTGTTGATTGTTTAGCTTCATTGATTACCGGATTTCCACTAATCGGCTCAGGTATTATCTCCTTTGCACATTCTTTAGATACGACACTCATTAAGTATACTGCGGCTTCTGTCTCCGTAAGTAAACGCTCAATTTCGATACGATAATTGATTATTGTATCAATTGAAAGTGTTACATCTTCGAAAGAATAGATGCCACCGGTATTCGGATCTTTGAAATATACAGGTACTTCAAATATCAGAGAATCCCTGTTGGCTTTTACCAGCTGTCCGATTACTTTACTTCCCTGAAAAGTTTTGATATCATCATTATCCGCAATACCTTCCAAAGTATTGTTGATTACATAAAGCTCTCCCACTTTATACTTATCAACATCAAAGTGCACATCACGAATGATATGCAACTGTGAATCGAAAGATTTCTGTGGTATTTTATTTTTCATATTATTTCCTCCTCAACTTAACATGAGCGAAATCCATCATTTTCCAATCGCATGCTCTGAATTCTATGACCGCATCATGTACACATGCGTCCTTTTTACCAGGTCTTTTTCCTGTTAATACAGAACCACCAACATGAACCTGAACATCTTTAGCATTGCACGAACAATGTGCTTGTGTTCTGCAGTCCTTCATTTTGAATGATATATCGAATATAGCATCCTTTCTGCACAACGCTTTGCAGAGTACATCGTAATTGATTATCCAATAATCACTGGAATGTTTATCGCGTACAAATAATGGGTATTTTGTAGATACATTTGGATCGATGATCTTATCCCAGTCATCGATGTAAAAATCCTTCATATCGGGCTCGGTCTCGACATCTTCTGTTATTTCTTCACTCACGTTATCAGCCACGAGCGTGATATCATCCCAATTTCTCAATGATACTTCAACTTCCTCATTTTCCGTTACAGACTCCTCTTTTACAAGAGTTGATGTTTCAATTCGTATTCCCTTGACATAAGAAAGTATATCGCCCGGAAACCATGTGTCTCTAAGTTCCATGTTTTCGCCATCCGTTTTATGAGTGTGAAACATCTGGAAACCGTCAGGATTGTGAAGTACCTTGATCTTAAAATCACTATATGTCTCCCACGTCCTGTGCATTCTTTTGATATGAAATAAGCATGTCGAGTCCTTATCTTCGAGAATCTGCAGAGCATCCATATTGAATTCATATGATTCATCCTTATTATACTTTGGAATGAGTAATGGGTATACTTTGCCATCAATCACGATTTTGAAGTTATCGTTTAATGATTCTTTTTCTATCTCATCCTGATTGTATATCTCAACTTCCTCATTCCAATAGCTATATCCATGATATTTGTCAGGATTGTGTTTCACAGCATCGATGAGTTTCGTTACTTCTATATCATCCCAATATGGAATAATCTCGATCTTACTGTTATCGAGATATTCACAAGAGATTGATACAACTTTGGTATTGTACTCTTCATGGACAAATGTTCCACTTACAAATACGAATGTGAGATTACCACCGGACGCTTCGATACATATACCAACTTTACCTCTATCATAATAGTCGATATTTTTACCCTTCTCATCCCCGTTGAACTTTACCCAAT
>Ga0265301_10000582_pt1 | contig 51492 bp, 68 predicted proteins | sample AusTroGonzalo_MG_2_FD_193488 | JGI IMG/M metagenome (GOLD analysis project Ga0265301, IMG submission 193488) | Bovine rumen microbial communities from tropical cattle in Woodstock, Queensland, Australia - Gonzalo_04 | ecosystem: Host-associated > Mammals > Digestive system > Stomach > Rumen ... | reverse complement strand
CAATTTGAAAATCTTATTGCTGATGTTAGAAGAGAAGAACTTCTGAGTATTTCTAGTCTCGGCGGAGGCAATCATTTCATTGAATGCGATAAGGATGATGAAGGAAATTTCTATATTGTCATTCATTCTGGTTCTCGTCACTTAGGTGTTGCTACTTGTGAATATTGGCAAAATATTGCAATTAAGGATTGTGCTGATTTGACAGCAATTCGTGGTGCTGAAATTTCCAAGTATAAGAACCAAGGTAAGACAGATGCAGAAATTAAGGAATTAATGAAAGATTATGACCATTTTTCTGTTCCTAAGAATTTGTCTTATTTGACAGGTGAACACATGCAAGGATATTTGCATGATATGGAAATTGTCCAACAATTTGCAGTTATGAATCGTGCTGCAATGCTTGATGTAATCGTCAAGGAAATGGGATTTAAGGTTTTAGAAAAGTTTGAAACTATCCATAACTATATTGACCTTAAGAATATGATTCTCCGTAAAGGTTCTATTTCTGCACAAGCTGGAGAACGTGTAATTATTCCTATGAATATGAGAGATGGTTCTTTGATTTGTGTAGGTAAAGGAAATCCTGATTGGAATTTCAGTGCACCTCATGGAGCAGGTCGTTTAATGACCAGAAGCGATGCTAAGAACTCAATTTCTATGCAGGCATATAAAGATGCTATGAAAGGAATTTACACGTCCTGCGTCAGTTCTGCAACGATTGATGAGTCACCTATGGCATATAAGCCTATGGATGAAATTATAACTAATATTGAACCTACTTGTTCTATTGAAAAGATTATCAAACCTGTTTATAATTTCAAGGCAGCATTTTAATTATGTGTTATGATTGTTGTTTCAATGCTTATAATCCATTTAAAACACTTGTTCGCACTCAAAGCGAAGAAGACAGATATGTTAGAGAAATGCATTAAAACGTGAATTTAATCTCATGAGATCCACTTACGGATAATTACAAATTTTAATTTCCAAAAATTATATATACTTTATAACATTGAACAAGACGCATGGCTTTTAGACCATGCGTATATTTATTTTTTATAAGTGAGGTATATATGATTAGACCAGTAGTACAAATTGTCAGATTTTATATAATTAACCAGGGCATCACTGGTAGAAGTATTGAAAGTTTAATGGATAATCCTAATTATAATCCATTACTGAAACATTGTGTTGAAACTGTCAAGCATCACCCGGATTGGGCTATTGAACAGTGTAGAAATTATAGAGATCAAATTGATAAAAGAAAGTTCAAATTTGAATCTGGTTCCTGGGCAATGGATATTCGAGACGAAGATTTGCCAAAAGGAACAATTTTAGAACCATTTACCTTAAAACAAGCGTTTTTGGATATTATTAACTGGATTGATAAAAACAGAGCAATATTTACCCAGCGAATTGAAAGAGAAGAAAAATTCAGAAATGAATAAATAGAAACCAGCATTTTGAATGCTGGTTTTTTATTATAAATAATATAAAAATAAAATCTCTTTAAAGGAAATATAATGAAAGACACATTTAAGGCATATTTAGCCCAACAGAAAGCTGATAACAAGTATATGACAGCTCCTTCTAAGGAATTGCTTGGCGAAGGTATTTTTGCTAATAAAAAATATGATTGTTATGCTGTAACGTTGGATTTCAGTAGTGAATATATGACTAAAGCATTATCTAATGTTTTAATCAATGAATATAAAAGTGCATCTGGCGCTGCAGGTTCTAGCGGAACAGATCCAGTTAAGACTCTTATTGGATTAAAACCAGAAGAATTTAATAACAAATTGAAAGAAAAAGTTATTGAAATTCTTGATGAAGTAGCTAAGGCTTCTAAAAATCTTAGAACATTTTTCGGTTTAGGTAAAGAAAGTTCTGCCCTTGCTTATATTCAGACAGAAGGTAATGATGATGGTGAATCCACTATTCTTAAATATATTTTCTTTAAAGCTTCTCCAAGACATCCAAAAGCTTATGCTGAAAGATTTAAAGATGAAATTGGACGTAATTCTAAGATTTCCATTCTTAAAAATGGCATAGATATTGTTTCTGAAACTTATTATAAGGAAGATATTACAAAGAAGAGAAAAGAAAAGGAATTTGAAAAGTTCTTCAAACCAGAAGCTAATAAGGCTGAACTTCTTAATGATAATTTCACGACATCAATCGTTAACAATTTACAAGATAATGTTAAAAAATACTTAACAGAACTTAATGAAAAGAATGAAAAAGGTAATTTAATTTCTGTTTATTCTGTTCCATTTAAAGTTGATGATAAGTTAATTAATGAAACTGCAAGAAATACAAATAATCTTGATGATTTCTATACAGAACTTGCAAAGAAAATTAATGACGCTCTTGTTGCATCATTAAAACAAGTTTCTAAGATTGATGATTACATCGGTTTTATTCCAACAAAGTCTTATGGTTTCAATCTTTACTTTAAGGATAAAGACACGGCTTCTGAATTTGCAGAAAAGATAAACCAAGAAGGCGAAGCTAAAGTAAATGAAAGAAAACGTTATGAAAACAAGATGTCTAAACTTTATCAGTTGCTTGGTGCAAATTCTGATTTAAGTAGCTTATCACATCCAGAAAGCAGTGCCGATGAATTCCTTAGAGGAACATTATTTGCAAGAACTCATATTGCAGATCTCATTAAGGAAAAGTTCCCAAGCGCTGAAGACCAGCTTGTAATTTATCAATATATTGTTAAGTATGATGAAGATGAATTAATGAAATTCTTACATCACTTTAATATTGATGTTGAAAATCATGAAATTCGTGCAGCAGTTAAGGATAAATTACAACTTGTTCTTGATAATATTCAGAAAGTCTATTCTGATGAACTTGTTTCTATGACTTCTGAAGGAACTAATATTGTATTCTTCTTCAGAAAAGACGCAAAGATTGACGGCGTTAGAACAAGAATTGCTGAAGCTATGTCTTGTGAAATGAATAGAATTAAGGTTATTAAGACTGCATTAACAAAGAAGGAAGTTGATGCATTTAAGTCTAAACTTTCTGACCTTGAAGACCTTGAATCTTTCTATAAAGCAGTTGAAAAACTCAATGGCGAAACGGTTAAACTTATTAAGGGCGATATTACATTAGACGAATCTGCAATTAAAGAAACTGTTACAGATAGTTATCAGGATCAAGTTCTTGATTTACTTATCGGTATTACAAAGAGTGCAAAAGAAGTTGAAGGTTTTGTCGGTATTATCGTTGCTAAATCCAAAGGCGTTATTGAAGTTTATTTCAAAGATCAAGAATCTTATACACTTGGTAGAAAGAATATTTTACAGGAAAAGGGTAAATTTATTAAATCTATGCCAGAACAAGGTTCTTCTGTAGAAATTGCTAGAGTTGATGCTAAGAAGATGACTAATATTATTCAACCAGATAATATCAAAGACTACTTCGAAAATATACTCAATCAAAAGAATCAAGAAGCTGCAGAAGAAGCTGATAAAAAAGCTAGAGAATTTACATATAGTACAGTTATTCCATTTAGTGTAGAAAAATTTATTGAAAAACACAAAAATGATAAGCTTGAACGATTAATTGATGCTTATGGCATAGAAGTACCAGAACCAGAACAAGTTCGTACTGAATCCGTTGCATTTAAAACATTGTTTAAAAATTCTTTATTAAAATCTATTAATATGCTTAATGAAGCAGAAAAAATTAATCCAAAAGAATCTACAACTAAACGTGTTATTTTAACATTACAAATGTTAAAAAATGATAAAGATAAAACACTTGAAAAATATTTAGTTGAAAACGATCAAGGAAAAAGCATTTTTGATGATTTAATTAAATATAAATGGATGTATGTAGTTGATGATGCTATTAAGACAGCGATTACTTCAAATAATTTTGTAGATTCTAAAGTTATTGCAGAAAATTATAAATCTGAAATAAGAAATGATGAACAATTCATTATTTATTCAACTGGAAAAGCTCAAGAATCTTTAGGAAAAATACTTAGAAGTAATTATTCAAAAATATTTAGTAATATTTTTATAAAAGATAGTACTGCAGTGGATTTACAACATATTGAATTAAAACAATCTAAAAACTTTGAATAAAAATTAAAAACCAGGTTAAAAGCCTGGTTTTTTAATATAAATAAAAATATGGCAGGAATAACAACACAAATTAATGATTTTACCAATAACAAGTTTATAGTTCGTTTTTCAAATCTTGTTAATATGACGAACTTTGACCTTGATACTCATATTTTAGATAACTATGTAAAGAATGTAAGTGTTCCGGATTTTTCTATTCCAATGCTCGACACAAGATATAATCATGAACGTCAATTACATCCGAATCCGATTGGTGCAAGAGATTTGCAGACAATGAATATCGAGTTTATGCTTGATGAAAATATGCAAAACTATTATTTGTTCTATTGCTGGATTTATTGGATGCGTTTTGGCGAACCTGTTGGAAAAACTAATGCAAAAGGACAAGAACTTTTACGTATGGACTGTATTGATGCAATCGAATTAATTTCTTTAAATAATAATAACAAGATTATTTCAAAGATGAAATTCAAACATGCTATTCCAAATAATTTGGCACAGCTTTCATTGCAATATGGTTCTGCTGACAATGTTACTTATGTTGTTACATTTGAATATGAACAAATTGAGTTACAATTAGAAAATAAAGAAGATTTAACTGAAACTATTGATAGAACTATTCAGTAAAAATCAGATTTAATTATTTACGGGCTTTAAACAGCCCGTTTTTTATTATTTTATAAATATTATAAGTGTTAAGAGACGAATTACATATAGATATAGATGATAATGAATGTGAATTAACCAATAATATAGTAAATGGTTATTTTTATATTATGCATTATCATGCATCAACCGAACAAGCCAATAAAGAAGGTTTTGACCGTGCACCAATAATTTATTGTTTCGCACCTGATCAAAATAATATAAATTGTTTTTGGGGCGTCAATTTTCATTATTTTGATAAATCCAAGCAAGTGTATATTTTAAATCGTATGATAAAATATTATAATATAACTGATGGAATGAACAAAAGAGTATTAATCGATACTAAAGGACTATATAATATCTATTCTAATATAGTTGAAGGAGTTAGATGTTATAATAGAAAAAATGTATTAGGAGCATATAGAATTAAAAATCTATATATTCCTAAATATATTGAAATTCCATCTAAATTTGTCATCACTACAGATAATAAAGAATATACAGATTTTGCACTTGCACCTGGAAATAAAGGTTTTTAATGGATTATCAAAAGATATATTGGAAAATAATTTATAGAGCACAGACACGAGATAACAATTTATTATTAGAAGTAGAAAAGCACCATATTATTCCACGAAGCGAAGGTGGTTCGTCTAAAAAAACAAATCTTGTCGAATTAACTATAAAAGAACATTTTATAGTCCATATGCTATTAATTAAAATGGGAAAATGTCTTAAATATTGTTATAGACATCTTAAATCCAGTAAAGACTATATTAAAGAAAAAAGAAAGGAACGCAAGAAGAAAGGTCTTTACTATGAAGGAAAAGAACTAGAATATGATGATTATAAATAATGTATGAGATTATTACAGGAAGTTTCTAGTTCAGTTATCAAAAATACTTATAAAGTATTTACAAAATTATTATTTAATAATGATGCCAGTAAAGGCGAAGCGGTTATGACCAAAGATGGTAAACCAATTAAAACCATGTCTGGTCAAGAACAAACAGTCAATCAGTTTTGTGAACGTATGCTTGTAGAAGCATTATTTAGAACTGGAACTACAGAAAATGTAGATAGACGTTTTGAACCTGGCGCTGCAAGAATAGCAATTACAGAATGTGGTTGGAATCCATTAATAGATAATAATGAAAATCTAGATCCTGTTAAATTAGGTAGATTTAAAATCATTCTTGAATACATAACAAGAAATTTCAATAATCGTGAAAAAATAACTAATGATCTCAATGGTGAAACTTATCAATCATTGTATGATACACTTGCACCAAGAATTAAAGAAGAATCTGAAAAAGAAGATGCTGAATTACGTAATTTACAAAACATCAAAAGCGACCATGAATATAAAATAATTCGTATCGATAGTTTTAGAGAATCAAGACTTTATTATAATTACACTAATCCAAATTCACGTTGGTGTCTTACATATTCTATTACAAATTATAATGGATATACAGCAAATGGCAGAAATACTATGTATTTTTGTTTACGTGATGATATTGATACTGTAAAATATGAAATTGGACCAAATTGTCCTTTGGATGATTATGGTAAATCAATGCTTTGCATTATAGTTAATCCAGATGGTAATCTTTCGACATTTACTACCAGATGGAATCATACTGATGCAAATAATAAAACTGTTGCTGCAGACCATGGTGTTGGTAATAAAAAAACAATTAGCCAAATCGTAGGTGTAAATTTTAATGACGTATTTAAACCATATAATGGTCCTAAAAAGGAATTTAAAGTCGAACGTAAAAATGACTTTGAAATTGGAACATTAATGCATGACGATAGTCAATTTATTGATTCTGTTCATGATAATTTAATCCAATTATATAATGAATTACAGTCGCAATATGACGAAGACAATGATTCTTTTGATGATCCAGAGGATTTAACATGGCAAGATATGATGGATATACGTGACTGGGACATGAGTGCTATTTTTACGCCTGATGTCTTGGAAAATCTTAATGAAGAAAATACTAGTGCATTTGGTAATACTTTATTATTGGTTACAAATAGTGGTTATTATAAATTAGTATGTCCTGAACAGCCAGATAATGTATCGTCAGATTGGTGCGATGATATTATTGCTGTTTCTATAGGTGGTAGTGATAAACGATACGGAATATTTGCTATAAAAGAACATAATGTTGATTATTATAAATTAATTTCAGTTGATACTTATAATAATGGTTTACTTGATTTAGAAATTAACTTTGAAAATAAAATTTCAAAAATACATGGTGAATCAATATATGATACTACTGAGTATTTTGTTACTTTTTCTAATAATACTCATGGTCTTTTACATATTTCAAACAATTTTAGAAAAATAACGCTAGAAACAACTGAAATAGAATTGCCTGAAGCATTTATTAACAATTTAGAAAGAGTAGAAAAAATTGCTGGAAATGATGAAGATAAAAATTTGTTTTTTAAAGTAAGAAATCCAGAAACACAAAAATTTAATTTAATATATCAAAAACATAATTTTAAACTTGAACTTAAACCAGAAGATGAATTTGAATATACAGAAAATAGTAATGAAATTAGAAGAATAGTAAAATCTTCAGATTCAAAAGATGTTACTAAGTTAAATATGCCATTGATAGTTTCATTTGGTTCTTTAAGCGGTAAAAAAGCAGCAATAGATTTAAAAACATTTACTTATCTATTTAATAAAAAAGGTTGTATTGTAGAAACTGGAAATCAAGAGGTTTTTACATATATACCAGATGTTGAAACTAGTAGAGAACTTAAAGATATTCATCATGGTAATATTGAACTTTATACATTTGATTATCAAACTAAAAATTTAATTCATAAAACTATAAATGATGTATATTTTAATGAAAATGTAATAAGTAATATAGCTCGTTCAAAATATAATTTTAGATTTATTGGCGCTGCATATACTAATAAAGAACGAACAATGATTATTGTTTTTGATGTTAAAGGTAATATATTATATAAAAGTAAAGAACCAGAATTTAGTCTTGATGAAAAACATGATGTATATTTACATTGTGATTATAGTGAAGATATAGCTGTACTTGATGATAGACATCTTTATGGTAAAAAGCTAAAATTAATTAAAGCAGATGAAATAAATAAAATAACAAATGAATCATTTATTTTAAAATATGCGGCTTATTTACTAGGTTAATAAGAAAAACTAAATTATTTTTACAAAGTATTGCAATCTGCAATACTTTTCTATATTTAATGTAAAATTAAGGAAACATATAATGAAAGTATTAATATTTGACATTTCAAATCTTATGATGAGATGTCTGTTCGCACAGATACCAAGTCCAGCAGAAACGAAATTCAGAGAATTTAAAATGACTTTCTTATCATCGTTTATGAAAGTCATTAAAGACAATAATCCTGATAGAGTTATTGTTGTAGAAGATTCAGAAAGTTGGAGAAAAGAAATATATCCAGAATATAAAGCTAATAGAGCAGCAAAAAGAGAAGCATCAGTTGTTAACTTTGATGTTTTCTTTCCTGTTTTTGCTGATTTTCTTGAAACATTACAAAAATGCTTTGGTAATATTCAATTTATAAAATTACCCAGAACCGAGGCTGATGATATCATAGCAGTTATCGTAAAAAATAAACCAGAATGGGATATTATAAACGTTTCTGGTGATAAAGATTTTTATCAGTTATTTTCTTGCAAAAATTATAGACAATTTGATGGCGTAAAACACGAATTTATTGAATGTTTTAATCCTGAACAAGAATTGCTTGTAAAAATTATCCTTGGTGATAAAGGTGACAATATTCCAGGGCTTAAAAGAGGTGTTGGTCCGGTAAAAGCATTAAATATTATAAATGAAAATCTTGATAAATGGTTGGACGAACAATGTCTTAGAGACCGTTATGAAATGAACACAAAGTTGATTTCTTTTAATTGTATTCCTAAAGATATTGAAATTCCAATATTAGAAACTTTAAATAGTTTTGTTCCTGGCAAATTTGACGCTAAACAATACTTCAAATTTGTTCAAATGTCGGGACTTCCTGGATTAATGTCAACATTTTCTGAATATTCAATAATTATTAAAAAGTTAAAATAAAGGAATGGAATGAGTTATACACCAAATCAATATTTAATTGAAGGTCTTTCAGCTCAGCATGTTATATACGGTAGATTTCTTAAAAAATATAAAGAATTACCTAGATATGATATTGAAGAAGCGCCAGAAGGCTCAAAAATGGACATGGAAGACAAAATTGATATTGTTAAACATGATACTGTAGATGATATTAAAACATTTTATGATGTAAAAAGTTCGAAAAATGCTGATAAAATTACTTATACACATATTAATGGTAGAGGTGAAAAAAGTAAAATTTATTCAGGCGATTTTTCTATCGATTTAATCTTTACATTTGATACATATACAGAAGGTTATATTGTAAAAGCTAAAACTTTTTATGATGCATTAATTTCTAAGATAAATTCTGGGCAAGAACAAGTCAGTAAAAAATATCCAGAAAAAGGAAGATATGTCTGGTTTACTAAAGACGAAATAATTGCACTTGCTATTGATAATATTTAAGAAATAAGGGTTGACTGAAAACCCTTATTTTTTTATATTTTATATCATGGAACTAAAGTATAAACATCTTTACAAAACAGTATTAAAAGAATATCAGAATCTTAGTAAATGTGCTAGACTTAAGGTTGCAGCATTGCTTGTAGAAGAGGGAAGAATTATATCTTGCGGATATAATGGAACTCCATCCGGTCAAACAAACTGTAATGAATTATTTAAAGTCGAAGCAGATAAATATTATTATAGAACGACCAAAGAAGAACCATGGCTAGAAATTGAAGAATCTGAATGGCGAATAAAACATCATGAATTTTCTGAAAGAAATGAAATTCATGCTGAAATGTCAGCTATTGGTTATGCATTAAAAAATAAAATTGATATTTCTGGTGCTTCTATGGTTCTATCTCATGAACCTTGCGAAAATTGTAGTAAATTAATTTATAGTGCTGGCATTAAACATATTATGTATGTTAATAAATATGATCGTGGTTCAAAAGGTCTTGAATTTTTAAGTAATAATGGAGTTGAAATAGAACAAATATGAGTAGTATAAATTATAGCATGATTGTTGCAGCATCTGAAAATAACGTCATTGGTAAAAATGGAACAATGCCGTGGCATCTTAAGTCAGATTTGCAGCGTTTTAAAAAACTTACAGACAGTCACTGTATTATAATGGGTAGAAAATGCTATGAATCTATTGGTAAACCATTACCTAATAGAACAAACATTGTAGTTTCGTCAAATATGGAACTTGAAATCCCAGGCTGTATTGTAAAACCATCTTTACAATATGCTGCAGATTATGCAAATTCACGTAATGATTCAACACCTTTTATTATTGGTGGCGGAACATTATATAGACAAGCAATTAATCTTGTCAATTATCTTTATTTGACTCGTGTCCATACAATTATCGAAGACGGTGATGTTTTCTTCCCTGAAATTAATATGAATCAATGGGAAATCATTTCAAGCGAAGATTTTAAGGCTGATGCAGATAATGATTTCGATACGACATTTATGGTATTAAAGAGGAAACGATAATCATACATTTTAAAAAGTTTATAAATAATGTATGATAGTAAATTTCCAGGAATTAGACAAACGACTTGAGAAGGTTTTAAATGTTATAGTCTCTATGGGCTTTTCTTATGAAATGTTCTCAAATCAAAAAATTAATATTATTGATAATAACGTAAGTTTTGCAGAAAAACGCAATATTGGTGTAATAACCTTGCTAAAATCTGGTAAACTTACGGTTCGTGTTTATGGGTATAGAAAAAGAGTAACCCTTAAATATCGTATGAAATCCAATGAAATTGTATTTACTATAAATGCAAAATTATCGGATGTTGGATCCAGAACACGTGCATTACTCAAAAAATACATAACTGTAAATAAAACTTTATAAATAATATAAAAGAATTATAGGAGTTTAAAATGGATTCTAAAGATATAAATTTCAAAGAATATCTCGAAAATAAGAGAAAGATGGACGAAGAACTTCAGATGCAGCAGCAACAGCAGCAGAAATCTGAAGCTGAACAGAGCTTGCAGACCCAGGCTATGAACGGTTCTGCAGAAAGCTTGATTAATCGCTATGTCGGTCGTGGTGATTTGAAGGCTGGTCTTGCTCAGCTTGGACAAGATTTGGGCAATGCAATCGTCAATTATGCACTTAAGACATTTGTCACTGACGATATGTTCGATTCTCAAGACGCTAAGGCTAAGTATCAGAATATTATTAACCAAAAGATTCAGTTACAGGCTGTTGGTTCATTGGTTGACATTCTCAAACATATGGGTATCGATATTCAGAATACAAAGACTGCATTGACAATTTAATTTTCAGTAAAATTCTTTTAAAAAAGACTGGTTTTTTAACCAGTCTTTATTTTTATTTAACTAAAAAAATTATAAATAATATAAAATTAAAGGAATTATATATGAATTACTTATTTAAACATACATTACATTTTCTTAATGAAAATATAAGTGACGATATTAAGCGTCTTGAAAAAAATATAGCTGATATTAAGAAATCACTTAATGCATTAGATACAAATTATAATAGAACTAAGACTGCATTTGAAAATGGCGAATATTTAAACTCAGAAAAAGAAAGAATAGATGCAGAACTCAAAAATGTTTCACTTCCGCCTAATATGAGAGCTGAATTAAGACGTGAACGTTCTCAATTGCCTACTAAAATTAGAGATGATTCTATCAGATTAACAACAACTTATAATAAGAATAGAGATGATTTAATTAATAAGTTAGAAACTGCACAAAAAAAATTAGATGATTTAAATAGTAATTATGATACTGTAATTGCTAAAGAAACTGCTGCAAAAAATGAAGTTGATAGATTATTATCTTCTACAAAAGAAGATTTAAGACAAGAAATTGTAGATAATACTCGTTATTTTAATGAGTATGATGGTAAAGAAGATTATGCAACTTTTTATTATCTATTAAATAAATTAAGTACAATATATAATAACGGTTATAGAGATAGTGGTTTAAAAAATATTATTGATTTTTTAAATATTTTAAGAACAAAAATTACCACTGGTAGAGGCGCAGAGGACCGTGATAAATTTGTTGATTTTGATGAAATTGTATCTGTAATTAATGATAATAGAACGCAAATTGAAATTAATCGTTATAATGATACTATTATTACTAATATAATTGACGGTATAGTTGAACGAAAAAAAGCACAGAAAAGAAAAGATGCTTATGGTGAAACAGAACAAGCTAAAAATGCAAGAGCTAAAGCAGAGTTTAAAAAACGTTTAACTGAAATTCAAAATGCGTTAAATGCAAGAGCACGTGGTAAATATTTAGTTACAACTACTGCTACAGGTGATGCTGGTAATGTTTTAATTGTTGATAAACAAAATAAATTGCAATATACTTTATCTGTTGTAGAGCAAGCAACATTATCAAATGCAACTACATCTGATATTGTTAAAACAATTTTGGGGTATTTTAATAAATTAAACGCAATCATTGAAAAAGGCGAACTTACAGAAGCTGATGAATTTTATCATAAAGAAGATACATTCTTACTTTTTGATAAAAATACTATGGGTGTAAATGGTAAAATTTCTGTTTTCCAAAAAGGTATTAAAGAAGTTAGCCAGTATATTTTACATTATATTCAGCTAGAAAATAATACTGAAAGTGAATGTATATCTGCTGGTGACCATTTATTCTACAATAAAATTGAAAATGATGGTGAATATATAAGCGTTAGCGCAAATATTGAAGCAAGAGCAATCTTAGCTGATAAAGCAAAAGCAAACGATATTAGACGTCAAGCAGAATTAAGAGATCTTGGTGTAAAGAAAACCAAAAAGAAATTCACAAAAACAGATATTAGAGATATGCAAAAATTATATAAAAATAAAGAAAAATTGCATGTATTTTTTGCATTATATTTAAATCCAGATGATGAATCTAAAGAAACTAGAAAATATGTTCCGCTTGGTGTTTATGAAATGTATAGTGTTCAGGAAAAAACTGAAACAGAACCTGAAACAGTTAACTATGTTCTTAAATCCAGAACCATTCCATTAGATCCAGCAAATATTAAAGAAAGTTTTAGTAATGCAGAAATTGCAGAAATGCTTGACGAAGCCTTTGCTGTTATAGCTGAACATGGTTACGGTATTGCAAAAAACAAGTCAACAAATTTCGATGATATTGTTCAAGCTAGAATGATTGCTGAAAGAAACGGCTATAGAGTTAAGAAAATAAGATAATTCATATATAACTCCTATAAATGGATGTTGGAAACAGCATCCATTTTTTAATTATAAATATTGTGTAGATTTAATAGTGAATAATGGTGAATCCTCTTTTTAATATGATGACAAAATTCTTAAACGACAACGGTTACATAAAGTTGAGTAAATTTTTATGGGGAAAACACATAAAAACCAATATAGTAACTGGTAATATGATTATTGTAAACTTAATTTATAATACAATTACTGTATTAAAATTAAAAGACCACTTTCTTTTTGTAAAATATGAACCAAATTTGGAATTGGTTAATACAAAATATAATACCGTAACTGAATTTAAACGTATGGTTATACAAAATGAAAAAACACAACTAGAATTTCTTAAAAAACAAAAAGAATGGAGTAAACGTAAATGAATGAAATTGATGAATACAATTACTGTTTAGCACAAATAGAACAGCTTAAAGAAAAACTTAGAAATATGGGCTTTGTATATGATGAGCGTCATGGTTGGTATAATTATTACAACAGACCACTTTCTAAAGCACAACAAGATGAAATTGATGATACAAAGATGAAATTTCAGAAATATTCAGAGTATTCTGGCAATATTCGTAAAAAGCTTGGATTTTAAAAATTATAAATAATATAAAATTAAAGGTTTTATATGAATTTAGAATATGCTGCATATCTATTAAATGAAAATCAGTTTTTAACAGAAGATGCTAACAGCGCTGGTCAAAACGGTGCTGTTCAGTGGTTACAACAGAATTACCCTATGGGTGAATTTGGTATAAGCGGCGATGACATGGCTTATAATGAAGACGGAACTCCGTTAATGATTGCTGGTCGTCGTGGTGAAAATATTCACGCAAATAATGCACAAAGAATTGAAAGACATGCCGAAGAATTTTTTGCAAGACCACTTAATAGAGGTCTTCAAGGTTGGGCAAAAGGTCTTTATAAGTTTTTACCAGGTGTTGTAAGAATTGCAATTACTGATTGCGGCTGGCTTACGGCTAGAGTAAATAATGCTAAAATTGATAGACTTAAAGATCTTTATATTGCAGCATATTATGAATGGCGTGACGGTATTGATGAAGGTAGACAGTCTAATGGCGGTCCATATCAAGGTTTAGTAAATAAAGATTTCGTTAAAAATAATCAGCTTGGTCAACCGGTTGGTAATCCATTGACATTTAATGAATTAAACGCATTATTTGGCGATAGAGTTGAAGCTGCAAAAGCAAGATTAGATGCACAAGCTGCTGCAGGAGCTGCAGGAGCTCAAGCACAGTCAGCTGAAGAAACAGAAGAACAACGCCGTGCACGTGAAGCTCGTGAAGAAGCTGAAAGAATCAGACGTTCTATTGCTGGTGAATATCATATCGAGTATATTCCAAATTTTGCTACATCTAGAACTTGGTATGAATATACAAACCCGCTTAGCACAAGTGTTGGTTGTCACTGGTGTATTACACAGCAAGAAAGCTACTGGAATGGTTATTTAAGCACATGGGAAGGCGGTTCTATTTATTATTGCTGGAAAGCTGAATCTAAAGAAGCATTAAAGGCAATGAATAATGATCCACAATGGTTTGCAGATTGGCCAGCTGACCGTACTGCTGAAGCACCGAAGAATGGTTATGGCTTAAGCTTAATTTGTATCATGGTTAGCCCAGACCCTGATGGTATTCCTCGTTTCAGACAGGCAACTTCAAGATATAACCACTATGGCCCACATAGCAGTACCGCTGGTTCATTATATGGTGATAACCTTGTTCGCGCTGCTTCAGGACGTTCTGATAAAAATGAACGTGGTTTACACGAAATTTGCGAAATTTTAGGTATTACAGAAACTGAATTTTTTGATAAATTTATTTTACATTCAACAACTGCTAGTGACCATACAGAACTTATTAGATTCTTAGCTTCTGCAAATTTGCCAGAGAAAAAATTACATAAAAAATTAAGAAACGATTTTAATGTTACTGTATCAGATGAATATAATGGTTTTATAACTAAAATTTGCCATCAACGTGAATATAATTTCATTAATAAAACAGGTAAATTGATATTCTCATCTACTTGGTTTAGTGATGTTCAAACTATGGGTGATAGTAGACCAAATACATTTGGTTCCGTTAACTTATATGACGTATATGCATATCAAGTTAAATTTAAATCTAATGGTATGAGTGTTTATAACCTAATTAATGAATATGGTGAATTTATATTAGAACAAAATGTCGCTGCTATTCTTGATAAAAATGGAAATTATGTAAAATTCCTTGTTAAGAATGAACCTCGCTTGGTAAACGTAGTTAATATTAAAAATAAAAATATTTTATTACCAAAACCTGTTTATGACGTTGCATTATTTGCTACAATGGGTAAAGGTATTGTCGTTAAGCAAACACAAGATAGTAATTATGAAGTAGTAGATTTAAAAGGTAAAAAACTTAATACATTACCGTTCAAAGATACAATTAGCACATCTAATTTGACGAATGTTAAATCTGGTAGATATATACCAGTAATAACTGCAGCTAATAAACTTTGTATTTATGATAAGATAACAAGTAGAAAAGTTTTAAATGTTCCTGGTAATAACTTAACATTTTCAGCTATTAAATTAATAACTGATGATTTCTTTGTATTTAGAATTAATGATAGATATAAAATTTATTATCCAAATGGAAATATTGCATTAGACAATATTTATGATGCTAATATAAGTTCTTATAAAATAGGTGACCAATATTTATTAGCAAAACCAGTAAACCAGGATTGGGCTCTTTATGACGTAAAGAATTCATTTAATATAGTTGTACATTCACCAAGCATGAATTATGATGCAATACATAGAACTGCTTATATCAATGCTGGTAAATTATATGACAGTGGTGAGTTGGTTTGCAAACTTTATAGTGGAACTAATAAATTTTCACATATTGTAAGTCCTGAAAATGTTGTAATTAGAACAGAAGATGGCAAATATGCAATTTATAACATTCCTAGAAAAGAAATTGTTTGTTCTGGACTAGCAGATTCACTTATTTTATTTAATGGAACTATTTATTCTGTTTATCTTGGTTCACGTAAATATGCAATCTATGATGAAGATTTTAATAAATTAGCAGAATATTCAAATCTTGCTAGTATTTCAGCATTAACTGATAGATTTTTCCTTTGCCATGCATATGAACATGAAAATGATAATGTTTTTAATATTATCGGTCCTGACGGAAAGTTGTTATTCAGATTGCCATTTAAATCTTTATTAAGCCAATTTAATGAAGATGGAATTGCAGTTATTGAAGCTGGTCGTAATATTTACTATATTAACATTTATGGTGATATTAGTAGAACATTGGCTCCAATAAATGAAGTAACATTTATTCGTATGAAAAAACCAGTCTTAAACGAAAAACAACCGATATTCAGAAAAACTAATAAATTATTAGAAAAAGCTGCATATTTAATCTAAAAATATTAAAATTATTAAAATACTGACTTTAAATAGTCAGTATTTTTTTATTATAAATAATATAAAGAAAAAGGACTTATATGAATTTAGAATATGCAGCATATCTATTAAATGAAAATCAGTTTTTAACAGAAGACGCAGATGGTGAAGGTCGTTCTAAAGCAAAAGCATGGTTAAAGAAGAATTATCCATATCTTGAATTTGGTGAAGATCCAGAAGATACACATGATGCTGAAGGTAATAGATTCACAATTTCACAGAATGGGCATGAAATTGAATTAAATCGTATTGAGTATCTTCTTGAACATGCAAGAACATTCTTTGGTCACTGGCTTTATAATGGTCTTAGAATTGACCATGACGCAAATGTAAGTATTTATAAGTATTTACCAGGTGCAGTCAGAGTTGCATTTACTGATTGCGGTTGGTATAGTAATAGGCAGGATAACGTTAAACTTAATAAATTACGTTATATTTACGCTGCTGCATATATTGACTGGATTGAAGGTCAGCAACAAAATCCTAACTATAAAGGTAAAGTAACTAAAGACTTTACTAGATTTGGACGTAATGGTCAGCCACAAGGCGAACCAATGTCATATAATGAATTGCTTGCTGAATTCGAACCGATGTTCGCACATGTTGATGAAAAGTTTGCAGAAGCTACTGCACGTGTTCAAGGAGAAGGTGGTGCACCAGCAGTAGCTGAAGAACCTCAGGAAACAGAAGAACAACGTCGTGCACGTGAAGAACAAGAACGCATTGATAATTCTAGTGCTGGTCAATATCATATTGAGTATATTCCATCATGGGATGTTTCTAAAGAATGGTGTAAATATACTAACCCAACCGCAGACCAAGCAGGTGACCGCTTTGCAGGTGCTAGATGGTGTATTACAGAAATCCATGGACACTGGAATGCTTATCAGACAAACTGGTTACCGGATGTTCCGACAATTTATTATTGCTGGAAGGCTGAATCTAAAGAAGCATTGCTTGCGATGAATGACCATGTTGCTGATTATGATGGAGATAGAGAAATTAAGGATCTTCCATTTAGTGAATATGGCTTGAGCTTAATTTGTATCATGGTTACAAAAGATCATGATAATCCAGCAAATGTTAGATTCTTGTGTGCTACTTCTCGTTATAACCATTGCGATAGCCATGGTCATAGACACTTAGGAACTAGTGGTGATGATAAATATTTCGGTGACCAGTTATGTATTGATGGCGGTAAAGAACAAGTATGTCAAATTTTAGGTATTACTGAAGCTGAATTTAATAGAAAGTTCAAACCTCTTAAGAGTGAAGGTGGTAATGAAAATGGTATTGACCATACTACATTAAATAACTCTCTTAATAACCCTGAAGCATTGATGGGCGCAGTAAATAATTATCATGAATGTGATAACCATTTACTTATGGTTGAACATCAGCATGAATATAATTATTATAATTATGTTACAAAACAATTTATTTCACCAACTTTATGGTTTACAAAAATTCTTGATCATTTCACATTTACCAAGCCAACTGCTATTGTAAGATTTACTAAGAATGGCGGTAGTTATTTCAATATAATTGATACCAACGGTAACAAATTAATTGAACAAGATGTTCCAAAAATTGATGGATTTAATGATAAATATGTAAAAATTGGAGTTGTTGTTGGTGGAAACTACAAATATAATATTGTTAACCGTAACACTGGTATGCCGTTCTTAAGAAAACCATATGACAATGTTAGATTGGAAGAACAATATGGTGTTTCTATTCCAGTTTATGATGATGGTAAATGGAAATTTGTCGATTTCAAGGGTAAAATTATTAAAGAACTTGCATCATCTGAATTTTTAACTAGTTATTGCAATAAAAATATTTATGCAACAGAATCAAATGATAAAGTTAGATTCTATAGTAAGAAAAATAATAGAAAATTATTTGAATGCAAGAAACGTGAAATAGATACTGCACTTGTTGATAAGTATAATGGTAATATTATAATAAGATGTAATAATAGATATAATATCATTAATTCAAATAAAGGTTTATTATTACCAGAAAACTCACCATTAACTAGAAACAGTATAATTCAGAGAAATGGTTATTACGTATTTAGAACTGATGATGGCACAAGCATAATGAATGAAAATGGTGATTTCGTAATAGAAAATGCACCAAATTCACCAACAGATTATGTTAATGTTTATAAAGGTAAATATATTTCTTATCTTAATCAACTTAATGATAAATTTACATTAACTGATAAAGACGGTAACACTATTTTAGAAAATACAGATTATAGTATTTTTTCTGCTTCATTGGGAAATGACATAATTCCATTAAGAACATTATCTGGTATTTATAATGCATATGATGTTACTGAAGGTCGTTTCCTTTTTGATGAACCGTGTGATAATTTTATTGATTCATATCAAGATAAATTTATGATGTTTAGACGTAACGGTAGATATGGAGTTATTACAGCTGAAGGTGTTATTTTACCAGGTTCTTTCACTGATCAAATAATTGGTGCAACTTATATAAATGAAGATTGTATTTTAGTTAGTTTTTCTAATAGAACCTATAATATTTTCACTCTTGCTGGTAAAAAATTATGTAGATATAATTTTAAACGACTAGTCAGTGGATTTAATAACGATGGTTTTGCTATCATCAATGCTGGTGTTAATAATTATTTTATTAATACTTATGGTGACGTAAGCCGAGTTGTTGAAAATATTACAGAATCTATGTATACAAATAATAACAATCCGATAATTAATGAAAATACATTTAGTCATTGGTTACATAAAGCTGCATTTTTGCTAGACTAATCTAAAAATTCATATAAATCCTATAAAACAGATATATTTAATATATCTGTTTTATTTTTACAATAATAAAATGTTATAAATATTATAAAATAAAAAGGAATTTATATGAACTTAGAATATGCAGCTTATTTGCTAAATGAAAATCATATTATAAATGAAGATGCTAATAGTGCTGGTCAGGATGGTGCATTACTCTGGTTACAACAGAATTATCCTATGGAAGAATTCGGTATTGAAGGCGATGAACCTAACTTAAATGCAGCAGGTCAGCAAGAACAGATAAACTACCGTGGTCGTATGCAGCCATCTACCAGAGCATTGGCTATGGCTAGAGAAGTTCAGGAATATTTCGGTCACTTTGCTACAAGAGCAGCAAAAGGAACTTATAAATTTTTACCTGGCGCTGTAAGAATTGCAGTTTTGGAATGTGGTTATCTTAGTGACCATGAAAATATGAGAAAATTACAGCAGTTACAAATAATGTATTGTGCTGCTTATTATGAATGGCGTGATGGTATTGCAGCAGGTTTACGTTCTGGAAACCAACAATATCAAGGTTTATTGAATAAAGATTTTATCAAGAATAACCAAAATGGACAACCTGTTGGTGAACCTTTAACGTTTAATCAGTTAAAAGAATTTCTTGGTGCTGATAGAATTGCACAAGCAAAAGAAAGAATGGTAGCAGATAACCGTGCACGTGATGCTGAAGAAGCAGCACGTAATGGAACAGCTGTAGAAACAGAAGAACAACGCCGTGAACGTGAAGCACGTGAAGAAGCTGAAAGAATCAGACGTTCTACTGCTGGTGCTTATCATATTGAATATATACCTAATTGGGAAGAATCAAAAAAGTGGTATAAGTATACAAACCCATGTTCACGAACTGCTGGTTGTCACTGGTGTATTACTGAACCAGAAGATAGAGGTCATTGGGATTCTTATATGCGTAAATGGCACGGTAGTGTTTATTTCTGCTGGAAGGCAGCATCTAAAGAAGCATTGCTAGCTATGAATGAAGATAGTCGTTGGTTCTCTGATTGTGAAGATATTCCAAATGCACCAAAAAATGAATACGGTTTAAGTATGATTTGTATCATGGTCAGTGCTGACCCTGATGGTATTCCTCGTTTCAGACAAGCAACTTCAAGATATAATCACTATGGTCCAAACGGTGAATGGAATGATGGTAGTTTATATGGTGATAATCTTGTTACTAAAGCTAGTGATTGTACTGAAAAGAATGAACGTGGTTTACGTGAAATTTGTGCAATTTTGAATATTCCAAAAGAAGAATTCTTTGATAAATTCCCATTACGTGCCAATGCTGATGAAAATGGTGTAGTTCATGACCATAATGCACTTATTGGTGTTGTTGCAGCAAATACTAAACCAGTAGCAAAATTAATGGACGACTTGTATCGTCAATTTGATATTCAATATGATGATGAACTTATCGCCAGTGATTATGTTAATATAGTTCCATTTAAGCATGATGGAGAATATAACTTTATTAATGCACTTGGTAAATTAATATCGCCTAACCAATGGTTTGCTGACTTTAAACCGTTATATGATGAAAATAACAAAACTATAGCTTATAAAGTTAGATTTATTGTAAACGGTAATGAAAAATATAATATTGTCGACGTATATGGCGATATGATGTTGGATCAAGATGTTGCTAACATTTATACTCCGCGTCGTACTGCTTATACTCCGGAAACTTATGTAAAAGTAGAAGTAAGAAATTCTTTATATAATATTTTTAATGTTAAGAATAAATGTTTCTTGTTAAGAAAACCAGTTGCTGATGTTATGTTGCAAACAAAATATTCTAAAACAATCTGTATTAAAAAAGAAGCTACTTCAAATTGGGAAACAATAGATATTAAAGGTAAAACTATTGCCAGATTACCATTTAAATTTCAAAACGGAGATCCAGATTATGCAATTTCTACAAACTTAATTACTGGTGAAATGGAAAATGGTGCAAAAATAGTATTTAATAAAAATACCAATAAAATTATTTTTAAAGGTAGAAAATATATTACAAAGGTTTGTAATGATTATTTTACAGTTAAAGATAATGATAAGTATGCAATATATAATGCTAACGGTGAACTTGTTGTTAATAATGCTACAAGAATTGGTAGTACAGACTATAATAATTCAAGATATGCATGTTATAGAGAAGGAGGAAATTCCAATTATATAGTAGTAGATGTCATTACTAAAGAAAAAATTGATAATCTTTCAGTTTCTGATATTAGTGATCTATTTACATTTAAAAATGTTTTAAAATATAGAGATAAATTCTATGTTAATAATAGTATGTTAAGTTATAATTTAGCTAGTTCATATCCTGAGATTATTGATAATCGTTATGTGTTATTAAATTATAATGATAATACCAATGGCATTTATGATACAGTTGAAAATCGTTTTATACTTGATACACGAAAAGGTGTTAAAAAAGTATTATATAACGGTGGAACTTGGTTATTATATTATGGACATAATAAAGTAACTTTCAATGATTCTGATTTAAGCGTATTAGCAGAATATAATAATATTGATATAGATAATACTTCCATAATTAATGTTCCAGGTTATTTCTGTGTTACTATTACAAATAGCCAAAGTCAAACAAATAAAAAGGTAATAATTAAGCCAGATGGTAAACCATTACTTAAACTTCCATTTAAGAGAATGTTATCATATTTTACTGACAGTGGATATGCAACTATTGAAGCTGGCGCTAGTGGAACTGTTTATTATATTAACCTTTATGGTGACGTAAGTACAACATTTGAACGTTTGACTGAATCTATGTTAACTAAATTAGGTATTAATTTAATTAATGAAAAAACTACAATAAAACCTAAACGTAACTTAATATTAGAAAGAGCAATGTTCTTATTAGACTAGTTTAATTTCATATAAATCCAAAACAGATATTCTTAGGAATATCTGTTTTTTTATAAATATTATATGAATTTAAGCGAAGCTAAAGAATTATTACATAGATACGGATTTATTTTAGAAAGTGAAGAATGGACAGAATATGAACGTAAACAATATGGAACACATATTGATAAAAACGTAAATGCATATAATAAATCTGGTCGAGAAAAATTAATTACTTATACTGATGATAAACGTTATAATGATCATGAAGGTGAACGTTGGTTAAATACTAAAAAATCAGATGAAAAAACCTTATGGCTTGCTTATATTGATGGCGTTCTTGATACAATGTCAACAAGTAATAAAAATTATGAGTCATTATTAACTGCTTATAAAGAAGGTGATGTCGAAACTGCTAAAAAATATATAGATATTGAAAATGCAGAATTAACAATTAATTTTTTACTTAAACATAGACGTGGCAGAGTAACGGTTTATCGTGGTGTTCTTGCTGAACGAGAGAAATTACCAAAAAATTGTAATACTACTAAAGCTAGAGAACAAATAATAAATTTATTAAGTAATAAAACAAAAAGATTTAATTCTTTTTCTGTAGATCCTGAAGTTTCTAGACATTTTCTTCAGAATTCTTGTGGTGGTTGGATTGCTGGAATGATGATTATTTATAAATCCAAAATTCCAGTATTAATTTCTGCAGAAGTAGAGCCTAATGATATTAATTTTGCATTTACTGCTTATTTGGGTGGCCGTCATAAGAATTATAATTATGAATCTGAATTAAATATTAATAATTTACGTGATTTGAAAAATTTCAAAATTATTTATTATGATTGGAATAATGAAGATAATGGTATAGATTTTATAAAAAATAATCATGCTAAAGGATTATCTACCGCCTTATTTAAACTCAATAATAACAATGCTAAATTAGCTGATGTTTTTGATAATCTATCTAAGATCGATGATAATTGTTGGTTTGTTTGTGCAAATGGAACATATAATTTAATTAAAAGAAATGGTAAAAAATACGAATATTTATTAGATAAAAATTTTACTACTGGTATTCCAATTCCACAATTTCATCTTGCAATATTTTATAATGCTTTTGAAAAAACATGTGATCTTTATAATTCTGATGGTAAAGCATTAACCAATAATAAATTTTCAGGTATTGAAAAATTTAATAGTCGTGGATATGCAAAAGTTTCTAAACTTATTGATGCAAAAAGATATATTAATATAATTAATACTGATGGTGAAGAAATTATAAAAGATGAAGAATTTACAGAAAGATTAGGAGGTATGTATGGTTCTAACTTCTTTGAATTTCTTAATGAACCAGGAGGACCAATCGCGGTTTGTCATTTAAGAGATAAATCTCATATGGAACAGTGCGATGATGGTAAATATCGTGAAGTAAGTCCTCCAAATTCTTATTTTATTTATCCTAATGGTGATGTAGAATTATCAAATGATGCTGAAGAAATGTATCAAAAATTTTTAGCTGCTAATATAGAGGCAGAAAACGCCAAAAATGCTAAAAAACAAAAAAATCAAAATTAAATATCAACTTTTTATAAATAATATATGGATTTAGTTGAAGCAAAAAATATTCTTGAAAAAAATGGTTATATTTTAAATGAGTTATTTCCATTTGGTCGTAAAAAGGAAGAAAAAACGGAAGATGATGGAACTTTACAACCATGGCATTTGCCAGGAGGTAGAGGTAAAGGTAACTATTATCCAGGTTTAGTTTTTCAGATATTAAAAGATATTAATATAAAATATAAAGGTTCTATTACAAAAGCTAAAGCTAAGGATTATGTAAATTTATTATTAACCGCATTAAAGGATGATCCAAATAATCCAAATATTACTGATGCAATATCAAGAGTAATAGATGCTATTGAATAAAAAAATCAAAATTAAAACGCTAATAAAAATTAGCGTTTATTTTTTTATTATATTTGTTTTACATTTCAAAGACTATTTCCTCGGAACGAAGACCAACTCAATGGAATTGTCGGTAGAGGGATAGCCGTTTCATACTGAAATCGGAGTATGACAATAATACGATCAGGTAGATCGCAGTTTTTGCGTGTAACTGATAACGAAATGCGATTATCGAAGTATAATTTAGCAAATTATACATTTAGCCGCCATGGCTGGATATGATGTAGCTGGAGTACAGGATGACCGACCCATAAGCATATCCGTAAGTCCCGAAGGTCGAAGACAGATGTCTTTTTCCTATCTTCCTGGATAGGCTTATTGTCTCTACAGATAATTTGAACGTGTGAGTATAGATAGATATAAAACTATAAATATATAAAATATTTTATAAAGGTTTTTATGACATCTATTCTTGACATAGCAGCTGAATTTTTAGTAGAAGATACAAATCTTATAATGGAATCATTCCATGATGAAAGTGTAGATCAAGCTAAGAAATATATTGAAAATAACTATGATGAATTATATAAATTTAGAGGTTTTGAAGAACTTAGACCAGAAAAACCTAATGATTTAAAAGCCTTTGCTGCTCAAAAAGTCAGAGATATTCAAGGAATGATTATCTATCCTTTCATGTATGCTCCAAGAAATGAAATGAAATGGCTTAATTCTTACGTTCTTGGTCTTGTTAGAATAATGTATAAAGAACTTTTATTCGATAAACCAAAATTTAAACAAGGTTTAGTTTCAGATTTAAAACAAGTTTACTTTACAGCGGTTTATGCACGTCAAGATGGTATTGCTAAAAATGATAAGTCTTTAATGATGGATAAAAATATGAATGGTCTTTCATTAAACGAATTGAAAGCAAAATTCTTACCAATGTTTGACCATTATTATGAAATTTATTCAAAGAATAAAGATGAATATATTAAGAATAAGAAAAGTACAGAAGGTGAAGAAACTAAACATTTTGTCGTTAATTCTTCTGTAAGATATGATGGTGGTGGTAATGAAATTAAACATTTCGATGAACCATATCATGAAAATTCATTTAAAATAGGAAAATATAATGCATGTTTAATTCCTAACCATAATGCAGCAGCAACTTGGAATAAACTTACTAATAAAACTAGTGATGCTTTAGGCTGTAATTGGTGTATTACAATTCCAACAGATCCTAGTCATTGGAATGGTTATGGTTGTGGAACTAAAAGAACTGTTTATTTCTGCTGGACAGATGATTTCATGAATTTAAACGTCAAAGATTTCAATGACGGTTCTGCACCATATAATAGATGGGGCGAAAGTTTAATTTGTGTAATGGTTAATGGTTCGAATGATGTTAATACGTTTATCGAACAAGTAACATCAAGATATAATCACTGTGATGGCGAAGGAAATAGTGGTTCATCTTCATTAGGTTTTGGCGATTATTTCTGTGGAGAACCAGGTTCTACTGGTATGGCAGATAAACTTGCAGATATATTAGGATGCAGTGTTAAAGAAATACAGCAAAAAATGGTTTTTGAAGGAACACCAGAAGATGAAGATGATGGTTCTGAAGCACGAGATTATGCACGTGCAATGGAATCTGTAGAATATTATACAAATGATTTCAGATTTGATAAATTTACATTATGTGCTAAATTACCAGAAAACTATGCTCTTGTAGGTTTCTATGAACATGGTTATGATGATTCTGTAGATGTTAAAATATTGTTAAAGAATAATAAACCAGTTCCAAATTTCATGTATGGTGATGCAGATGCATTATATATTGGTAAGACAATAGATGATTGTGTATTTAGAGTTGTTAATAATTATGTTAGAGATGGACATTCACAGAATATTGTAATTGGTCCTAATACAGATACTTATTTTGACCATAATTTCTATAATATTATTCCACTTTATGCTTATAAAACATCTTTCGAACCAACATTCAGTGATGCACAATATTCTACAAAAAATCGTTTACTATTTTGTAGCTTAGATTCTACTGGCAGAGCAAATGTATATGATTTAGATAAAGAACAATTCTTATTAGAAAGTCCGGTTTTTATCGAATCTGTTTTTGAAAAAGATGGTGAAATAATTTTAGCTATTAATGTTGGTAATAGACAAATATGTAAGAATTTTGAAGATGTCTGTATTTATAATACTGCTACAGAAAAGACATATTATATTAAAAATGAATATATACCAGATTTAAATACGGCAATTATTGATGATAAACTTAGATTTGATAAATCTTGCATTTATAGAAGTTTAGATAGACTTATTTTATTTGACTTATATAATATGAAGCCAGTAAAATATAAATGTAATCATATTTCAGATTCGTCTTCTTTAGAGAAAGGATATGTTATAGCATATAATTCTGATGATTCAAATAGATATTCTGGTATAATGCTATATAATGGCGAAAAAATTGATGATATTAATAGTTATTCTAATATAAGAATTTTAAAATATAATACAAGAACGCCAAATGTAGCAATAGTTGAATATAATGATGAAGTAAAGGAACAACATAAAGTTTATTATAATAGTAAGCTTGTTTATAACAGTGAAACTAGTGATTTCGATGAAGGATATGAACCATTTGTTGTTGGAAAGATATTATATATTAGAACTAAGGGTTTAAAAGAATTTGACGATATTAATTTCCAAAAACATGTTCTTATCAATATGGAAAATAATGAAATAATTTCAAAAGACATGTATTTAGACGAAGGTTATTTCGATGATGAAGCATCAGTAAACAAAGGATTAGTCATAGGTACAAAGTTTGATGAAAGCGATTCATTTAATTATGTAATTATTGATAAAGATGGAAATTTTAAAAATATTACTAGTGTAGAAGATGATGATGGAACTACTTCAATTGCGACTATTTCCAGTGGTGATAGCACTATAATCGTTATTGGTGCAGAACTTTCAAGAAACCATGGTGATCCAAACGTCCTAGTAGAATGTGCAAGATTTAATATTAATAATCCGTTAATTTATAAAACAGATGGTTCTTTATTATTCAAACAAGAAGAAACAGAATTTACAGATCTTCAATATGAGACAATCGCACCGTTAGGTTACGGTTTCTGGCTATTGACAAGAAAAGCAAGAAGTCCGTATGGTTTTAGAACAATTCATGATATTATTGATAAGAATGGTAATGTTATTTTTGGTAATAATGACGGAGTAATGACACATATTGAAATTCTTGAACACTTTACAAGAGATGAAGATTTGAAGGTAGATGTAACTAAATATAACAAGTATTTTGATAGCCGCAAATATAGTATATCTAAAGACGGTAAAATCACAAGAGGCGGATTTGACCGTGCTAACACTATGGAGAGTTATATTCAGAATATTGCCGCATATTTATTATAAGGGTTGACAAAAAGCAATAAATATACTATCTTTGTAAAAATTACTTATAAGGATTATATATGTTTAAAACCTTATTTTCTAATCTTTTTAAATGTAAGTTTAATAAAACCAGTGGAATATGTAAAGAAATTTCAAAACGAAATGTTTACTTTATGTATTTTACTGAAAAAGATAAAGAAAAGATAGAAAAATTCCTAGGCGAGCAATATGATTTCGATTTTACTGAAAATGGAGTCATCGTCTGGGATGAAGATAGCGTAGAAAAATTTGGGATTATACATTCTTTTTATTTTCCATATAATTCTTATATTTTAAATGATAATGAAAAATATTCATATGTATCAAAACAAGATTTTGATATTAATTATGAAATTACAAAATAATATATCTTGTATTTAGTCATAAATAATATATGACGATACAAGAAGCAATAGAAATTTTAGAAGAAAACGGATATTGTATTTTGAGCGAAGATATTAAATCTACACTTGGAAAAGCTATTGGAATTGGTGCATTGGCAGCATCTACAGCATTTGGTAACAGTCATATTGATGCAAAGCCAGTAAACGATACAACATTTGGTAAGAATTCAATCGTTCATGTTCATGATAGATATAATCTCGATTCTGACCGTTATGGTGTACCTAAGACTTATAAATTGAGCAATAACAAGTCACCTTATACAATTAGTAAAAAAGATGAAATTGAATTGACCAAAAAGAAAATTTTAGCAACACCTAAATCAATGTTGAAAAAGTCTGCTAAGGAAAATCTTGATGCTATTGCTAAATGCATGGTCGAAACCGCAAATAAGTATAATGTTGATATTGATATTCTTCTTGCAATAGCTGGTACTGAAAGTAATTTCAATAATGACAGTAAGAGCGGTAAAGGTGCTGTAGGTATTATGCAGATTACAAAAAATACAGCATATGACTCCCATTTCAGACTTCAAAAGAAAGATAAAAATACATTTGATTTCAACAAGTTAAGAGATATGGAAACAAATATCGATAATGCTGGTCGTATTATCGCAAATCTTTCTAAACGTCATAATAATATTATTGAAATGATGTTAGCCGCATATAATGGCGGTAGACGTCAGTCAACTGCATGGAGAGCATATAAAGCTAATAGAACACTTGATAAAGATGGTAATGAAGCACCAAAACTTGCAACAGAAACAAAGAATTATATCGATAAATGTATGATGCTTTATAAGATATATAAAGACGTTCAGCGAAATGAAAAAGCTTAGTAATAAAAGAGGTTGACAAACAACCTCTTTTTTATTATATTTAGAAATCATGAAAAATACTTATATTCCAAAATTAGATGATTTCTACAAGGCATTGCAAGAAAATCGTGTTTCGATGCATGAAACTGAACATTATGTAGGTTTCAAGTATAATATCAATACCACTTTTAACCAGCTGTGGGATGACGTCACCATTAATGCTCGTGGTATAACTTTTGATAAGGACACTGGTGAAATTGTTGCAAGACCTTTCAAGAAATTCTTTAACCATACCGAACTGATGACAGTTGATGGTGTTTTAACTACTTTGGGAGAAAAGTTAAAAGCTGAATATCGTCCTAACTTGATAGGAAAGTTCCGTGCAATGAATAAATTGGATGGTTCTTTAGGAATCGTTTTCTTTGACAGATATTCGGATAAGGAAAATAAGTGGCGTGTTAAGACTGGTGGTTCCTTTACTGCAGACCAGTCGGGTTGGGCACAAGAATGGTTTGAAACGAATGTTGACTATACCAAACTTAACCCTTATATCACATATCTATTCGAAATCATTTATAATGGTGATAGACACGTTGTAAGATATGATTTTGAAGGTATGGCTTTGCTTGGAATGATTGACATCAAGACAGGTGAAGAATTTTCTCTCGATACGTTAATTGCTACATCTAAGGAGTTGGGTGTAAAGATGTCTGAAGTTGTCGAATTTGATAATTTTAATGACATGATGAAAGTTGTTTCTGAATACCCGAAAGAACTTGAAGGCGTAGTAGTTACGTTCGATAACGGTTACAAGTGTAAATTGAAAGGCATTGAATATTGTGAAATGTTCAAAGTCATGAATAACTTGACTGAAAGAGAAATGTATATGAGATATAACCCAGTAACTGATATTTTCTATGCAAACGTAGATCCTACGAAGGGTTATAGAAATATCGACGACGAAGTTCTTGAAATTCCTGAAGAATTACCAGAAATTCGTAATTATGCAGACAATCTTAGAGAAAGAATGCATAATATTTTTAACATTGTTTATAACTATGCAGTTGATTTCTTACAAACAGGATTAACTGGTAAAGATAGATATGACTACGTTAAAATTAAACTGGATGAATATCCACAATATGTCGGTTTAGTATTATCTACAATGAAAGATATTGAAAAAGGTGATACTAAATATGCTTCAGTTAAAACTGGTATCAAAAAATTATTACGTTAACTGAAACATTATATTATTTAAGGCAGGGTTTACAAAGAATCCTGTCTTTTCTATATTTTATTATATGAAAATTGATATTAGTAAAATTAAAACGGTTGAATTTGAAAAAGGACTTAAGCTCTGTGCAGATATTAAGTCCAGTTTTGGTAGTAACGAAGCCTATGTCGTAGGTGGATGTGTTCGTGATATTCTTAGAGCTACAGCAGGTCAGACTGAATATCCAGAAATTCATGACGTCGATATTGCTACTAATATGCCTATGGATATGTTAATCCAAAAATATAAAACAGCTAGTAACAATGGCGAAGCACATGGAACTATGCTTGTTTTCATGGGTGATATTCCATTTGAAGTAACTCAATTCAGAACTGATGGCACATATTCTGACGGTCGTCACCCAGATTCTGTTACTTTTGCAAAGACTTTTGATGAAGATGTAAAACGTCGCGATTTTACTATTAATGCTATTGGTATTGATGGTGATGGAACTATCATTGACCCAGTTAATGGTGTCACTGATATTAATAACAAGCTTATCAGAGCAGTTGGTAATCCTAGAGACCGTTTTCGTGAAGACGCATTGCGTATTATTCGAGGTATTCGATTTGCAATCAATTTTGGTTATCAAATTGAACATAAAACTCGTGAAGCAATGAGAGAAATGGCTTATGGTCTTGCAACTATTTCTGCTGAAAGAATTAGAGGTGAAATTCTTAAGTTAGATAAGTCTAATGGTAATTTTTCTAAGTTTATTGATGTTCTAGACGATATTAATGCAATTCCATATCTTCGTCAATTTAAAAATATTGACCTTAAAAGTATGGTATGGGATGCAGCAAAAGTCTGGGATTTTAATAATGATAACATTTTCCCATTTATTCTTCTTTATTCAGATGATTATCAAACATCAATGCATTTCTTTGCATGCACTGCAAATGAATGTAGAAAGTTTAAATGGTATAAGAAGTATAAACCATATATGGCTATGCGGTCTAGTGTAGTTTCTTGGTCTATTCTTGCTGAGATTTATTCTGGTGATTATGAATTCTTATTTAAGCTTTTCAATCGCACTCCTGATTGGAAGGATAGGGAAGGAATTATCAGAATGATTCTTAAAGAATCTCCTGTTGATAAGAAAGCAATCAGTAAGAGGCTTCAAGAATCTGGTATTGAACCAGGTCCATTATTTGGTGAAGCTTTAAAAGATTGTATTGAAGCAGCTTATTTTCAAAAATCTACAGAAATTATGAAAGACCCATTTTACAACATAATGCAAAAATGCTATATTTTAAAAAATAAATAAATTAGTATTATTTATGTCTAAAAATATTGAATATTATCATGAATTAAAAGACTTTTTTATGCAAAATTTGCAAAATGGTGATTTACCATGTGAATTTTTGTTTAAAGAAGACAAAGATAATCTAGCATTACATTTTAATGTTAAAAATGAAAGTGTAAGTGTAGATTATTATTATGTTTTTGGTGATAGTGCAATACATAGATTCATAAATGATGCTAATGAAGTATTAATTTCAAAAAATATAGACATTTTTATAAAATTTTTTAGTAGAAATATAAATGAAATCATAAACAAGACAGAGGTAGTATAATGAAGGCTGTAATTGCATATTTAGGTATTGCAATTTTATTCATAAGTGCAATAATAGGTGGTATAACTGATAATGATGTAATTACAATCATTCCAACAGCAATCGGTCTTAGTTTACTTTCATCGGTGACTTTTTAATTGAGGTGAATATGTTAGAACTATTAAGACGAATATTTGGATGTGTTCATGACCCATCCTTAGATGCAGAATATCCAGTCAATTCAGATCAGCTTCTTGAAATGATTGATTTAATAAAAGACAATGACGAACATACACTTGTTGTAGATAATGAGTCAGATCTTTTTAAGAAGGATGAAAAGAAAGAAATTATTGGAAATATTGTTTCTGCAGTAATTGCTGAAAAACAAAAAGGTTTCATTTCTTATACTGAAGAAGCACAAGATTCTGTAACTGGTGGTAAGTTTAAATTTATTAAGTATCGTCCATAAAATTACGAAATTTTAAAAATATCGAATATAAATACATTAAAATTGTTTAATAACAAGGAGAATTTATATGAGATATTACGATTCTGAACGTTGCTTATTTGATGATGAAAATGATCCTGATGAACTTTATGATTCAATTCTTAGAGATGTAGAAGGAAATTTTACAGAAAAGATTAATTGGAGAAAAGCTAAGTCAGTTATTGATTATATCAAAGAAGCGATTGATAATGACCAAGATCCAGGTGAAATTTTCGAATCAGCCTGTCATCAATTAGAAGAACTCGGTTATTAAAAATTAAAAAATACAAAATAAAAAGATATAATCCAAAAATTATATCTTTTTTCTATTTTCTATAAAAAGGAGATTTATATGGTTGAAGTAAAAATTAATACAAAAACTGGAAAATGTGAAATTATTGATGATTCAGAAGGAACAATTGGTTCATCACGTCAAATTACTAGATTTAGACAATATTGTTTTCCTATTTTAATTGAAGAAGTTAAGAAAGATAAGACATTAAAGTCTACAAATGCAAATAATATACGTTTCAATGAATTTGGTTTTGAATTTAGTCCAAAAGCTAAAGGAATTATCGGAGACTATATCTATGAAGCATGGGAATCAATAGATGACAAATAATTTAACAATTATAATTTGTGCTTATAAAGCAAATACTGAATTTAAGCTTTGTCTTAATCAGCTTGCTAATTTTGGTTATACTGCTGAAAATCTTCAGATTTATGAAAATAGTCCGGTTAATTATACATTCAATAGATACATTCTTGACAAGTATAAAATACCATATATCAATAATCCTGATGGAACACAAGCAGAAACGCTAAATAAAGCACTCCAGGACGTCAAAACGCATTATGCCCTAATACTTGATAGCGATTGCTTTTTAAGGACTTCTGTGGACTCCTATTTGCAAGATATGAAGGACCATCAAATTCAGATGATGGGCGAAATTTCAGGAACTAAGGATAATTTTCATATTCATAAAAGAGTTAATCCTTGTTGGTGTCTAATTGATTTAAATTTTATTAAAACTCATGAAATTAAATTTATGGATTTTAATAGAATTAAGGCTTCACATTCTGAATCTTTTATTTATCCTTCTCAATTTCATAATAAGAAAGACATAAAGCAGTTTTATTATGCAATGGGTTCTACAATGTATGAAGATATAATAAATCATTATGGAATTATTGCAGATATTGGTGATGACTTACCTTATGTTCATATTGAAGGCGCATCATGGCGAAGAGATTTCGAAGAATATAAGCAAGTAGTTGAAAATCAAGATAATCTAGTAAAACATATGTATGAAATGTTTAACTATGATGAAAAAAATTTAGTAAAATTAAAAAGACCAGATTAACTGGTCTTTTTTAAATATCATCAAATTCATCGTCAGCAAGTAATTCTGCTGCTTTTTCTAATGAAGATAGACCAGGTTTAATAGTATAACCAGAATCAACATATTTTTTCAATTCTTTATACATGTAATCAATATTATTTAAGTCAAATTTAATACTTGTATTATCTGTAAAAGTAATTATAAATTCTTTTGAATTATTAAAAAACTCATCTTTACTAAAATAAAAACCAAAAACATTGCGGCGTATTACTTCGTTTTCACCATTTACAAATAGACCTTCAGTTTTACATATTTTATTTTTTCTATTTAAATCAATATCAACTGAATCACCATTATCCTTAACTGTTATATATGCTGGTTCATCATCATAATAGGTAATAATAGTATGTACTAATTCATTAGAGGTAAAACAATCTCTAACTGGATTTTTAAATGTACGAGCAGTTGCTATAATTCCATATTTTTGCATATAAATCCTTTAAATGTCATCAAATTCATCATCAGATAATAAATCTGCAGCTTTTTCTAATTCATCTTTATATAATGTAATTTTTAATGTATTTGCAGTAAGCTTAATTAATTCAATCATTTTTTCATCAGATATGATATTACGTGAAACACTTTGCCAACCGTCAGCATATGCTCGATAATCATACCAATCCCAATCATTAATATCATTAGGATTACATTGTAAACATACATAATATCCATTAATATTAATATCGTAATATAACTCTCTCTCAGTTTCTGGTAATTTATCTATTAGAGACCAGTCAGCTTTGGCTATAAATCTAGGAAAACTAAATTGAAGATCATTTCCCATAATATCTTGATTAATCATGCCATCATCATTAAGATAGTTCTTTTTCTTTAGTTCTTGCATTAACCAGAAAAGCAATTTAATAACATCATCTTCCATATAAATCCTTAAATGTCGTCAAATTCTTCATTATCCGCAAGTAATTCCGCAGCTCTTTCTAATGAATCTTGACTAGGCAATTTGTATATTTTTCTATTAACATTTAATATTTCTTTAAAAACATCATCATTTCTAATGTTATATAATCCAGCCCAATGCCAATCATACGAATCAGTCTGACTTTGCATTTTTGCAGCAAGCCATATATATCCATCTTTTAAGAAATTTCGTATATATGTTAATTTATTAATATTATTTGTATTTATGATGTTTTGCCAATGATTTACTTCAAGTTCAAAACGTAAAGCGTGAAAAAAATAATTATGAAAATCATTACTTCCAAGCCCATGAGCTCTATTAAATTCACGTTGTAAATCTTTTGCTTTACGAGTAAATTTACCACTACTAGTAATTAATCCATTATTATACAATAATATAGTAAAATCAATTATTATATCTGTTTGTTTATCTGTTAATTGCATATAAACCCTTAAATGTCGTCGAATTCATCATCAGCAAGTAATTCAGCAGCTTTTAATAAAGAAGAATTATTGGCTGGAACTCTAGTATATTCAGAATCAATATAATCATATAATTCATCAAAAAATACAGTTCTATCACCAGTTAAATCATATTTTTTACTTTCACCGTTATCAAAATTAAATGTTATATCTTTAATATTATCAGTAGGTTTATAATTAAATACTATACCATATATTCTGCTGGGTTGTGTTCTACTAGGTGAATGTCGGAAATTTTCTGTATATTCATTATTTGGTTCTGAAAAAACAAAAACAATATCATTTGTTTCTTCTTGTCGTGTTATAAAGCATGGCTTATCTTTTTTCCAAACTACAGAAGTAGAAATAATACCACTAGGTGTTTCTTTATAATTTCTTGTTATTGAAATAATACCTATTTTTTTCATATAAATCCTTTAAATATCATCAAATTCATCATTATCATCAAGTAATTCTGCAGCCCGCTCAAGATTAGTTAATTCTGTAGGCAATTTAGTATAATCAGAATTTATATATTTATTAAATTCTGATATTATTTTTTTAAACTGATCCGGCATTCTATATTTAACTATATAATCATTGTCAAATTCAAAAGTAACCGTTGAATCACTATATATATCGTCACGTATTGTTTGCATACAAACGCCAGCAACGCCAACATTTTCATCACAAATATGATTATTATTATCAAAATATGATGTTTCATTAGTGTTAGTATTGTCCCAAAGTATTTTAATATGGTTTTCTTCTTCTTTAATTTCTATAATATAATTATCACTATTCCATGTATATTCAAGAGCAGTATAGTGTTCTAACGGAACATCATAATCTATTCTAATTCTTTTAATTCCAATTTTTGCCATATAAATCCTTTAAATGTCATCAAATTCATTATCTGCAAGTAAATCAGCAGCTCTTTCTAATGTGCAACCAAATATATACATATCAAATTTTTCAGCAGTATCTTTAAGTGCATCAAAAAATTCGTCGGCAGTTATCTTTTTTCTATTTAATAAACCATTATTAGGATAAGTTATTACTATTACTAAATCAAACCCAATTTTATCTAACATATAACTGAGCCATTTATCTTCTTTTTTATTATATAATACAACACCGTCATAATATAATAATGCACTGGCTTGTTCAGGCGTAACTTCATTAGGTAAAAGGTCGCTATCTATTGCAAAAGGATCTGTAAAATATGTAGGATTTCGTGTAATACCTATATGTTTATTATAAGTTTTATCTGAAAATCTTCCAGTTTTTTTAATATAACCTTGTTTCAATAATTCATTTATGAATTTTGCTAACTGTTTAAATGTTTGTTCAATTATCATATAAATCTTTAAATATCTTCGAATTCGTCGTCTAATAATGCTGCAGCTCTATCTAGTTCGGTTTCACCAGGAATTTTGGTACAATTAGAATTAAAATATGTTTTAAAATCATATAATAATTTTTCAAAATCAGTTTTAAGATTATATTCTACTACTTTATTATTTGCAAATTCTACAGTTAATATTCCATTGTCTTCATTAGGATATAATATTAAATCATGGTCTTCAATCTGGTCACCGTTATAAATAATATCTCTTTCATCATTTGAATAATAAATTGCTTCTTCTAATGATGAACTTGTCCATTTGAGTGAAAAAATACCCTTATCATCTTTAAATGTAAATTGCGGATTTTCTTTCCATATAAGTTTAGAACCAGTTGTTTCGAATGGCAATGCTACTTCAGTATTATACATATATTTTATGCTTTTTATGTCAATCATATAAATCCTTAAATATCTTCGAATTCTTCATTATCCGCAAGTAATTCTGCTGCTTGTTCCAAAGATGATTTACCAGGAAGTTTAGTATAACCAGAGTCAACATATTTCTTTAGTTCTTCGTAAATTTTCCATCGCCATTCACTATCTGTTTTTAATAGTGTGTCCCATATAATACCATTGCTAAAATGAAATTTCATACGACCGAAATATTCACCACCTAAAAAATATGCAGTGAATAACCTATTCCAAGGATAATACATCTTAGTACAATAATATCCATTATGAGAAACCCACTCTACTTCAATTTTACGACTACCATCTAATTCCTTAATATATTTTGGATTATTAAGATCATCTCTTTCAAACACTTCTATTTTAGTAATTAATATCATAATAAATTCTTAAATTTCTTCAAATTCGTCGTCAGCGAGTAGCTCTGCAGCTTTTTCTAATTCGGAGCGGTTAACAAAACCAGTACTTTCGATTCTTTTATATCTACACCATTTAGGTTCTATATATTTTATTATATATTCTGCAACAATTCTAGTAATACCATTTTTTACAGAATCAGCTTTTGATGGTTCACCATATATTCTAAGAATTCCAGGTCTTATATATTTTTCATAAATTTCTACAGTTAAACCTGGAACTGTATTTATATAGTCTTTTACCATGTCTCTTGCACTTTGATAATCAAATAAATCATCATCGCCTTCAAATGAAATAGGGTCATAATATTCAGCAACCTGTCTACCATAGCTGTCAAACCACCAGTTATAAAATCTTCTATCAACTTTACAACTATCATCAGTATCGAATGCAGGATAACTATTTAAATATTCAAACGTTTTATCATCTGCAAAATATTTTCTTGCTATTGCCATATAAATCCTTTAAATATCATCAAATTCATCGTCAGCGAGTAATTCTGCTGCTTTTTCTAAAGAAGATTTTTTCTCACCTGGAACATCAGTAAATTCAGAATCAATATAATTTTTCAAAGATCTATATAATTTATTATATTCAGTTCTACAATTAAATTTTGCTATGGTTCCATCTGAAAATTCAAGTGTTAATGTTTTTATATATGTTCTATTTTCTGTAACATGAAGACTGGTAAATTGAACTTCACTACTATTAGTTTCACCAGTATCATAAGTCTCAGTTTCTACTGCATCTACATAGTCATCAAACTCTTTAAAGTTAATAATAATAGCATGACCTAGAAGATTGATATCAATAAATCTCTCATCTTCAAATTCATCAACTGTTCTTATAACATTTTTATTATAATCGTGCCAACTTGCTAGTGGTTCAGCGTATTCTCTTGTTACTTTTATAATTCCAATAGCCATATAAATTCCTTAAATATCATCAAATTCATCATTATCAAGTAATTCAGCAGCTTTTTCTAAAGACGATTTAGTAGGTAAATCAGTATATCCAGAATCAATATAAGTTTTCATATTTCTATAAAAATTATCAAATGAAATTTTATTTTGCAAATCATATGTAATGCTAGTTTCATTTTCAAATATAATAGTTACACTTTTTATTAATTCTTTTAATTTAATCCAATAACCACATGCAGAATCATTTTCTATTGTTTCTTCAACACCAGATTCATAAAAACTAGTTTTAGAAATTCTTAAATTTCTATGATTTTCAAAGTTAAGATTAAAACTGTCATTATTAAAATTACTAATTTTTACATAACAAGGTGTTCCTTTAAAATATTTAGATATTTTTATAACGCCACAATCATCATCGTGTTCTATTATTGGTTCTGTAAATTCAAGTATAATTGCTTTAATACCTATTTTTTCCATATAAAATCCTTTTTAATATTTATATCAAATTTCTAAATAAAAAAATTAATATATAATGTAACAAATAATTTACTATATTTGAATAAAAATTATGAAGAATACATTATTAGTCAATTTATACGCAGGTCCAGGTGCTGGTAAATCGACCGGTGCCGCTTATATATTTTCAAAACTCAAGATGGCAGGCATTGATTCTGAATATGTCTCAGAATATGCAAAAGACAGAGTTTGGCAAGGTGATCAGTTTGTCCTTCAACACTGTCAGCTTTATGTAACAGGTAAGCAATGTCTCAAGGTCGCAAGACTTTTAGGGAAAGTCGATGTTATTGTAACAGACAGTCCAATTGCAATCGGTGCAATGTATACTAATGAGAAACCATATCAGGATGTTTGCCTTTACGAAGCCAAGAAATATAAAAATACGTTCAATATTTTTATTAACCGAAAGAAAGATTACAATCCAAATGGTCGTAACCAGACTTTCGAAGAAGCTAAAGCTATTGACCAAAAAATTCTAGATTTTCTTGATTCAAATGATATTGAATATATCAGAGCTGATGGAACTATTGAAGGTTATGATGCGATTGTCAGTATGATTATTCAACGTGCTATAAAAGAAGATAGAGAAATTACCATTGGTAGTGTCTGGCATCATTTTAAGGGAACTACTGCAACAGTTTTGGAACTTTGTAAACACAGCGAAACAGGTGAAGATTTGGTAGTTTATCAATGCATTGGTAATGAAGGAAGAACAAATCACACGGACGGTATTTATGCAAGACCAAAAGAAATGTTCCTTTCTGAAGTTGACCATGAAAAATATCCAGATGTAGACCAAAAATATAGACTTATAAAAATAATGCCAGGATTTTCAGAACGATAAAATGAAATTTAATATCATAGGAAACCCACCTTATATTGGTAAAGGTGAAAAATTCTATCTTAGAGTTATGTCTGAATGCGAGAAGTTTGCGGATTCAGCTGTCTGGATAGTTCCTACTGATTTCGTAGATAATCCTAGAATAAAAGAAAATATCAACAATAAACATATTGCTATCCTTAATGAACGTTTTGAATCATTTGATAGAATCGAAACAGTAATTGGCGATGCAAAGTTTGATGAAGCAGCATTCTTCTCGGATGTTGGTATTTTCGTTTTTAATGACAAGAAACGTGATTTATATGACCTAAGATATAATCGTTTCTCTGACCCTAAAAAATATAAAGAAATTACAGAGATTGTCGATGCATATTTAGTAGATAGAAAGACAATCGGAACTGAACAGGGTAAAAAGAATACATGGTATATTCAATTAAGTGAAATAAGAGGTCACCGGAGATGTTGGGATTGGCCCACTTTGTTAAGCAAAGAAAGATATACTCCATTACAAAACGTTCCAGAACCTACGTTACGGTTCAAAAATCAGTATATAGGATTTGCTACTACAGAAGAGTGTAAAAACTTCATAGATTATTGTAACACAGATATTGCGATGTTCTTAAACTACCTTTATAAGTTTAATCAGCATACAAAATATGATTGTGTTCCAGTCTATGATTTTACGAAACCAGTCGATGAAGATTGGGTTATAAATGAAATTGGATTATATAAATATAAGGAATTTATAAAGGACGAGATGAAGTCCTTTGGATATAAAACGAGGTAAAATAACATAAATGTCAAACAAATTTCTTAATATTTTAATACCTGGTATTTTGTTACCAGTCAGTTTAGGATCAGTTTATAATTATTCACAATATGCCAAGAATATTATGGAGGTTTTCGATATTACAAAATTCTCTGCTGATATTGGTTTTACAGTCATGATCTTTTTTTTGGGAATGGGTGCAGCGGTTTTTGGCAGATTTGTCGAAATGTTCCCTAAGCGAATGGCAGTAGTTTCAACGATTCTATTTGCAATAGGATTATTGATGCTTTCAGTTGCAACTTATACAGGACTATTGCCATTATATTATATTGGCTGTTCGTTTATGGGTTGTGGAACTGGTATCGGTTATACAGCACCGATTAAACAATTACTTGCAAACTTTAGTTATCATAAAGGCTTAGCTTCAGGTCTAGCGATTACAGGTTTTGGATTAGGTAAGTTCGTCGCAGCACCAATGATTGAATACTTACTTGCAAACTTTACTTTACCTATTGTATTTTTACTTATGGGTCTGGTATTCTTGGTAGTAATGAGTTTTTCGTCTTGGTTATACAGACCAAATCCTAATTATATTTCTACGAAATATACAGCGATACCATATAAGAATCTGGTTAAAGAAAAGTTTTTGACTAAAGAATATATTTCAATCTGGTTTATGTTCTTTATCAATATCACATGTGGTCTTGCATTGATTTCTCAAGAAAAACTTTTGTTCCTTACCGCTGGATATACATCTATCGCTACATTGATGGCTGCAACAGCAATCGCAAATGTTGGAGGTAGATTTGGAATGAGCACTGCTAGTGATTCAATCGGTAGAAAAGCTGCTTATCACTGGGTTGCAAGTCTAGGTATTTTAGGAGCATTTTTGTGTTATACACAAAATCCTATCTTGCTTGTAGTCGGTATCTTGATGATTGAATGGAACTATGGTGGTGGATTCAGTTGTTTACCAAGTTTGTTAGCTAAGAGATTTGGAGATAGCTGTTTATCGACTGTCCACTCTATGACCCTCAGTGCTTGGGGTTTCGCTGGAATTGCAGGGCCTATATTAGGTAATATGTTTAAGGATAATACATTATATTTGGTTCTTGCGTTACTTTATTTTATAGGTTTCTTAGGGTTTACGATATTTGTAAAACGAGATGATAAATAAGAATTTAACCGATATTTCTAATATCGGTTATTTTTATAAATATTATATGAATTTTAATGAATACTTGAAAAATGTCCATACTGGAATGCAGCTTAATGAAATGCTGCAGAATGATGCACTTTTGAATGTTGATGAAGTAAAAAAATATACTCAGTTATTTTTACAAGCAATCAAAAATAAACATTTTACCAGTCATTTTAAAAATGCTGGTCGTGATAAATATCCGGAAGGTTCACCAATATTAGCTGACCATATTGCAGCAAATAATTTTATTATAAATATGAACTCAAAAATTAAAAAAGGTGAAAATGACGATTTAATTTCAATCGAGAAGATATATCCAGTAGCAAGAAATTCAGATAAATCGATGGATGATAATGGAATAATTGCATTTTTATTTGATTATCAAAAAAATGCATTATATGAAGTTATCGGTAATTATAATAAAGAGAATAGTAATAAATTTAGCATAATTACGGCTTATGAAGTTAATGATAAAAATAAACTTTTAGCATATGCTTTTAAATTGCGTGGTAGAAGAATTGGCAATATTATTCAGCAAAAATTAATTAAACAAAATCTTGAAGATGTTGTTCCGCCGAATACAAATTTACAAACATTTGAAGATGAACTATGGACAACAGTAAGAGGCATTCGTAAAGAAGAACGTCAAAATGATGAAGCTATAAAGAATCAAGCAAAAGTTAAAAAATTAATTTCTCTTATAGAAAATGAACTTGGATTAAAATCAAAAGCACAAAAAATAAAAGCATTAAGACCTTTAATAACTACTACTTTAGATTTAACTAGTTTACCGATTGAAGTAAAAAGCAGGGTTCAGTCTATTATTGATAAGCAAGCATCAAAAGCAAAATTTGCGCATGCTGTATCTCAAGAATTGTTACAATATATAAGACAGCTTAGAATGCCAAATATTATAAAAAATACAGAAACTACAGAAAATACAGAACAAACAAATAATTAAAAGGGTTTACAAAACCCTTTTTATTTTCTATATTATATAACATGATTCATTGTTATATTTATCCACATAAATTATTTGACGCAATTATGGAAAAAAATGGCTGGAATGATAAAAATCATCCAGAAGATTCTGCATTTATTTCTATTTGTTGTCTTCCTGAAATCAAGAAGGGATATTTAGAAGCAATAAAGAATGAAACTGACGAACATTGGTTCAAAGAAAATCATGACAACGTTCTTAACATTGAATTTGATGATATTTTGATGGAAAAAGCAGAAACTGAATATGGAACTGCTTATGGTATGTCAGATAATGATGCTAAGAAAATTATAGAATTTATTGAAAAGAATAAAGATAAACAGAATTGGTATTTGCATTGTCGTTCTGGTCGTAGTCGTTCAGTCGCTACTGGTATGTTTATCAAAAAGTATTTACATGAAAAATACGATACTAATATTGTAGTTCGTTCACCAGTTCATGGTATTATGGGAATGAACGGATATATGTTTGATAAGTATTGTACTGTTGCAAAACTTAAAGATAATAAGGTATATTAATATGATTAAATATTGTATAATTAAAACATTAATTATGTTAATGATTGGTGTTTGGACTATTGCGTTTATTAAGACTGGAATGAAATTTGATGGATTTTGGCATACATTTTATATGACAACTGGTGTATTTCCTGCAATTTTCTTTTCAGGTGAATTTCTTGAAGCAAATTTAAAAAATAAATTTAATGATAAGGAGAATAAATAATGATTATTTCACTTTGGACTATTATCGCAGCAATTCTTTGCGTTTGGTTGATTTGCACTAAGAAGTCTGGTCATGGGATTGCATGGCTTGTTCTTGGATGTATCTTAATTTATACATTCTTGCCAATCATTCTCTTAATTGCAATGATTTATGCTGTTATCTGGATTCTAGAGCAGCTATAAATAATATATGCAAACCTATCAAGAGTATTTATATTTTATAGAACGTTATAGACATACAGTTTTTTCATTTGTCGCTGAACGTTTGTTTTCTTATATTGTTTATCCTTTAGGTCGTGAATCTAACGCACAGGAAAGAGAACAAAGAAAACCAAGAGAATATAATATGTATGATAGGGAAGACATGAAACGCTATTTTGTTGAAGTTGGCGGTCAACGAAAAATGGTTGTTCCTGACGGTCCTTTTGAACATGTATTGTATCATATTTTTGTTCCTAAAAAAACAAACCCAGTTGTAGAAGACAATAAATATGGTAATTCACAATTTGATAATTTTTGTAAAATTATCGAAGGTGTTACAGATACACAATTTCCAGAATTTGTAGAAAAATTTGCAACAAGGGATTGTGATTGTAAAAATTCAAAAGACTGTGTTGACCTACTTGAGATAAAATTAAAAGCGTATTGGAAATTATCTTAAATAAGTTAAATTTGATTATTAAATAGGTATTTACAAGATACCTATTTTTTATTATATTTAAAATTAAATATAAGGAGTTAAATATGTCATTTCCATTCGAAAAATGTTATAATGTAGAAGAACTAAAAGGTTATGGTATTACTGTCGACTATGACAATTTAGGTAATACTGCATTTGTATATAAAAATACAGAAATTGGTTATCTTTTGGATATTCCAGGTGAACCATTCCAAATCGCAACGTCATTTAAGATTAATGATTGTGATTACTATTTACTCAATGAACAATTCAAGATAGAAGGAATTTATAAGAGAGAACGTCATTGGGAAAAGGATGAGCATGGTAAGACATATCTAGTAAAAGAAAAACCACTTTGCTGGGATAATACGACATTATCAGAAGTAGATTTTCATGATCAACTTCTTGCACGTCTTATTAGAGCAATCGAAATCTATGAAGCAAAGATGCCGATTCTTTTGGAAAAGTTCCCTTGGGTAGTAAAGTATAAGAAAGCTCATTTGTCTACAGATGAATGTATTAAGCATAATCTTGTATTGACGCCAGGTATAACAAAGCTCTTGAATGGAAATAATGCATTGATGAGTTTGATTACTGTCCAGACTGAAAAAATTTCTCAACATGAAGATCTTGAACATTCTTATTGGATGGTTACAGTAAAAGAACCACAAGTAACTGGTATTGTAGATAATAAGGAACTAATCGAGTATACAAAGGTCAGTTATCTTGTATTGAACGATAGATTTACACAAGGTAATAAAATTTTAATGAAGCTGAATGCAAATGAAACAGCAGCATTACAAGTAATTAGTATGCAAGGTGTATAAAATGGAAACTAAAAAAGATATTTTAAACGGGAAAACGAGTGGAGCTCATGAATTTTTTGCTGCATTCATTACTGCAGTATTAGCAGTATTTGCTATGATTGCATATGCGAATCCGGCTAAATATACATCATCATTTGAACATTTTTTAGGAAATAATAAATCATATGTTCTGATGGTTTTTCTTATATATCTTGCACTTTGGATATTTCGCGGAATTTATGGTGCATGTAGAGAAGACTGGGCAAAAAATGAAGAAGATCATCCTTTAGCATATACATTTTTCTGGGGTTGGTATATTTTCTCATTAAGCTGGGTTTTTGAACTTGTAATATTTGGCGCATTTTTTATTCTTGGTATTATTTTTTATAGCTGTCCAGTTTTAATAATTAAATTTGTTACTGGTGCTTATAAACATAAAGTTAAAGTAAATAAAACTATAACTGAAGAGTTTGATAAATTATTGAAAACCTAAATATGGGAATACTTAAAATTAAACCAAAGTCGCTTGAAGAATATTATATATCTTTGTCTAAACCAGAACGTGATAGATTTCTTCAAACACAATGTCAACGTAAACTAATATTGACAAATAAAGGTATAACTTGGGGTTGGTGTTTTCCTGGTAATGAATTTATACTTAAAGGTAGGATTTCACAATATGGGATTGATTAATTATGAAATATTATATTCTCAGCGATTTACATATTGATTTCTATGAAGCGTATGCGGTTAAACCTGCTCGCTATAAGATGGCTGATCCCGCTGAAGATGTAACTATAGATACATTGGAATATATTTGGAATACTCATTTCTTGCCAGAAACAGATGCAATAATTCTTGCTGGTGACTATTCAAACGATTACTTACGTTTTTCAAGGATGATTCCTTGGATTGCCAAGAAATATCCAGAAGTATATTTGGTTTTGGGTAATCATGATTTGACATGTCGTGGTGCGACAGAATCTAAATCTAATTTAGCATTTGCATCAAGTGAACAAAAAATTGCAAAGATGAAAGAAATTTGTGATGCAATTCCAAATGTTCATTTTCTTGATGGCAATATTGTAAATGGTGTTGCTGGCTGTATGGGAATGTGTGACTTCAAATGTGAAGTTCCTTATTATGGTCTTGACCCTTTTACAAATTGGAAACGAAACTGGTATGACGGGAAATATTGGCGGTATTTTCGTCAAGTTCCTTCTGCAATATGGGAATATCAAGAAAGAACAATGATGGAACTTGTAAAACAGAAACCAAAGATTATGGTTACGCATTTTGTTCCTTATGAACTTGGTATTCCACATGAATTTCGTAATGATCCATGGAATTATGTTTTCTATTTCAAAGGAGAACAATTTTTAGAAGAAATGGAAAATGATTCATATTGGATTTGTGGTCATGTTCATGGTAGGAGGATGGCTGAATATGTAAATTCTAAAGGAAATGTCATTCATATTCGTTGTAACCCTTTTGGTTATCCTCAGGACGGAATGCTTTTTGGTGATATAATTGATTATACTGGAGAAACAATTAAAAGAACACAATTACCATTAACTCATGAAGACTTTATTATCGAGGTATAAATGCATCATTATTATATTGCAGTGTTAAATAAATTTAACGCATGGGCAACAATCTATTGTGGAACTAATCTTCCTAAAATGTCGAAAGCTTATTGTAAGTTAGAAAAATGGATGGAAGGTTATGGATTTAAATTTAAGCTTGATATTGATGAAAATTATGATCCAGATTGTGGAGCATTCAAAACATATGAACAAGTCTTTGGTGAACCGTCGAAATATGGAACTCCATCATTGGCGTTTGATAACGTTCTTATAGATATTAGAAAAGAGTTCGGTGATGAAGCAAATTAATAGAAGTAAGGGTTTACAATAACCCTTATTTTTATTATATTTAAATTGTAAAAACGAGGTATGAAATAATGGCTAGATTTATTTTAATCACTGGAAAAATCGGTTCTGGTAAGTCTGCAGTTTCAGACTTGCTCAGAAAGAAACATTATCTTGTTATCGATAGTGATAGTACTGTTAAGAAGCTTTATGATGAAGATCCAGAAATGTTCCAAAGTGTTGTAGAACAGTTTGGTCCTGCATGCTTAAAAGAAGATGGAACTATCAATAAGTCATATCTTTCTCAAGTAGTCCTTTCTGAAGATCCAGAAATGCAAGAAAAAATGCAAATCGTAACTAATAATGTTGTTATGCGTTTGCTACAAAATCTTGAAAGATTCTATGAAGATTGGAATGAAGTAATCTTTGTAGAAGCAGCATTAACGACAGAATTAGGTTGGTGCCGTAGTTATCTTAGTATGCATGATGTTCTTTTGGTTAAGACGGATGAAACCTTAAGACAAGAACGTTTGAAGATGCGTGCAAATTATGAAAAAACTAAGGAATTTGAAAAATTCCAAAGTGAAGATAATTTAAATTTGTATCGTTGCTATGGAATTGAACAACAGTTAGAACCGCCAGAGAATTTAATTGTTCTTGACAATAATGGTTCGCTTGACGATCTTAATAATCAACTTATGGAAGTTCTTGAATATAGACTTAAGTTGACGCATAAAGAAAAGTTAGCGACTTATATTCGTTATTTGCAAGAATGCCCAGATTATTGCCATGATAACGCATGGTGCTATAGTTTCTTCAATTGCGGCGGTTGTGCTACTTGTCCATTTCCTTGTGCAAAGCAGGACAAGTATTACAAAAAGCTTAATGAAGATTTTAATAAAAACCATTAGGTAATATAAATGAAAATTTTTTCAAAATTTCAAGATTATTATGATTCAACGTTAGGTTCCTTCTTGGAATCTGATGTTGTTGTTCATAGAAAACAATCGACTATTTATATTCCTTATAAAGATATTTCGTTTCTTGGTGAAACAGAATTAGTTTATGAAGTAATTAGAAAAATTAATGGAAGAACACAGTTTGGCAAAATACCAATTCACATGATTGGTTTTTGTGGAACTTGGTATTTCTTTATTTACGCTGAAGATAATGAAGGCAATTTTACCCGTATTGAATATAAAACATTTGATGAAATTTTAGAAAATAATAAAACTAATGATTCTTTATATGGTTTTCATTCAAGAGTAAAATATGTAGATCCAAATAAAGAATCATCTTGGAAAGAATTGTTTGAAAAATACGGTCCAGTATTGTATATTGATAAATATTATCATCCAGGTAAATATTTTCAATATCTTGCTAATCGAGATATAGAAATGACTATATGGCCTGAATTGAAAAGTTATAAATTCCAAACAGTTAAAGACCCATATACAGCGTTGTGGGAAGTTGAACATTGGTTTGATACTCATGCAAGACCTGATGAAGCAATCGTTCCTGTAGGTGATGATATAACAAGATTACAAGCATATGGTTTTGACAAGAAAACTAGTTTTAGAAAAGGAAAAGAAAAATGAAAAAGATGTTAAGATTTATCGGTGTAGGATTTGCCGGAATATCATTATTTACTTTTATTGTTGTATTTTTATCAAATATTGGTAAAAATATAATATGGTCAGAATTCTTGATTGGTTGGTTGCAATTAAATGTAGGAATTATTGGATGTATTGTTGGAATTTTTCTTGTTCTTCTCGGTTTCGGCTGGGCATTAGACGGTGAACCAGATGAATCTATTTTTTCTTATTATAAAAAAATTTTTAACGAAATGAAAGAAGAATTAGAAGATTAAAAAGGACATTAAATGGAATACGCACCAACAATAGATTATTATACTGACTGTTTAGATAAAGATTTGGATGATCAGATTTTAAAGGTTAAATTTTATAAAAAATTTAATTCTTTAACTGATTACATTCAAAGTAATTTAAATGCAGAATTAATTGAAAAACCAATTCCTAAAGAAGTCGAACAGCCTGTTAAAGGTTATATATATAGAGAGACACGGATTGATGAAAATCAGTTTATGTTTACTTTTGGCGGAACTCATAGTTATCAAGTAAAGGGTAAGTATGAGGGTTATATTTTCTATTATATTGGTGCTTATTATATTAAAAATAATAAAAGAGAAAGTTTAGGTTTTTGGCGAATTGATGATGATACTAATGTCAATGAGGTATTAGATTATTATAAACATGCCTTAAAGAAATCAGCAGAACCTAATATAATTAGAGCAATAGTAAAAAGAATTTTTAGCAATAAAAAGGATTGATATGAAGAAATGGCGAGTTAGATGTGATCTAAATGCTGGATTGTTTTTTCCAGAATATAAATCATTGTTATTTTGGCATGACGTTAGTCTTAATGATCGCTTACAAAGTTATATGGCAAAAAAGTCTATTGCATATAAGTCTATTGCAAAAAATGATATGGACTATTATTTTGGAGTTTTTACAGAAAGTGCTGCAATACAAGTAATACAGCATATCATGAATGAAGAAAAAATTTCTAAAAATAAAGCTAAAGATCATATAACTTATTTAGATGAAAATTGTAAACCGATAAAGACAGAATAATTATGACAAAAGATTTTCATAATATTATTGTTGCATTAATTACAATTCCACTTTTAGGAGTAGGTTTAATTATTGCATTATTTTATGCAATTTTTAATTGGATTTTTGAAGGAATTGCAAACTTAATAACAAAGGATTAAATATGGTAGGACCAATTATTATATTCAGCTTAGTATTTTTTATAGTCGGTATTATCGTAGCATTAAAGATAATCGATAATAAAAATGCCAGAAAAACAATGGATGAAATTCTTAATAAGTGTGAAGAACTTTATAGAAAGGATTATCCAGAAACTCATAAATGGAATCCAGCAATCAAGTATGAAACAGCTTGTGATATTGTTATGTTGCTTTGTAATCCGCATAATAGACCAGTTATGGACACGGGTAACGGTGAACAAGCTACAGCACAAATTATCGGATGGTTACTTGACGAAATCAAGAAAGATAAGCTAAAATGGTATAAGAATTATACTGTATTATAAATAACATATGAATGGGAAATTGACATTTGCTTTATTATTGATATTAATTATCTTATTTTTTAGTATCAGTATACATGCATTGTTTACGTTCAAAATGCCGTTCTGTTTTGTTGGTGTTCCTGGTGCGACAATTTTAGGTTATATATTAGGTGACTGGTTAAAATCGAAATTAGAATAAAAAATAGGGTTTACAAAAAACCCTATTTTTATTATATTGAAATAAAAAGGACGGTAAATTTATGCAATGTATGCTTTGTCGAAAAACTCTGGATTTAATTGATCCAAATAAAGTAACAATCACAATGGAACCAGAAAATGATAATCGTTTTCTATCCAGAGCATTTTATGTATGCGAAAAGTGTGCATATAAGATTGTTGAACATTTTTATGAAGCAGATCCAATAATTAAAAAGTGTGAAGCGGACGAAAAGAAATTTAGTCCTTTATTTGCTGGTGTAGAAAATGCAGAAACAGATTAATATGAAACCAAGTAGGGTAGATTTTTTAAATCAAATTAAAGAAATACAAAAGAATTATCCAGATTTAGATAAACATCAAATGGATGAATATCGTTGTAAATATTATGGCGATATTATTGATTTATATCATGCATATACACATGCATTAGAACGTGAAGTTAGACAATTAAATAATAAGTACCACGTAGTTACAAATAAAAAGATTTTAGAAAATATAAAGAATCTTACAAAACCGAATAAAGTCGAATTAAAAGAACCAGAATTACCAGAATATCAGAGGTAAAAATGCGAATTAATTATAAAGTATGGTTTACAGAACCTGAAGGCCGAAAAGAATGGCTTTTTATAGATGAAGAACTTGCAAAGAAATTTTTAGAATTAAAGAAAGAACAATTTAATATTGGTCCAACAACTCCATATAAAAGAGGTGCTTTTGGTATTGCACCTATGGAAGTAATTGAGAAGGAAGAAGAATTTTACAAATCAGTATTGAGGTAGCATGGATGTAGTATATTATCCTTTACATGGTGATCCTATTATTGTTGAAAGACGAAATGGGAAACCTAAAGTAGTATGTCCTTATTGTAAAAAAGAAAAAACACTTTTATATGATGATACAACAGATAATTATGTTGTAATTAAAAATAAAAGATTATATATTAGAGATAATGACGAAGAATATGTATCGACAGAAATAAAATTCTGTCCGATGTGCGGAGATGAATTATAATGGCAAGATATACGTTAAAACCAGGAATAACAGCATTAAAATGGCCAAAGTTCGCTATTGATTATTTTTTAACAAGACCAATTCATGAAAGAACTTTATCACTTGAAAAACCAAATGATGTCGGCCAAATAGATGTACATAATATTGCAGCATGGATTGTAGATATTCGTCAAGAAGATGGCGTATTTGTAATGGATATTGATACAAAAGATACCAGTGCAGGTCATGTCTTAAATAACATTCTTTCTACAGATAAGAAGTTATATTATTACTTATATGGCACTGCATCTGATTTTGATACAAGTCCATGTTCAAATTATCAAAATGCAGACCATATTGAAATTAGAGATAGCGGTAATCCGATTATCACTGGTGCATTTGTTAAGGAAAATTAAATGAAATTAAAATATAAAGATTGGTTAAAGACACAAGAAAAGTATAGTGGCAAAAATAAATGTTTTGTTGCTGGCTGTGATAAACCTGGTCTGTATGAAATGGGTGACGCTAGATATTGGTGTGGCG
>Ga0265301_10000578_pt1 | contig 51614 bp, 49 predicted proteins | sample AusTroGonzalo_MG_2_FD_193488 | JGI IMG/M metagenome (GOLD analysis project Ga0265301, IMG submission 193488) | Bovine rumen microbial communities from tropical cattle in Woodstock, Queensland, Australia - Gonzalo_04 | ecosystem: Host-associated > Mammals > Digestive system > Stomach > Rumen ... | reverse complement strand
ATGGACCGGATCTGGTCGTCGGCAGGGGAGTCCAGGTATCCCATCGTGCGACCCATAACGTCCACAAGCGCCTTGAGGTCATCATACTTCTGCTGGACCAGGTCGTTCTTGACCGCATAGCCTTTGATGAGATAGTCCTTGAGGACGGAATTCGCCCAGATACGGAACTGAGTGCCACGTTGGGACTTGACACGGTAGCCAACGGAAATGATTACGTCGAGGTTATAGAATGAGACTTTATTGGTTTGTGTCTTCCCTTGTATTGCTCCATGCTGAGTGGTAATCAAGGATTCCTTGACAACCACTTCTTTCTCTAATTCACCTTCTTTGAATGCATTGTTTACATGTAAACTGATGTTTTGTTTCGTGGTCTCAAATAGCATTGCCATTTGTGCCTGCGTCAGCCAAACTGTCTCATTTTCAAGTTTAACATCTATACTTGTCCTGCCGTCGGCAGTCTGGTAGAGGATAATCTCCCCTTTGGAGGGCGCAATCAACTGCGTCTGATTTGTATGTGTTGCCATATTGTTGTAAATTTGAAATGTGGAAAGATTGAGTGTCATAACGGTGCCCGCCATCGATCTGGATGGGAACTACCAAACCGCTTTCACGGTATTCGATGACTTCTCTGAGGTTTTACGATCCTCGGCCGGATGGACATTGCGTGACGCCATTTAGTACTACGCCCGGAGATACGGGGTAGAGAAGGGCGCAATCAAGCTTATACGTCCTTTCGTCCCGCAGGAAATACACCTGCGAGAGCACGGAATAAATATGTGACGGTACGGGGTTGGAACAACACGATTTCTCAGGTCCAAGCGCCCGCACCATAAAATGGGTCGGGTACTCTGTCCACATAATGGGTTATGTTGTTCCGTTTGATCGAGGACGGAAAACCTGAGAATTTTCAACTACAAATATACATTTTTACTCGGTTATTATTGAAAAATAACCGAGATAATCTGTACAATGTGTATTTATTTTCCGATGCAGAACTTGCTGAAGATCTCGCCGAGGACTTCGTCGGTGGTGATGAGGCCGGTGATGGAGCCGAGGGCGGCGAGGGCGGCGCGGAGGTCCTCCGCCAGGAGGTCGGAGGGGATGCCGCGGTCGAGGCCGTCGGAGACGGCGCGGAGCGCGTCGGCGGCTTCGCGGAGCGCCGCGGCGTGGCGGGCGTTGGTGACGAGCGTGCCCGTGGCGGAGGCGATGCCGGCGCGGGCGGCCAGGGCGGCGCGCAGCTCTTCGAGGCCGGCGCCGTGCTTGGCGGAGAGGCGCAGCGCGTCGAAGCGGCCATCCGGGGCGGCGACGTCCGGAGATTTGTCCGCCTTGTTCAGCAGGATCAGAAGCTTCTGCCGGGCGGGGTCGACGCGGTCCGCGATCGCGGAAATGGCTTCGGAAACGGCCTTCTGCGGCAGTGAGGCGTCGACGACGCCCAGGACGATCTCGGCTTCGCCGATCTTGCGGAAGGTCCGCTCGATGCCGAGGCGCTCGACCTCGTCGGAGGCGTCCCGGATGCCGGCGGTGTCGATGAAACGGAACAGCACGCCGTCGATGACGCACGTCTCCTCGACGGTGTCGCGCGTCGTGCCGGGAATGTCGGACACGATGGCGCGGTCGTCGCGCAGCAGGGCGTTCAGGAGCGTGCTCTTGCCGCTGTTGGGCGCGCCGACGATGGCGACGGGCACGCCGTTCTTGATGGCGTTGCCCAGGCGGAACGAGTCGGCGAGCTGCCGGCAGTGCGCGCAGGCGGTGTCCAGCAGTTCGCGCAGCCGCGAGCGGTCGGCGAATTCGACGTCCTCCTCGCTGAAATCGAGCTCCAGCTCGAGCAGGGAGGTGAGCTCCAGCAGCTGCCCGCGCAGGCCGCGCAGCTCGGCGGAATAGCCGCCCCGCAGCTGGTTCATCGCGACGCGATGCTGCGCTGCGGACGATGCGGCGATCACGTCCGCGACCGCCTCCGCCTGCGCCAGGTCCATCTTGCCGTTGACATACGCGCGGCGCGTGAATTCGCCCGGCTCCGCGAGCCGGCAGCCCGCCTCCGTCAACTTGTCCAGCAGGGCGCTGACGATGTAGGGGGAAGCGTGGCAGCTGATCTCCGCGGCGTCCTCGCCCGTGTAGGAGCGCGGCGCGCGGAAAATGCTCACGAGGACGTCGTCCAGCCCGGCAGCGTTGCCGAACTTGACGGTGTAGCCCGCCGCGCCGGCCGCCGTCCCGGAACGGAACGCGACCACGCGGTCCACGACCGCCAGTGCGTCCGGTCCGCTGACGCGGATGACGGCGATGGCGCCCGTGCCGGCGGAGGTCGCCGGCGCACAGATGGTATCGGCTGCGTGCATCATACCCTGCGAAGATACAAATAATCGCCGGAACTGCGGTCCTGCGCTTTGCGAATTCACGCCGATTTGTTAAATTTGCAGGATAAAACACAAGCGGATCTAATTTTTATCCAGTTTATATGATTTACACAAAAGAAGTGCAGCAGATGTGCTGCGTTGCAAAAGGCGCCAACCACGCCAACGCACCGATCCCTGAGGAAGGGAAGTGGGTGCATGCAAAGGAGATCAAAGACATCTCCGGTCTTACTCACGGCATCGGCTGGTGCGCCCCGCAGCAGGGTTGCTGCAAACTGACGCTCAACGTCAAGGACGGCATCATCGAAGAGGCGCTCGTCGAGACCCTCGGTTGCTCGGGTATGACCCACTCCGCCGCGATGGCCTCCGAGATCCTGCCGGGCAAGACCCTGCTCGAGGCCCTCAACACCGACCTCGTCTGCGACGCCATCAACACGGCGATGCGCGAGCTCTTCCTCCAGATTGTCTACGGCCGCACCCAGTCCGCCTTCTCCGAGGGTGGTCTGCCCGTCGGCGGTTCCCTCGAGGACCTTGGCAAGAACCTCCGCAGCCAGGTGGGTACGATGTACGGCACCAAGCTCAAGGGTTCCCGCTATCTCGAGATGACCGAAGGCTACTGCACCCGGATGGCCCTCGACGCCGACAACGAAGTGATCGGCTACGAGTTCGTCAACCTCGGCAAGCTCATGGACGCCCTCAAGGGCGGCGCCACCGGTCCTGAGGCCATCGAGAAGGCCAAAGGCACCTACGGCCGCTTCAACGATGCCGTGAAATATATTGACCCCCGTAAAGAGTAAGAGACCATGGCACTTTTCGAAAGCTACGAGCGTCGCATTAATCAGATTAACGCCGCTCTCAACAAGTACGGTATCAAGGACATCGACGAGGCCAAGGCCATCTGCGAATCCAAGGGTATCGACCCGTACAAGATCTGCGAGGACACCCAGAAGATCTGCTTCGAGAATGCGAAGTGGGCTTACGTCGTGGGCGCTGCCATCGCCATCAAGAAGGGCGTGAAGACCGCCGCCGAGGCCGCCGAGGCCATCGGTGAGGGCCTGCAGGCCTTCTGCATCCCCGGTTCCGTCGCTGACGACCGCAAGGTCGGTCTCGGCCACGGCAACCTCGCCGCCCGCCTCCTCTCCGAGGAGACCGAGTGCTTCGCCTTCCTCGCCGGCCACGAGTCCTACGCCGCCGCCGAGGGCGCCATCAAGATCGCTGAAATGGCGAACAAGGTGCGCCAGAAGCCGCTCCGCGTCATCCTGAACGGTCTCGGCAAGGACGCCGCCAAGATCATCTCCCGTATCAACGGTTTCACCTATGTCCAGACGGAGTTTGACTACGCTACCGGCGAGCTGAAGATCGTCAGCGAGAAGCGTTACTCCGAAGGTGTCCGCGGCGGCGTGCGCTGCTACGGTGCCGACGACGTCCGCGAGGGCGTGGCCATCCTCTGGAAGGAGAACGTCGATATCTCCATCACCGGCAACTCCACCAACCCGACCCGCTTCCAGCACCCGGTCGCAGGCACGTACAAGAAAGAGCGTGTCCTCGCCGGCAAGAAGTACTTCTCCGTGGCTTCCGGTGGCGGTACCGGCCGTACCCTGCACCCGGACAACATGGCTGCCGGTCCTGCCTCCTACGGTATGACCGACACCCTGGGCCGTATGCACTCCGACGCCCAGTTCGCCGGTTCCTCCTCCGTGCCTGCGCACGTCGAGATGATGGGCTTCCTGGGTATGGGCAACAACCCGATGGTCGGCGCCTCCGTGGCCGTCGCCGTCGCCGTTGCACAGGCTATGTAATCACGGGATATCCCCGACGTATAAACGAAGAAGCCGCCTTACCGGGCGGCTTCTTTCATTTTCTCCGCCGCGATGGTGGCGGCGTTCCGGATGATCTCGGGACAGGGACGCTTCTTGTAGTATTCCGCGGTGCGGACGGACGGGGCCGGCCCTTCGGGCTGCCGCCCCTGCATCTCCAGCAGCTCGCGGCAGACGATGCTGCCGCCGTTGCGTTCGCGGAAGGCGGCGGCCATCTCCTGCACGAGCGCGTAGTTGGCCGTACGCGTCTGCATATCCTTTTCGTTCGCGGGCAGCATGAAGCCGGCGAGCATCGTGCAGGCGCTGAAGCTGCCGCAGACTTCGCGCAGCCGCGCGAATCCGCCGCCGAAGCCGGAACCGATCACGGTCAGCAACTCCGGCGTCGCCTGCCGGTTGGCTTCGAGCACGTCGGAAAAGGCCAGCAGGACGGCCTGGCAGCAGTTGAATCCCTGCAGGAAATAGTCCCGGGCGCGCGCTCCGCGCTCCGCGGGATCGAAATTATCGGGTAAAATCATCATTTCTTATGATGCCACAAAGATAGTAAACCCGCTGGAAAAATGCTCCTGATTTGCTAATTTCGCGGCGTCCAATATTAGTTTACGAACCAAACGATTATAGTTATGCAGATCATTTCAGTTACCGGTCGCGAGATCCTCGATTCCAGAGGAAATCCCACCATCGAAGCAGAAGTTACCCTTGATTCCGGTTTCGTCGGCACCGCCGCCGTCCCTTCCGGAGCATCCACCGGCGAGAACGAAGCCCTCGAGCTTCGCGACGGTGACAAGAAGCGCTATGGCGGCAAGGGCGTCCTGAAGGCTGTCGCCAATATCAACGAGAAGATCGCCCCGGCGATCGTCGGGATGGACGCCACCGAGCAGCGCGCCATCGACAAGAAGATGATCGAGCTGGACGGCACCGCCACCAAGAGCAACCTGGGCGCCAACGCCATCCTGGGCGTGTCCCTGGCCGTCGCCAAGGCTGCCGCCGCCGAACTCCAGATCCCCCTGTACCGCTATCTGGGCGGCACCAATACCTATGTCCTCCCGGTCCCGATGATGAACATCATCAACGGCGGCGCCCACTCCGACGCCCCGATCGCCTTCCAGGAGTTCATGATCCGCCCGGTCGGCGCCGCCAACGAGGCTGAGGCCGTCCGGATGGGCGCCGAGGTCTTCCACGCCCTGCAGAAGGTCCTCAAGGGCCGCGGGCTGAGCACCGCCGTCGGCGACGAAGGCGGCTTCGCCCCCGCGCTGAAGGGCATCAACGATGCGCTCGACTGCATCATCGAGGCCATCAAGAACGCCGGTTTCGAGCCGGGCAAGGACGTGACCATCGCGATGGACTGCGCCGCGTCCGAGTTCTGCTTCAAGGAGGACGGCAAGTTCTACTATGACTACAAGCAGCTCAAGGACGGCAAGAAGAAGGATCCGCGCGGCCGCAAGCTCTCCACCGACCAGCAGATCAACTACCTCAAGCAGCTGATCACCAAGTACCCGATCGACTCCATCGAGGACGGCCTGTCCGAGGAGGACTGGGAAGGCTGGGTGAAGCTCACCAAGGCCATCGGCGACCGCTGCCAGCTCGTGGGCGACGACCTTTTCGTCACCAACGTGAAGTACCTGCAGAAGGGCATCGAGATGGGCGCCGGCAACAGCATCCTCATCAAGGTGAACCAGATCGGCTCCCTGTCCGAGACGCTGGACGCCATCGAGATGGCGCACCGCCACGGCTACACGACCGTGACCTCCCACCGCTCCGGCGAGACCGAGGACACGACGATCGCCGACATCGCCGTCGCGACCAACAGCGGCCAGATCAAGACCGGCTCGCTGAGCCGCACCGACCGCATCGCCAAGTACAACCGCCTGATGAAGATCGAGCTGGAGCTGGGCGAGACCGCGAAATACGGCTACAAGAAGCTTCGCTAAAGCGATCCCGATCGCTTAAAAAGAAAGGCGCCTGCAGGATTGCGGGCGCCTTTTCCATATGCTGACAGTGATTAGTCGATGAAGCTGCGGATGAGCGAGGTAGGAGGGAGCTCCTTGTCGGACACCGGGACGAAGTAGTGCAGGAAGAGCAGCAGGCGGTGCGCCTCGCTGTATTCCGGGCAGTTCTTCGGCACCAGGGCCAGGATGCGCTCGGCGTGGGTGCGCAGCACCGCGAATTCGACCAGATAGGACGAATTGAAGAGCGCGTCGGCCGTTTCCTGGAAGGGATAGACCCACTTGACCTCCGCGCGGCGGACGTTGGGCCAGTTGGCGATGGTCTCGCAGGGCGTGTAGGCGCCTTTGTTGAAGTCGCGCACGATGCGGCGCAGCAGGCGGTTGTCGCTGGTCGGGATGCAGTTGTGGTCGTCCAGCGAGATGCTCGTGACCGTGTTGATGAAGATGCGGAACTTGCAGGACTCCGGCACGAGGTTGGTCAGGTCGGGATTGAGGGCGTGGATGCCCTCCACGAGCAGGATCGAGCGTTCGTCGAGCTTGAGCTTCTTGTGGTTGTATTCCCGCATGCCGGTGACGAAGTTGTATTCCGGCACCTCGACTTCCTCGCCCGCGAGCAGCTGCAGGACGTCTTCCTGCAGGTAGTCGTGGTCGACCGTCTCGAAGTTGTCGAAGTCGTAGGTCCCGTCCGGGAACTTCGGCGTGTCGAGGCGGTTGACGAAGTAGTCGTCGGTCGAGAAGGATACCGGATGCAGGCCGCAGGCCTTCAGCTGCACGCTCAGGCGCTTGCAGAAGGTGCTCTTGCCGCTGCTGGTCGGGCCCGTGATGAGCACGATGCGCACGGGGTCGGGGAGGCTGTGCCGCCGGTCGATCTCCTCGGCGATCTGGACGATCTTCTTCTCCTGGAGCGCCTCGGCGACCTGGATCAGCTCGGAGGCCCGCCCGCACTGGCAGGCGCAGTTGACGTCGCCGACGTTGTCCAGGCCCATGATGCGGTTCCACGCGAGCGTCTCCGCGAACACGTCGAAGGTCTTGGGCTGCTCGTAGAAGGGGGCGAGCTGCCCGGGCGCGTGGCGGTCCGGGACGCGCAGCAGCATCCCGCCGCGGTAGGGCGTCAGCGCCCAGACCTTCAGCAGGCCGGTGCTGGGCACGAGCGCGTCGTAGAAATAGTCGGCCGTGTCCAGGAGCGTGTAGTAGGTGATATAGACGTCTCCGCAGGTGCGGAGCAGCTTGACCTTGTCTTCGTAGCCGAGCTTGCTGAAGATGCGGATGGCCTCCGCCGCCTGCACTTCGTGGCGGCGGAAGGGAATGTCCTTCTCCACCAGCTCCTGCATCCGGGCGCGGATGGCGTCCACTTCGGCCTCCGCCAGGGGAGCGCCGTCAGGCTTGTCGACGTTGCAGAAATAACCCTTGGAAATGGGGCGGCGCAGGACCACGCGGTATTCCGGATACAGGTCGCGAACGGCCTTGCAGAGCAGGAAGCTCAGCGAGCGGCAGTAGATGTTGCGGCCGGCGTAGGAGCGGTAGTCGAGGAATTCGACGTCGCGGTTGTTGAAGACGCGGAACTTGAGGCCCTCGGAGACATTGTTGACCTTGGCGGACAGGATGTCGTAGGGACGGTCGAACTCGAAGGAGGGGAGCATCTCCAGCAGGGTGGTCCCTTCCTGGAACTCCTGGTACGTATCCGTATTTTTGCAATAGATTCTGAGCATCGTCGCTGTTCGGGTTAGTTGCCAATACAAAATTAACGAAAAATTAGTATATTTGTTTCCCGATTGGACCAAAAGGGGAATTCAATGTCAAATATTCCGCAAGATGCCTCCCTGCAGCTGCTGGGGCAGCAAAATAGCGCAAGCATCTATCAACTCTGTTCCGACGGACTGTCCAACCGGTACTATGTCGTCAGCGGAGAAGGAACGCGTCATCTGATGGCGTCTCCCGAGGTCGTCGGCTACGAATCCTATCTGGCCATGAAGCCGGCCACGACGGCCGTCCTGAAGTATTTTTCCGAGCAGGGTCTCGCTACCGAGGCCGACATCCTGACCATCCTGCGGGGCGGCCTGAACTACCCGCTCGAAGAGTGCTGCTACAAGGCCGGCGTCCGGGTCCCCAACATGCATTTCATCTCCTGTGAGCGCAAGATCGAGAACGGCGTCATCACGGGTCTCGACATCAAATACGAGAAGCTCCACATCGCCCGGGACATCACCCTGATGATCGGCGACATCATCGCCAGCGGCGACACGCTGCGCCTCTGCCTGTCGCAGGTGGTGGACCGCCTGCGCCGGCGCGGCGGCAGCCTCCGCCGCATCATCTTCTTCACGGTGGGCGGCACCAAGGCCATCCCGCTGATGGAGCGCTTCACGGAGGACATCCGCGCCATCTTCCCGGATTTCGAGGGCTTCTGCTGCGTCTTCTACGAAGGCATCTTCACCGTCTACGAGGACAAGGGCGTGACCGGCATCAACATCCCGGACATCGACTTCGGCTGGCGGGGCGGCATCGTGGCGCCGGAATTCCGGCACTACGTGCTCAGCTTCCTGGAGGACGCGCTCTTCGAGAAATGCATCATCTACGACGGCGGCGCGCGCCGCTACGAGATCCCGGAGCATTATAAAGAGGTGACCGAATACTGGGAATCGCTGCTCGCCGTGGCGCCCAACGTGGATTTCAAGGCCTTCGTGGCCGAGAAGATCGGCTATGAGCGGCCGATCAGCTTCGAAGCCTGGCGCAAGCTCAACGGCTACCAGCAGCTGGACGTGGAGAAGCTCTTCGAGCTGGAGCAGCACTATCTCGACATCGTGCTGGACCGCAAGCTGGAGGACATCTGCCAGCGCCGCCTGCGGGATTTCAAGGCCAACCTGGCCAAATACCTGGATTCTACTTTAACCAATAACCAAAGCGAATGAACGCGTCAAAGAAACATGTCGATTTCGACTACACCGCCGGCAAGGTAGCGCAGACCGGCCGCAAGAGCAACCTGAGCATGTTTATGATCATGCTCGGATTCACCTTCTTCTCCGCCAGCATGTGGGTGGGCCAGGAACTGGCCGCCGGGCTGGATTTCAAAGGATTCATCCTGTCCCTGCTGCTGGGCGGCATCATCCTGGGCGCCTATACCGGCGCGCTCGGCTACATCGGCGCCGAGAGCGGCCTGACGCTGGATATGCTGGCCCGCCGGAGCTTCGGCTCCAAGGGCAGCTGGCTGCCCAGCGCGATGATCAGCTTCACGCAGGTGGGCTGGTTCGGCGTGGGCCTGGCGATGTTCGCCATCCCCGTGGCCAAGGAAATCCTCGGACTGGAAGTGACGCCTGAACATATGCCCGTGATGGGCTATGTCCTCGTAGCTATCGCCGGCATCCTGATGACGGCCAGCGCGTATTTCGGCATCAAGAGCCTGACGCTGATCAGCTATATCGCCGTCCCGCTGGTGGCCATCCTCGGCACCGTGGCGATGGTCCTCGCCATCCAGCGCGGCGACGCGGGCCTCGTGGAGCAGTTCTCCCGCGGCACCAAGGACCTTTCCATCATCGCCGGCGCCGGCCTCGTGATCGGCAGCTTCGTGTCCGGCGGCACGGCCACGCCCAACTTCACGCGCTTCGCGAAAAGCGCCCGCGTGGGCCTGTGGGTGACCGTGATCGCGTTCTTTATCGGCAACAGCCTGATGTTCCTGTTCGGCGCCGTGTCCAGCATCTATGTGGGCGGCAACGACATCTTCGAGGTGATGCTCAACCTCAATCTGTTCTATTTCGCCATCCTCGTCCTCGGTCTGAACATCTGGACCACCAACGACAACGCGCTCTACACCGCCGGCCTGGGCCTCTCCAACATCTTCGGCATCTCCAAGAAGACGATGGTGCTGATCTCCGGCCTCATCGGCACGGTGGCGGCCGTGTGGCTCTACTGGAATTTCTGCGGCTGGCTGAACGTGCTCAACTGCACGCTTCCGCCTGTCGGCATCATTCTGATACTTAGTTATTTCTGCAACCGGAAAGCTTATCTGGAAGAGAAGATGCCCGCCCTCAGCGTCAACTGGTTCGCCGTGGCCGGCGTCATCCTCGGCGCCGTGGTGGCCAACCTCGTGAAGTGGGGCATTCCTTCCTTCAACGGCATGGCCGTGGCCGCCGTCCTCTTCCTGATCGGCGAATGTGTCCGGAAGCGCAAAACCCCCATTACCGATACACTATGAGCCAAGTTCATGTAATCGATCATCCGATGGTCCAGCACAAGCTGACCATCATGCGCGACAAGGAGACGGGATCCAAGGATTTCCGCCAGCTCCTCGAAGAGATTTCCCTGCTGATGGGTTATGAGATCACGCGCGATATTCCCCTGGAGGATAAAGAAATTGAGACGCCGATCTGCAAGATGACCGCCAAGAAGGTCAGCGGACGCAAGCTCGCCATCGTCCCCATCCTGCGTGCAGGTATGGGTATGGTCGAGGGCCTGCACACGCTGGTGCCCGTGGCCAAGGTCGGCCACATCGGCCTCTACCGCAACGAGCAGACCCACGAGCCCGTGGTCTACTACTGCAAGCTCCCTGAGGATATCCAGGACCGCCTGGTCATCGTCACGGACCCGATGCTCGCGACGGGCGGCAGCTCCTGCGACGCCCTGACGATGCTGAAGGAGCGCGGCTGCAACAACATCCGCCTGATGTGCCTCGTGGCGGCGCCGGAAGGCATCGCGCGCGTACAGAAGGAGCATCCCGACGTGGACATCTACGTGGCCGCGATCGACGACCACCTCAATGCCGACGCCTACATCGTCCCGGGTCTGGGAGACGCGGGCGACCGGATCTTCGGTACGAAATAAAAAAGAAGGCGCTGCAGTTCGCAGCGCCTTTCTTTTTAATAGTTGTCGTAGTATTTCGCTTCCCTGGGTGAGACCTTGGACATATTGTCCAGGAGGTCCTGGTTGGTCTTGTACTCGTCCATCAGCTGGAGCATGAAGTTCATCGCCTCGGTCGGGTTCATATCGGCCAGGAGCTTGCGGAGGATCCAGATGCGCTGGCTCTGGTCCGCGCGGTACAGCAGGTCGTCGCGGCGGGTGCCGGAGAGCACCACGTTGACGGCCGGGAAGATGCGGCGGTTGGCGAGCGTGCGGTCGAGCTGGATTTCGGAGTTGCCGGTGCCCTTGAATTCCTCGAAGATGACTTCGTCCATCTTGGAACCGGTCTCGGTCAGGGCCGTGGCGAGGATCGTCAGGGAGCCGCCGCCTTCGATGTTGCGGGCGGCGCCGAAGAAGCGCTTCGGCTTCTGCAGGGCGTTGGCGTCCACACCGCCGGTGAGCACCTTGCCGGAAGCCGGCTGGACGGTGTTGTAGGCGCGGGCGAGGCGGGTGATGGAGTCGAGGAGGATGACGACGTCGTGGCCGCATTCGACCAGGCGGCGGGCCTTCTCGATGACCATATTGGCCACCTTGACGTGCTTCTCGGCCGGCTCGTCGAAGGTCGAGGCGACGACCTCCGCCTGCACGGAACGCTGCATGTCGGTGACTTCCTCGGGACGCTCGTCCACGAGCAGGACGATTTCGTAGACCTCCGGGTGGTTGTTGGCGATGGCGTTGGCGATGCTCTTGAGGAGCAGCGTCTTACCGGCCTTCGGCGGGGAGACGATCAGCATACGCTGGCCCTTGCCGATCGGCGCGAACATATCCACGATGCGGCAGCTGATGTCCCGGCTGCTGGCGCCGCCGGTGAGGTTGAATTTCTCGTCCGGGAAGAGGGGAGTCAGGAAGTCGAACGGCACGCGGTCGCGGATGAATTCGATGCTGCGGCCGTTGACGGACTTGATCCGCACGAGCGGGAAATATTTGTCGCCTTCGCGCGGCGGGCGGATTTCACCGGTCACGGTGTCGCCGCTCTTGAGCGCGTTGACCTTGATCTGCTGCTGGGAGACGTAGATGTCGTCCGGGGAATTCAGGTAGTTGTAGTCGGAGGAGCGCAGGAAGCCGTAGCCGTCCGGCATGATCTCCAGGACGCCGGTGGCCTCGACGGTCCCCTCGAATTCGGGAACGCGCGGCTTCGGGGTCGGCTGGTTGTTGTTCTGGAAGCGCTGGCGCTGCTGCTGGCCGTTCTGGCCGTTCTGCCGCTGCTGGGGAGCCTGGGCGGCCTCTTCGGCCGGCTGCTCCGCGGGGGCGGCGTTCTGCTCCTTCTCCTTCGGCGCGGCCTGCTGCTCGGGAGCGGGGGACTGCTCCTGGGCTTCGCCCTTCGGCTTGCGGCCCCGCTTCTTGGCGGGTGCCTCCTGCGCCTGCGGCTTCTCCGCGGCGGGCTGGGCGGCCTCCTGTGCGGGAGCGTCCTGCGCCTTCGGGGCCTGCTGCCTGGCAGGTTTCTGGGCCTTGGCCGGCTTGTTGTTGTTCTGTTTTTCGGCGGGCTTCTCCTGCTGGGGAGTCTCCTGTGCAGGCTCCTGCTGCTCGTCGGCGGCCTTCTTGGAACGGCTGCGGCGCGCCTTGGACGGCGCGGGTTCGGGGGTCGGTTTCACCGACTCCTGACGAGCCTCGGCGTCGAGGATCTGGTAGGCCAGGTTCTCGCTGTCGATTTTCTTGATGCCTTTGATATTAAGTTCGGTTGCGATAGACTCGAGCTGCTCTCTGTTCATCTTGTCCAGCTCGAACAATTTGTGGGTCATATGGATTGTTTGTAATCCGGCGAACGCCGGAAGGTTTGACACGCAAAGATAAGAAATAATTCTTAATTATCCCAATAACTGCTGCTGCGCTTGAAGCGGAGCAGGTCGGCCAGCGCGGCGGCGTTGGCGGCGATGCGGAAGCTATAGGATTTGTACATGCCCGTAGGGATCCAGGAGACGGCGATGTTGAAGCAGTGCAGGTCGTAGTTGGCGCTGATGCTGGACGTGGTCATCTTCATCGCCACGAGGTCGAATCCCGAGTTGAAGTTGATGCTCATCTTGGGCGTGAGCTTGATGTTGCCCGAGACGTTCAGCGTGGCCATCGACTTGTATTCGGAAAGGAACGCGTCGCGCGCCTTGTCGTAGCGCGTGCCGCGCCGGCGGCTGTAGTGCGCGCTGAAGCTGAGCGACCAGGGCGCGTTGGGATTCGCATAATACAGCCAGCCGCCAGGGATGTATTCGCCCGTGATGGGGTGGTAGTACATCTGCTGGTAATAATCGGTCACCGTGCTGCCGCGACCGTTGTTGCCGGTGCCGTCGTACCCGTTCATCGTGCCCTTGCCGGAGATGGAGTAGGACGCGGACAGGTCGAAGGATTCCATCCGCAGCAGGCCCTGTCCGGCCATCACGGCGAACTTGTCATAGGTGTTGCCCCGGTCGTTGAGCGCGTAGGGATTGAACTCGAGGCGGCTGCTGATGTTCACCTTGTTGAAGAGGGTGGTGGAGAAGGAGACGGAGATGGGCGCGAGGTTCAGCGAGTCGGCCAGGAAGTTGTAGTTGGTCGAGATGGTCAGCTGGTCGATCAGCTTGACCTTCTTGGTGCCGGATCCGGTGGTGTCGGCGAAGTCGCGGACCTTGGCTTCCAGGTTGTTGCCGATGGAAATGCCCATGGAGGCCGCGCGGCGGCCGGAGGGGACGGAACCCAGCTGGCCCCGGTATTGGTAGATGTTGTATTCGTAGCGCTTCGTCTCGCCCGCGGCGTCGACGTATTCCAGGGTCCGGTAGCCGTTGCCGTAGCTCATCAGGTCCGGGTTGTAGTTCAGCGAGACCGACGGCGAGATGATGTGCCGGATGGCCTGGACGCGGTGGTGCTTGCCGAAGTTGAACGTGCCGTACAGCTGCGTGTTCATCGAGAGGCTGCCGTTGTAGCGCTGCGTGATGCCGAAGGTGTTGAACTGGCTGCTCTCCAGCGCCACGACCTCGTCCGTCTCCGGGTTGTAGGCGTATTCCTGCTTCCGGAAGAACCAGTTCATCCCGTAGGTCACGCGCGGGGAGACGTTGATGTATTTGAAGAGCTGGAAGGACGGCAGGTCGATGGTGAAGTCGTGCGCCATGCTGTTGGAGAAGCGGTCCAGCATGCTCTTGTCGAACGAGAATTCCGACGCCTTGAAGTTGATCTTGTTCTGGAGGGTGGTCCGGTAGCCGAAGGCGATCTTCTCATAGAAGCGCTCCTTGCCCACGCGGTTCTTGCGTTTGAAGGGGTGCATCGTGCTGAGGGTGAACGTCACGTTCGGCAGGGTGAAGGCGTAGGAGGAATCCCGGCTGTTCTGGTTGTGCAGGGCGTTGACGCTCAGGCTGTATTTGCCGCTCCAGTTGCGCGACCAGGAGATCGAGGAGTTGATCTGGTTCTGCTGCGCCTCCTGGACGGAGTGGGAGTTGTAGCGGTTGTTGGACGGGCTCGAGAAGTTGACGGATGCGCTGAAGGTCGTCCCCGGGTGGGCCTTGGAGTCCTGCGTGTGGCTCCACCGGATGCCGAAGTTGCGCATCTGATTGAAGTCGGGGGAGTCCTTCTCGCCGGTCTGGTCGTTGGAGTAGTTCATCGAGAAGGAGCCGCTGTACTTGTAGTTGACCTTGTAGCGGGAGTTGATGTCGACGGCCCAGGAGCCGAGGGTGTAGTAGTCGCCCGTGACCGAGAGGTCGAAATGGTCGCCGAACACGAAGTACATACCCAGGTCGCGCATATAGAAACCGCGCGCCTCCTCCTCGCCGAACGACGGCATCAGCATACCCGTGGCGCGCTGCGGGCGCTTGGGGATGAAGCCGAAGGGGAGTCCGATGGGGAGGTGCACGTCTTCGATGACGAGCTGCGCCGGACCGAAGACGGTGGTCTTGGTCTGGCTGATGATCTTGCCGACGGAGAGCTTGATGTAGTAGTGCGGATGGTCGTCGTCGCAGACCGTGTATTTGCCGTGGGAGAGGTTAATCGACTGGTCGTCCATCATCTTGATGTCCTGGCCGTGCAGGATGCCTTCGGCGTCCTTGGTGACCATGTTCTTGATGCGGGCCTTGCGGGTGTTGAAGTTGTAACGGACCTCCTCCATATTGTAGGTCTGCCGGCCCTGCGTCATCACGGGCTGGCCGTTCCAGACGCCGTCGAGGGTGTCGTAGGTGCCGCGGGCGTAGACCGTCCCGTCGTTCATGTCATACTCCATGTAGTCGGCCGTCAGCTCCATGTCCTGGTATTTGACGCTGGTGCTTCCGTAGTAGTAGATCTTGCGGTTGCCGTTGGAGAAATCGCTGATCATCGAGTCGGCGGCGTGCGAGAAGGCGGGGACGTCGAGCGAGCTCTTGCCCAGCGTCGCCACGGAGTCCGCGCGCCGCAGCGAATCCTCGCGGTGGAGGGAGTCCCGGCGCGCCAGGGTGACCGAATCGGGGGTGACGACCTGCTTTTCGATGCGCGCGCCATAGACGGGACCGTTGTTCCTGCGGTTGCGGCGGGATTGCGCCGCAGCGTCCGGCGCAGCGAACGTCAGAAGCAGCAGCAGGCCGCAACAAAATATGGCGAGGTAGTTCTTCAAATGCAGGTTTTTTCCTATCTTTGCATTAATCGACAAAAATACTACTTATTTTTGAAACGCACAATTAGCATTTTCGTCGCCCTGCTGCTCTGCGTGGCCTTGCACGCAGGTGATCAGCTGCGTCTCTCCACGGTCGTCATCGACGCCGGTCACGGCGGCAAGGATTCCGGCGCCGTGAGCACGGACAAGAAGTCCTCGGAGAAGACTTTCACCCTGGAGATCGCGAAGGCTCTGGCCGACAAGATTCGTGCCGCATATCCCGACGTCAAGGTCATCCTGACGCGTTCCGACGACCGCTACGTCACGCTCGACGGGCGGGCGGACATCGCCAACAAGGCCAACGCCAACCTGTTCATCTCCGTCCACATCAATTCCATCGCGAACGCATCGCCCAACGGCTTCTCCGTGCACGTCCTGGGCCAGTCCAGCGTCAAGAACCGCGACCTCTACGCCAACAATATGGACATCGTGCGCCGGGAGAACTCCGTCATCCTCCTCGAGGACGACTATTCGACCACCTACGGCGACTTCGATCCCAACGATCCCGAGTCCTATATTTTTATGAACCTGATGCAGAACGCCAACCTGGAGCAGAGCGTGCGCTTCGCCCAGCTGGCCGAGAAGCACCTGAAGGGCGGTCCGATCAAGAACGACCGCGGCATCTCGCAGGATCCGTTCCTGGTGCTCTGGCGTACGGCGATGCCCGCCGTCCTGCTGGAGCTGGGCTTCATCTCGAACGCCAACGACCTGACGGCGCTCCGCAACGCCGCCGACCGCGACGCGCTCGCCGAGCGGCTCTGCCGCGCCTTCGGCGAATACAAGGCCATCTATGACGGCTCCGTGGCCGCGCCGGCGCCCCTGGGCGAGGCGAAGCCCGCCGTGCAGCCGGCGCCGGAGGAGCAGGGGAAAGGACAGGCGAAGGAGGAGAAGAAGCCGGCCGCGTCGTCGGACGACGACGTCTGCTATGCCGTGCAGATCTTCGCGGTCGCCCGCAAACTGGACCCGAAGGCCCGGGAATTCATGGGCTACACGCCGAAGATCGTCCCGGGCGTTAAATTATATAAGTATTGTATCGGGGTGGGCAAGTCCGCCGCCGAGGCGCGCAAGCATCTTCCCGCCATCCGCAAGAAATATCCGGAGGCCTATCTGGTCAAAATCGTCGGAAATACGGTGACGCGCATCGAGTAAGATTTCGGGTCAAAATCGTTTTTTTTCCGTTCAGAAACGATTGCTTCGCGGAAAAACGCATTTGTTATAATTTAGAGATTTTCTAAATAGCTAAATGCCGTAAACTTGCGCTACTTATTGCTTTTTGACTTGTTGTAAATGGTTGATTTGCCGATAATTAGAAAAGTGGGGCCCTGCACCCCGTTTATCTAAATTTTAAGACAAAAAAACTTAAAAAGCAATATCGAAAAAAACTTTTTTTCACTTTTTTTTCCTCCATCTTTGCAATGCAGTCCGGTTGAAAACCTCCGGTCTGTTTTTTGCTCCCCACCTATGGAATCACAAGAAAGACACATCGAAATATGGAACAACTGTCTGCACATCATTGAGCAGATCGTTGAGCCGCAGCAGTTCAAGGTGTGGTTTCGCCCGATCCGGGCGGTGGCTTTCTCGGATTCCAAGCTGACCGTCGAGGTCCCCTCGCTCTTCTTCCAGGAATATGTCGAGTCCGCGTTCCTCGATGTGCTGCGCAAGACGCTCAAGCGCGTCGTCGGTGAGGACGCCCAGCTTTCTTATATGGTACGCCCGGTGACCAACCAGCCCGAGATGCGTTTCTCCGGCCAGCGCGCCGTCGCCCCGACCAACCCCCAGGTGACCATCACGACCAATCCCAGCGGCAACCCGAGCCCGTTCATCTATCCCGGCCTGCACAAGGTCCAGATCGACCCGCGGCTCAATCCCGTCTATTGCTTCGCCAACCTCGTGGAAGGGGACTGCAACAAGATGGGCGTGACGGCCGGCCAGAACATCGCCGCCGCTCCCGGCAAGACGGTCTTCAACCCGCTCTTCATCTTCGGCGGCCCGGGTCTGGGCAAGACGCACCTGGCGCAGGCCATCGGCATCGCCATCAAGGAGCGTTTCCCCGACCAGGTAGTCCTCTACGTGACGGGCAACGAATTCAAGACGACCTATATGCACGCCGTGTCCGTGCTCAACAAGCTCACGGATTTCATGGCTTACTATATGAAGTTGGATGTGCTGATCGTGGACGACATCCAGGACCTGATGGGCCCCGGCTGCCAGAACGCCTTCTTCAACATCTTCAACTACCTGCACCAGAGCGGCAAGCAGCTCATCTTCACGTCCGACCGGGCTCCGGTGGACCTGCAGAACTTCGAGGAGCGCCTGCTCTCCCGCTTCAAGTGGGGCCTCTCCGTGCAGCTGACGCACCCGGACTACAAGACGCGTCTGCAGATGCTCCGTTCGCGCGCCGAGCGCGAGGGCGTGCAGATTCCCGAGGAGGTCCTCGACTTCCTGGCCACGCGCGTCAAGACCAACTTCCGCGAGCTCGAGGGATCGCTGATCTCCCTGATCGCCCACGCTTCCGTGGACCGCAGCCGCTCGATGCTCGAGCTGGCCACCGCCATCACGGAGAACCTCGTGGGCGAGGAGAAGGCCGACCTCGACATCGAGAAGGTGCAGCGTTCCGTGTGCGAGTATTTCAACATCAGCCGCGAGGACCTGCTCTCCAAGTCGCGCAAGCGCCAGATCGTCCAGGCCCGCCAGATCGCGATGTTCCTGAGCCGCAACCTCATCAGCAACTGTTCGCTCGCCACGATCGGACAGGAGATCGGCGGCAAGGACCACGCCACCGTCCTGCACGCCTGCACCACGGTCTCCGACCTGATGGCGACGGACAAGGTGTTCAAGAAATATGTCACGGACATCGAATCGATGCTCGTTCCCGCTTCCCGCTAAAAGCAAATCCCTATGCTACAGATTGCCCCCTCTATCCTGGCGGCCGACTTTCTCCACCTGGAGAAGGATATCCAGTTGGTGAACCGCTGCGGCGACGTCATCCACCTCGACGTGATGGACGGCACGCTCGTGCCCAACATCTCGTTCGGATTCTCGGTCATCGACCAGGTCGCGAAGATCGCGACGGCCCCGATGGACGCGCACCTGATGGTGGTGCACCCGGAGCGCTGGTTCGAGAAACTCGCCAAGGACGGCGTGCAGATGTGCTCCTTCCACTGGGAGGCGGCGGTCCGCAAGACGTCCCGCTACATCGGGCAGCTGCACGCGCTGGGGATGAAGGCCGGCGTGGCCATCAACCCGGACGTGCCGGTGTCCAAGCTGTATCCCTTCATCGGCAAGGCCGATTATTTCCTGATCATGTCGGTATTCGCCGGTTTCGGCGGGCAGAAATTCATTTATGAGTCGCTCGACCGCGTGGCGGCGCTCAAGGCGGAGATCGAACGCCGGGGTGCGCAGGGCCTGATCGAGATCGACGGCGGCATCAATCAGGGCAACATCCGCACCGTCGAGGAGGCGGGCGTGGGGCTGGCCGTGGCCGGCAGCGCCGTGTTCGGCGCAGCGGACCCCGCCGCCGCTATTTCGGCTCTTCGTGGAGCCTGAACATATATTTTCCGAATTCTTCTTGCAGCGATTTCCTGCCGTCGGGCGTGGCCAGCAGGCCGAACCGGCGGCAGATTGCTTTGTGCAGCCGCTCCAGTTCCTCCTGCGTGTCGTAGCGCTGGCCGGTCAGCTCGGTCAGCGAGACGGGGTTGGGGAGCTCCGCGGGCCAGCCGGTCTCGTTGAGATTGAGGCCGATGCCCACGATGCTTTCGCGCACGGACGCGCCTTCCAGCGAATTCTCGATCAGGATGCCGCAGATCTTGCGGTCGCCGACCCAGATGTCGTTGGGCCATTTGATGCGCGCCTCGACGCCGTGGGCGAGGAGGTAGTCGCGCAGGGCGAGGGTCGTCACCTGCGTGATCAGGATGGCGTCGGCGGCCGCCAGCGGGCAGGTTTCGCCGAAGCGGTAGAGGATGGAGAAGGTGAGGTTGCGCCCGGGGGTTGCGAACCAAGTGTGCGTGCCCTGCCCGCGGCCCGCCGTCTGCTCCCTGGCAGCGACGATTGACAAATTGTCAAGCTCGCGGAGACGCGCCCGGAGCGCGTAATTGGTCGAATCGGTCGATTCTAGCCAGAATATGGGAGGGGCGCCGGCCATTGGTTCCATTTTTGTTAGTATATTTGTCCAACAAAATTACACAAGATGCCTCAAAATCCCAATAATACTGATCCCAGGAAGCCCAAGATCGTCCGGATCAACCTCTCCTGGCTCTACATCCTCCTTCTCATCGCCATCGGCTATATGCTCTTCCGCCAGAGCGGTCCCGCTCCGCAGAAGATCGAGTGGGCGCAGGTGCGCGAAATGATGACGCAGGGCGACGTGAAGGAGATCCATTTCGTCCGCAACGACTTCAAGGGCATGGTCACCATCCAGCCCGACAAGCTCGGCAAATATGCCAGCTACTATATCAACGGCAAGGTCCCGACCCGTTCCCCGCATTTCTTCTTCCTGACCTCCACGCGCTTTGACCCGGAGGCGGAATTCGACGCGATCAACGCCCAGCTGCCCGCGGACGGCCAGGTCAAGGTCGTGATGGAGAACGACGCCCGCATCTGGGCCAACCTCCTCGAGTGGATCATCCCGCTCGGCCTGCTCGTGCTGCTGTGGGGTTGGATGTTCCGCGGCATGGGCCGCCAGATGGGCGGTGGCGGCGGCAACGGCCCCGGCGGCGGGATCAATCCCTTCAACGTGGGCAAGTCCACCGGCAAGCTCGCCGACAAGGACAAAGTCAATGTGACCTTCAAGGATGTCGCCGGCCTGTACGGCGCCAAGGAGGAGGTGATGGAGATCGTCGACTTCCTCAAGAATCCCAAGAAATATACGTCCCTGGGCGGCAAGATCCCCAAGGGTGCGCTGCTCGTCGGCCCTCCGGGCACGGGCAAGACCCTGCTCGCCAAGGCCGTTGCGGGGGAGGCCGACGTGCCTTTCTTCAGCATCAGCGGCTCCGACTTCGTGGAGATGTTCGTGGGTGTCGGCGCGAGCCGCGTCCGTGACCTCTTCGCGCAGGCCAAGGACAAGGCGCCGTGCATCGTCTTCATCGACGAGATCGACGCCGTGGGCCGTGCCCGCGGCAAGAATGTCGGCTTCTCGTCCAACGACGAGCGTGAGAATACGCTCAACCAGCTCCTCACCGAGATGGACGGCTTCGGCTCCAACAGCGGCGTGATCGTGCTGGCCGCGACCAACCGCGCGGACATCCTGGACAAGGCGCTGATGCGTGCCGGCCGTTTCGACCGCCAGATCCACGTCACGCTCCCGGACCTGAACGAGCGCAAGGACATCTTCCAGGTGCACCTCAAGGCCCTCAAGCTGGCCCCGGACTTCAACCTGGACCTGATCGCCAAGAATACGCCGGGCTTCTCCGGCGCCGATATCGCCAACGTGTGCAACGAGGCCGCGCTGACGGCCGCCCGCCGCGGCAAGTCCGACATCAACAACGAGGACTTCTCGGATGCGGTGGACCGCGTGGTCGGCGGCATCGAGCGCAAGAAGACCATCATGTCCCCGGAGGAGAAGCGCCTGACGGCCTTCCACGAGGCGGGACACGCCGTGGCCGGCTGGCTGCTGCCGGGTTGCGATCCGGTGCTCAAGGTTTCCATCATCCCGCGCGGAGAGGCGCTGGGCATCACCTGGATGCTTCCGGACGAGAAAGTCACGCGCTCCAAGTCGGAGATGCTGGACGATATGTGCAGCCTGGTCGCGGGCCGCGTGGCGGAGCAGATGGTCAACGACGGCGTGCCTTGCACGGGTGCGCTGAGCGATTTCGAGCGGATGACCAAGATCGCCTATGCGATGGTGACCTATTATGGCATGAGCGAGAAGGTGGGCAACATCTCCTTCTACGACCCGCAGGGCGGCTATGAGTTCACCAAGCCGTACAGCGAGAAGACGGCCGAGCTGATCGACGCCGAGGTGAAGGCCATCGTGGACGAAGTCACGTCCCGGACGCGCAAGATCCTCGAGGACAACTGGGACGGCCTGACCAAGCTGGCTGAGCAGCTGATCGAGAAGGAGGTCATCATGGCCGACGACATCGAGAAGCTCTTCGGGCCGAAAGCCGGCAAGCACGGCGAGGAGCGCCTCCGCAAGGAGGAAGCTCCCGCGCCTGCGGCCGAGGCCCAGGAGACCACAACCGAAGAAAACACGGAGAATGAATAATTTCTGGATCAGGACCCTGACGGGAATCGTCTACCTCGTCGTGATGGTGTTCGGCCTCATCTGGGACCGCGCCATCTTCGGCGCTTTGTTCGTGACCGTGCTGTGGGTCGCATTGCAGGAGTTCTACCGGATGGCGCTGGGGACGCGTTTCCGCGCCCAGCAGAAATTCGGCCTGGTCGCGGGCGCCGCGGCCTTCCTGCTCGTCGCCGGCCACTGCTTCTTCGGCTGGGACCTGCGCTGGGTCATCCTGACCCTCATTCCTTTGCTGCTGATCCCCGTCAGCTGCCTGTTCCTGCCTACCCGCGAGGGCTTCGGCGATCTGGGCTATATCTATACGGGGTTGATCTATATCGCCTTGCCGATCACGCTTTCGCCGTACCTGATGATGGACGGCATCGTGTTTGACGGCTGGCTGATGCTGTCGTTCTTCATCCTGATCTGGGTGTCCGACGTGGGCGCCTATTGCCTCGGGACACTCCTCGGCCAGAAGCCGGATTCGCGCAAGCTGGCGCCGGAGATTTCCCCGAAGAAGTCCTGGTGGGGCTTCTGGAGCGGGATCCTCTTCTGCGTGGCGGCCGCGATCGGTCTCCATTACCTGACCTGGCTGCCGTTCGGCCTCGGCCATTGCATCGCGCTCGGCGTGATCGTGAGCGTGGGCGGCGTCTGCGGCGACCTCTTCGAGTCGATGTGGAAGCGCCATTTCGGCGTCAAGGATTCCGGCAACTGCATCCCCGGCCACGGCGGGATGCTGGACCGTTTCGACAGCAGTTTGGTGGCCATCCCGATGGCCTGTGTTTATTTGATTGCCTGGGGCCTCTTATGAAGATAGACCACAATTCCTACGGCAGCGTCGCGCTTGTCTACCTGATCGGCGGGGCCTTGGCTGCGCTGCTGATCCTGTTCGTCCATTCCTGGATTTTCTGGCCGCTGCTGGCCCTGGTCCTGCTGATCGTCGCCTGGCAGACCGCCTTTTTCCGCGTGCCGCGGCGTTTCCGCGCCGGCGGGCCCGATTCGGTGGTGTCCGTCGCGGACGGCAAGGTGGTGATCGTGGAGAAGGTCTTCGAGCCGGAGTTCCTCAAGAGCGACTGCATCCAGATCTCCGTGTATATGGATTTCTTCGACGTGCACGCCAATTTCTGGCCGGCCGACGGGGAAGTGGCGTACTACCGCTACTATCCCGGCGAGCATTTCCTCGCTTTCAAGCCGAAGGCGTCGGAGGAGAATGAGCATACCTGCGTCGGCCTGCACACGCCGTCCGGCCACGATATCCTCTTCAAACAGCTGGCAGGCGGATTCGCCCGCCGGATCGTCTGCTATGCGAAGGAGGGGATGCCCGTGAAGGCCGCGGACCAGTGCGGCATCATCAAGTTCGGCTCGCGCATCGATATGTACGTGCCGCTTTCCGCCCGCATCTGTGTGAAGGTGGGCGACCAGGTCCGCGCCTGCGAAACGGTGCTCGCCGAACTGTAATTATTCCTCGGAAACGAGTTTGTCCAGATCCGCGCGCATCTGCGCGGCATTCTTGAATACGAGTCCCCGGATGCCGACGGCTTCTGCCCCCTCAGCATTGCGGGGATTGTCGTCGATGAACACGCATTCTTCGGCCTTGAGGCCGTAGCGGTCCAGCAGGAGCCGGTAGATCTCGGGATAGGGCTTGACGACGTGTTCTTCGCCGGAGATGACCATCCCGTCCATCAGGTCGAAGACGGGGAAGCGGTGGCGCACCAGCGGGAAGGTCTCGGCGGACCAGTTGGTGATGCCGTAGATCCCGAAGCCGCGCTCCTTAAACTCGCGCACGACGTCCGCACTGCCGGGAATCTCGCCGCCGATCATATCGATCCAGCGGTCGAAATACATCCGGATTTCCTTCTCCCATTCGGGGTAGAGGACCACGCGCTCCTCGGCGACTTCGGCCAGCGGGCGGCCCAGGTCGCACTGCGCGTTCCACTCATAGGGGCAGATCTCCTTGAGGAACCATTCCGCCTTGGCGGCGTCGCCAAAATAAGGGACATAGAGCCGGCGCGGATCCCAGTTGACCAGGACCTCGCCGAAATCGAAAATGATGTTCTTAATCATCCTTGGCGCCTTTCGTCTTGATGATGACCACGCCGTTGGCGCCGCGCATGCCGTAGAAGGTGGAAGCCGCATCCTTGAGAACCTCCACGGACTTCACGTCCGAAGGGTTGATGTCGCTGATGTCGGACACCTCCATGCCGTCCAGGATGATGAGCGCGTCGGTGTTGCCCGTGGTGTTGATGCCGCGGATGCGGATGGACGTGCCGACGATTTCGACGCCGGGCACCTTGCCGCGCAGGTATTCGTAGATGTCCGAGTAGGTCTCCGCGTTTTTCATGTCGACCCGGCCGATGGAATTGGTCTCGAGGTCGGTGTCCGAGCGGACGCCGCTCTGGCGGCTAACGCTGCAGGCGCAGACCAGCAACAACAGAAGGAGGTAGGGGATACGTTTCATAATAATTGTTTCTTCGCATCAAAAATACGGAGAAAAACCGCTTTAAACAAATCCAGCGTGTCTTTTGTCGGGCAGGACTTGCAAGTCCGGGAAATTTGCGTATCTTTGCATTCCCAAACGGTGCGTTGGCCGAGTGGCTAGGCGCAGGTCTGCAAAACCTGTCACAGTGGTTCGATTCCGCTACGCACCTCACGAAATGCCTCTGGACTCACTCCAGGGGCATTTTCGTTTCCAAAATGTGCCTATAATGTGCCTATATTTTTTGAAAATGGCTTGAGAAACACCAGTTGGCATTTGCTCCATTCCTGGTGGCTTTTCTTTCAGATCAGTGGTAAAAACAGGGAATTTACCTCTCATTCTTCTTGATCAGTGTCAAATCTCCGCTGGACAGGGCCTCAAAGTTGGCCTCGATCTTCTCGATGTCCCAGTCCCACCATTTCAAGTCCAAGAGGTAGGCTATGAATTCATCATCAAAACGTTTCCGGATTACCCGGCAGGGATTACCTGCGGCAACGGCATACGGAGGGATGTCGGAAGCAACTACCGAGTTGGCTCCAATTATGGCTCCATCTCCGATATGGACACCAGGCATCACGGTCACGTTCTGACCGATCCAGACGTCATTTCCGACAACTGTATCACCCTTCAGGGGAAGTTCGTCCTTCACCGGAGCGATAGCAGAACCCCAGTCTCCGCCCATGATGTAGAAAGGATAGGTAGTCACCCCATCCATTCTGTGGTTGGCCCCGTTCATCACGAACTCAATGCCCTTGGCGATGGCGCAAAATTTCCCGATAATCAGTTTGTCGCCGATGAAATCGTAGAAGTGGGTGACGTGCTTCTCAAACTGATCCGCACCGTCCACGTCATCATAGTAGGTGTAATCCCCGATGATAATACGGGGATTCTTCACCACATTCTTGATGAAGCAAAGCCTTGGAAGATTCGGATTCGGGAAGGCTGCACTCGGATCAGGTCTGTTGAATATCTTGTTCATGACGGTAAATTTCGATTTGTCTGACTACAAATATACTGAAATACTTCTACCAAGACATATAAATAGCCCCGGCTGCAGATAATGCAGTCGGGGCCATTCATTTGAGAGGGAAGCTCCTATCCCGCCAGCTCCCCGCGTCCTTTGCATTTCCATTTTTCCCCTCAAACCTCGGCCGAGTGCTCCTGGTGGTCCAGAAATCTGCAGAGTAGGAGCAAAAACGGCCATTTTTGCTCCTGGTGGTCCAGCGTTTGGACCACCAGGAGCATTGACATTGACCGGTTGCAGATTCGGGCGGAAGTTCGTAACTTGAGGTCTGGTTTTGTTGAACGACTGATATGGACAACTTCGTGGAAGCCTTATTGAGCAGGAAGACCGACAAGATTCCTGACGAATACGACTGGTTCGCCCCGCTTCTGGGCGACTGGGACTGTGATTATTACGACGAGCCGGAGGCGGGGCGGAAGCGCCACGTCAAAGGGGAGTGGTTGTTCCGCCGGATCCTGGAAGGGGCCGGCGTGCAGGATATCTTCATCTTCCCGTCGCGGGCGACCAAGGAGGCCGCGCCGCAGCCTGACGGCGAATATGGCTCCTCTTTCCGGATGTTCAACAAGGCGGAGGGGTACTATGATGTCGTGTACACCTGCGACCACTGTATGAAGCGCCTGTGCTTCACCAAGCAGGGCGACAAGCTCGTGGGCAAGGTCCTTGCCGAGCAGGATGCCTATTGGATCTTCTCCGACATCACCGCCGACAGTTTCCACTGGGAGAACGTCCGCCTGCCCGAAAACGGGGAGAAGCGGCTGGTCTGCGAGATTTTCGGCAGAAGAATCCCGGAATAAGAACTCCCGGGCGCAGGGCGGCAACTGCAAATCACCAATTCTTGGGATTGACCGCCGTCTGAAAACTCCCGAAATTTGCGCCCGGAATTATGCAGACCCTCAAGACAGATACGCGCAAACGGATCCTCGCCGTTTCCAGGAGCCTCTTTTTGGAGAAAGGCTTCCAGGCGGCGACGACCCGGGAGATCGCCGCTGCGTCGGGGGTCACGCTGAGCAACCTGTATCATTATTATCCTTCCAAGGACGCACTGTTCCGCGTGCTGGTGACGCCCGCCACGGACGCCCTGGAGATGCTGCTGGCCGAAAGACACGGCCAGACGGGATACGATATCGCGAAGATCCAGGAGGACGACTATGCGGACGTGCAGTTGGAAGAGTATATGGGAATGATCCGCAAGCACAGGAATTCCCTGAAAATGTTGCTGTTCAAATCGCAGGGCTCTTCGCTGGAGGGCTTCAAGGAGTATTATGTCGAGAAGGCCACCCGCTGTGTCCTGGACTGGTTCAAACTGATGAAGGCGAAGCATTCCGGGATGGACTTCGAGGTGTCCGACTTTTTTATCCACCTGAACAATGTCTGGATGTTTACCTTGCTGGAGGAAATCCTGATGCATGATTTGCCGGAAGAAGAGACCCGGTCGGTCCTTTCGGACTACGTACGGTTCGAACTGATCGGATGGAAAAAGATGATGAAGATTTAACGGTCGCCTTTGAGGCGGCCGTTCTTTTTTATGGAACAAAACGGAACATCGTTCATTATTGATAGTTAGTACACGCCTGAAGGTTAATTATTTATTATACAAAAATGAAATCGCAGAAGATCAACAAATTCTTTGAAAGGTATGCAGCCTTTCTCCTGAAATGGCGCTGGGCGGCCCTGGGCCTGTTCGTCGTCATCATGCTTGTTTCATTTCTCGGGATGTCCAAGATGGTCCAGCAGACATCCTTTGACGACTATTTCATCGAAGGGGACCCGATGTTGGTGAAGACCAACGAGTTCAAGGAGAACTTCGGAAACGATTATTTCGTCGGCATCCTGACCGAATGCGGGAACCACTTCACCAAAGAAAACCTCACCCTGCTGCGCGAGTTGGGGGAGGAACTGCTGGATTCCCTTTCCTATGCGGACAAGATCACCTCGCTGACGGACCTCGAGTTTATGCTGGGGACCGAAGACGGGATGGAAATCGTCCAGATCGTCCCCGATGTGATCCCTGAGACCGGATCTCCGGAGATGGAGCAGATCCGGACCCTGGCATACAGCAAGCAGCAGGTCGCGAAGAAATTGATTTCCAAAGACGGCACGCTGGCCTGGACGCTCCTGAAGCTGCGCGCCTTCCCCTCCGAGGAGGAGTGGAAGCAGACAAGCAACGTCTCCCCGGACATCGTGACCGGCGAGGAGGTCGCGCACATCATCGCGAAAGACAAATATGCTTCCCTGCACCCGCGCGCGACGGGTATGCCGTACGTGTCGCAGCAGAAGTCGGTCTATATCGGGCAGGAGATGGGGCGCCTCGTGATGCTGGCGGTCATCATCTGCATCCTGGTGATGGTCGTGATGACGCGCTCGCTGCGCGGCGTCGTCTGCCCGCTGCTGTCCGTGCTCGGCGGCGTGGCCATCACGTTCGGCATCGCCGGACACACGCAGATGTATGTGGACAGCACCGTGCTGATGATTCCCGTCATCCTGGCCTTCGCCGTGTCGGTCGCGTACAACATCCACTTCTTCTCCTATTTCATGCGGCGCATCCGGCTGCACGGCGGACGCAAGGAAGCCGTGGTCGAGACCGTCGGCGAGATCGGCTGGTCCGTGGTGTTCTGCGGCCTGACGACCGTGGTCTCCCTGATGTCCTTTATGGTCATCCCGATCCGCCCGATGAAGTGCGTGGGCGCGATGAGCTCGCTGACCATCTTCTTCGTGCTCTTCACCACGCTGCTGCTGACCCCCGTCCTGCTTTCCTTCGGCCGCGACCGCAAGCCCAAGCCGGGCGTCGACGGCGAGGGCGGCACGCGCCTGAGCCACGCCGTGGAGAAGATCAACGACTTCACGTTCAAGTATGCCAAGCCGGTGGTGATCACGTTCACCGCGGTGTGCGCCTTCCTCTGCGTCGGCCTGTGGAAGATCGAACCGGCCTTCGACATCGAGCGGACGATGGGCGAGGACGTCCCGTATGTGAAGGACGTCATGACCGTGGGCCGCAGCGAACTGGGCGCGCTCTATTCCTATGACCTGGTGATGGAATTCGAGAACGGGGACGAGGCCAAGCAGCCGGAGAATCTCCGGAAACTGGAGCAGCTGGAGGAACTCATCGCCGGCTATCCGCTGACCAAGCGCACCAACTCGATCCTGGACATCCTCAAGGACCTGAACCAGACGCTCAACGGCGGCGATCCCGCGCATTTCCGCATCCCGGACAGCGAGGAGGAAGTGGCGCAGATGCTGGTCCTCTATGAGAACGCCGGCGGTTCCGAGACGGAATACTGGATGGACTATGACTACAAGCGCCTGCGCATTATGGTGGAGATCTCCGACTTCAATTCCGCCGAGGTCGAGCGCGAGCTCAACGACATCGACCGGCAGGCCGCGGAGCTCTTCCCGGACGTCAAGGTGACGGCCGTGGGCAACATTCCGCAGTACACGGCGATGATGCAGTACCTGGTCCGCGGCCAGATGCAGTCCTTCCTGATCTCCGTGCTCATCATCGCGGTCATCCTGATGATCGCCTTCCAGAGCGTGCGCGTCGGCCTGATCGGCCTCATCCCGAACCTGATGCCCGCCATCTTCGTGGGCGGCTATATGGGCTGGGCCGGCATCCCGCTGGATATGATGACCGCCACGCTGATCCCGATGATGCTGGGTATGGCCGTCGACGACACCATCCACTTCATCAACCACTCCAAGCTGGAATTCGACCGGGAGAAGAACTACTCCGTCGCCATCCGCCGGACCTTCCGCGTCGTGGGTGTGGCCATCGTCACGACTTCCATCATCACGTCCGCCGTGTTCGCGTGCTTCGGCACGTCGGCGTGCGCGATGTGCCTCAATTTCGGCGTCCTCGCCGTGATCGGCATCCTCTCGGCCCTGCTGGCCGACCTCTTCATCACCCCGCTGCTGGTGAAGAAATTCAAAGTGTATGGCAATGAACAATAAAGACTGATAACGATGAAAAAGTGTTTACTGATCGCGGCGCTGCTCTGCGCAGCCGCACAATTGGACGCCCAGACGGGGCGTGACATCATCCAACGCGTCAAGGACCGTCCCGACGGCAATACCCGCTATGCCGAGATGCAGCTCACCCTGGTGAAGAAGAACGGAGACAAGCGCGAGCGCAAGATGGTCTCCTGGGCGATGGACGAGGGGAAGGATACCAAGAAGATCATGTTCTTCACCTATCCGGGCGACGTCAAGGGCACCGGTTTCCTGACCTGGGATTACGACCAGGCCGGCAAGGAGGACGACAAGTGGTTGTACCTGCCGGCGATGAAGAAGACGCGCCGCATCAGCGGCTCTTCTTCCAAGACCGATTTCTTTATGGGGACCGACTTTACCTATGACGATATGGGCGGCCGCAACGTGGACGAGGACAAGCATACGCTGGTGCGCGAGGAGACGCGCGACGGCCACAAGTGCTGGGTCGTCGAATCCGTTCCGGTGGATTCCCACGAAATCTACAGCCGCAAGCTGACCTGGATCCGCCAGGATTGCGATTGCGGCGTCTATGTGGAATACTACGATAAACTGAATAAACTTCACCGGGTGCTCACCGTGCTCGACCTGCAGCAGGTCGAGGGCTACTGGACCGTGATGAAAATGGAGATGAAGAACGTCCAGAGCGGGCACAGTACGCAGATTACCGTGACCGGGCCCAAGTACGACATCAAAGTGGACAAGAGCCTGTTCACGGTGGCTAAACTGGAGAAAGGACTATGAAAAACGCTCTTAGATCCGCCCTGCTGGGAGCGGCGGCCGCCTTCTGCGCGGCCGTCCCGCTCCCGGCCCAGGACGGCCTGGATGTCTCCGTCAAGGGGTTCGTGGACACGTATCACGCTTTCCGGACGGAAGCCCCGACGGACTGGATGTCTTCCCGCACCCGCGTGCGGGGCGAAGTCCGGCTTGAGAAGGACGGCGGCGGCGCCTTCGTCTCCGCCAACCTGGTCTACAACGCGCTGCTCAAGGACCTGTCCGGGTTCCAGCTGCGCGAAGCCTATGCCTATTGGGGCAATCCCCGGTGGGACATCCGCGCCGGCAAACAGATCATTTCGTGGGGCGTGGCCGACGGGCTGCGCGTGACCGACCTGATCTCGCCGATGGATTATACCGAATTCCTGGCGCAGGACTACGACGACATCCGCGTGCCCGTGGGCGCGCTTCGCGTCCGCTATCTCCACGATACGTGGAGCCTGGAGGCGGTCGCCGTCCCCGTGCCCGAATTCTTCAAGCTGCCGGTCGACCCGGCCAATCCCTGGTCGGTCGGGCCGCTTCCGCCGGAGGTCCGGCCGGACGCGAAGCTGAAGAATCTGGAATACGGTACGCGGCTCAGCTTCTTCCTGGGCGGCGTGGACTTCTCCCTGATGGCCCTGCGCACCTGGACCAAGATGCCGGAGCTGCAGGGCGACCACATCGGCTATCACCGCCTGACGGTGCTCGGCGGCGACATCTCCATTCCGTTCGGCAGTTTCGTCTTCCGCGGCGAAGCGGCCGACAACATCGACGATGACGGCCACCACCAGGGGAGTGTCCTGGGCGGACTGGACTGGTATCCGGGGGCCGACTGGAACCTGTCGGTCCAGTTCAACCACGTCTGGCAAGGCGGGGGAGCGCCCAGCTCGCTGGCGACGCTCCGCATCTCCAAGGCCCTGCTGAACAACGCCCTGACCCTGTCCACCTTCGCCTATGCCGACGTCCGCGACGGCGGCGTCTTCAACCGCCTGAGCGCCGACTGGGCCGCGACGGACCAGATCCACGCCATCCTGGGTTATGACTATTTCTACGCCGACGGCGGAATGTTCCTCCGGTACGCGCACAACAGCGAAGTCTGGCTGAAACTGAAGTACAACTTTTAAAAACCGGTTGATATGAAGAAAGTTTTCAAAATCGTTCTGATGGCGATTGCCTATCTCGCCTGCTTCCTCCTGGGTGGCGTCAGCGGCGCCATCCATCCTGCTTTTTATGCCTATGTCGGCGCATTGCTCCCGCTCCTCACTGCGCTCGTATACCTGCAGACCGCGAGCCTGATCCGGGGTTTCGGCGCGGCTGCGGTCCTGAACGGATTCGTCTTCGTGCTGTTCCTGATTGCCGGCGAGGCCGATGCCGCTTACATAGTCGGCACGGTTATCCTTACCGCTTTGGCCGAGATTCTCCGCTATGCCTTCAAGTACGATACCCGCAAGGGCGTCCGCTGGAGCTTCGTGCCGCTCGCTTTCTCCTTCTTCACCTACACGGCCCACTGGTGGACCGATACGGAAGGTTCGCTGGCGGCTGCGGTCGAGGAGATGCCCGCGGGCTACGACCAGCTGATGAAAGCGGTCATCGACAATGTGCCGGTGCTGATCGTGGTGCTGATCCTGACGGTTCCCATCGCCATTTTCGCGATGCGCCTGGCGGAAAAAGCGCTCAAGAAGCCTGCTGCATCCTTCCGGTAGTAAGCCGGATTATTTCGGCCAGTCTTCGACCGAATTCAGGTGATCCAACATTTCCGCGGAGAGGACGTATTCGTTCCCTCCGCGGGCGTTTTTACGCGCAGCGGCTTCGTTGTACAGTTCCGCGAAGGAGGCCGGGCTGTTGAAGACCTGGATCAGACGCTGTTCCAGCCCTTCTTCCCGGATCAGGCGGGTCATATGGTAGCCGGTCGGATGGCCGTTGAACAGCAGCAGCCCGTCGACGTCGTCATAGCGGCCGCCGGCCGGGCCCGGCTGATGGAGGACGAGCAGGGAATCCAGCTTCCGGAGCGTGCGGGAGGCGTTCCGGTATTCGTCGAGGAAGAGGGCTTCGAACGAGGCGCCGACGCGGGCGTACATCGCCTCCGGGTGGTCGCCCTTGTCGATCAGGTCGGCGCATCCTTCATCCTCGAAGCTGTTGAACAGCTGCCAGAAGGAGTCCGCAGGCCCTTCCGGCACGGCCACTTCGCGGTAGTTGTGGAAGAATTCGTGCGCGAGCAGCCGGACGATCCCGTCTTCCGTCATATCCAGCGCGAGGTTCAGGTCCAGCAGCACGGAATGGTCGCGAACGCTGGCGTCCGGAATGGTGCAGATCAGGTAGAGGTCGTTCAGCGGCACTTTCCCGCCCACGCGGCGGGGAAGGTGTTCCTTCACGAGCCGGTTCGCGCGGTCCAGGAGCGCCGGAAAATCCGTTTCCGCCAGGAAGCGGACTGCTTCCTCCTGCCGGCCCGCCAGCGCGCAGAGGTTCCGGGACATCAGGGCCTGGTAGTCGTCCGCGTCCGGCGTCCGGCGCAGCAGGCTGTCCGCCTCGCCGCGCCGTTCCGACGAGAACGCCACCAGCACGGCCTCCCGGATCATGGCGCGCAGGGCGTCGCTCCGGTCCGTCGCGAGATATTTCCCGTAGCCGTCCGTCCCGAAAAGCCGGTTCCAGGCATCCTGGTCCAAGGTTCCGCCGGCGCGCAGCGTGTCGCCGACGGCCAGGACGTATCTGGCTGAATTCGTTGAATACTTGTCCGCGAACGGGTTGTCCTGACAGGCGGGAAAGGACAACGAAAGGAGAAGGGCCGGAATCAGACGGAGGAGTTTCATTGATGCAAATATACGTATTTCCCGGTTACAGAACAGCCCTTGCGGAATTCCGTAAGGGCTTTACTTGTTGTTGATGAAATGGAAGTCGCAGTGGTCGGCGCCTTTGCCCAGCGTGCCGCTCCGCTCGAAGCGGATCTTCGGCAGCAGGCCGCTGAAGACGATGTCGTCGTTCTCGCAGAAGACGGCGCAGAGTTCCGGGCAGCCCATGGCGTCGCAGGTGTCTTTGTAGATGCAGCGGGTCAGGTCGAAATGGATTTCTTTTCCGTCACAGCGGACCCATTCCGTGTCCCAGCCCTCCTCGGGGAAGCCTTTCTTCATAAAGGCTTTGACGAATAACCGGTACATCAGGTAGGCGCAGGGCATCTTGCCGGTTTTGGACTGTTCTTCTTTCCGGGCGTACGCCGCCCGGTGGGTCTCCTTCCGGACGTAAGTCAGGGCTTCTTCCTGCGCGAATCCCTGCTCCCGCAGCGTCTGGTAGTAGGCCAGGGTGGGGAAGAGGTTCTTCGTCAGGTGGGTCTTGATGGCGTCGTTGCCCTTATAATCGGCATTCACGCACAGGTCGGCATAACGTTGCTGCGTCTGTGCGTAGAGCTCCTGCCCTTTGTCCGCGCCGAACTGGGCGGCGCAGCCTTCCTCCAGGAAGGAGAGGTGGGTGTTCTTGAGGCTGAATGGTTCCAAGACCGTTATTTAGAAGATGAAAGTGCGACGGTCGGTCGTGTCTTTGGGGTGGTGGGCGTCAGCACGGAGCGAATCGGTGCGCTGGAAAAGCGGAGTGGCCTCGGTCGTCCGGACGTTTTCGACGGGCCGTTTCTTGATATACAAAACCACGCATACGGCGCAGATTGCGCCGATGACAGTTAATGCATTGCGGAGGCAATGGGAGAAATTTCTCATGGATTAATCGGTTTAGTGTCTCTCTTACGTTACAAAGATAGTAACAATTTCCGTACCGAAGGCACTAGAAGTCCAAACTGGTGAAAAATTCTTTCTTTTCTTCGCGGGAGAAGGTGATTGCGCGGTTGGTGTAGTCGAGGAAAGGCTTGGCCGTCTTGTAGATCTCTGCGAGCCGCTCCACGAGATGCGGGCCGGTCACGAAGCGGTCGTCCGGGATCCACAGCAGGCAGAAGTTCTTCAGCTTGTAGTATTCGGCGTCCGGCCCGTCGGCGGGGAAGCCGGCCGGGACGCGTTTGAGCGATTCGGAGGTGTCCAGATACAGCCGCGGGTCGAGTCCGGACAGGATGCGCCGGAAGTCGCCTTTGCCCAGCATAATGTCCTCGCGGAGGATTTTCAGGACCTCCGGCGGGCAGAAGTAGTTGCCGACGGCCAGCATATGGCCGGAATCCTTGGCGCCGACCTGGAAGTAGTAGCCGTTGTAGTTGGATTTCTTGCCGCCGGGCGCGACATAGACGCCGAGTTGCGTCTTGTACGGGCGCTTGTCCTTGCTGAAGCGGACGTCGCGGTAGATGCGCCAGGTGCAGTCCTTCGGCGCGAGGGGGCCGATGGAATCGTCGAACGCGCGGATCGCGGAAATGAGTTCGACGGCGAACGCGTCGATCCGGGCCTTGGCGTCGAGATAACGCTGCTTGTTCGCGTCGAACCAGACCTTGTCGTTGTGTGCCGAGAGGTCCTGCAGGAAATGGATCACTTCTTTCATCGTCGTCCTGGTTTTAGTGTTCAATCCACAAGGTAGCAATATATTTGGAATGTGTCCACAAAAAGGGGCTTTTTTGAGGATGGGACGGGGAGAAATTCCTAAATTTGCAGGAAGCATATGGAAAGGAAGTATAAACTGGCAGTGTTCGATATTGACGGCACCTTGATCGATACGGAACGGACGGGGGTGGAGTCCCTTATCAAGACCATCAAGGAACTGGTGGGAAAGGAGGTCCCCTATGAGGAGGCCTACAAGGCTTATGGCATCCCCAGCAGCAAGGTGGGCGCGATGTACGGGTATGCGGATGGACAGAGGTTCCTGGAGCGCTGGGAGGAGAATTTCATCAGCCTGTCGCACCACATCAAGCCGTTCCCCGGCGTGCTGGAGGCCCTGCGGCGCATCAAGGAGACCGGCATCGCGACGGGCGTGGTGACGTCCCGCAACCGGATGGAGTTCGACTACGACGATTATCTGCGCGAGATGGTGCCTTATCTGGACCACAAGGTCTGCAGCGAGGATACCGTCCACCACAAGCCGCATCCGGAGCCTTTGCTCCGCTGCATCGAAATGGCCGCCGAGGCCCTTGGGGAGCCGATCCTTCCGGAGGAAACGGTCTATTTCGGCGACACCGCCCACGACAGCGCCTGTGCCCGCGACGCCGGCTGCGACTTCGCCCTGGCCGACTGGAAAGGCCGCGGCGCCCGCGACCTCCAGCCCCGCTACGTCTTCGCCGACGCGGCGCAAATGGAGGCGATCCTGCGGGATCCTACAGGTTTTTGAGGACCTCTTCCTTCGTCATTTCGGATGCCTTGCATCCGTGCCAGGTCTCGTCTTCCATCCCGAAGACTTTCGCCCTGCGCATCATTTCCCGGATGAAATCGTCGTCGAAGACGGCATAGAGCGGTTCGCTTTGCGGCTCGTCCTGCAGGGAGTGCAGGAAAAGGTATCCGTCATAATTGTCCTCATACAGACCGCCATCGGCGAGATATTTGAGTTCATAGAGACCGTCGAAGGGCTCTTTCCCGAAAGGCGAATCCTGCAGGACGAATCCGACCGGCCTGTTGCCCAAACTGGCAAAAGCGTCATCGAATACGCCCCCGCGCAGGGGAGCCTTGTTCCGGCCGAAGTTGTCCCAGGAAAAGGTGTGCTGGAAAACCGTAAAGATCGCTTCCTCGCCCAGTCTCCGTCTCAGCAACGCTCCGGCCGTCGGGGTGCCCGGGAGCCTGGTCCGCACATTCTTGTAAACGTGACCGCATCCGACCTCGAACAGACAGCTCCGGGTGTCGGTGGAGCGTTTTATATAGCGCTCGATGATATCGGCCATATGGGGATTGCGCGGTTCCTCCTGCGCCAGGGCGGCCTGCCAGGCGTCGGAGTCCAGGATCTTCGAGTACGGCAGCTGGAAGTCCGCCAGCTGTAACGAAATGCGCTTCCCGGCCGGGAGGGACTGGTTGATGCGCCAGATGTCACAGATGAAATCGAATTCGCCTTTGTCGTACCAGCCATAAATCTGCTCGTCCCGGAAGATGTCCAGGATCAGTTCCGGACGGAGCTCGGGGCAGGCGAGGAACGCATCCATTTCGGGCTGGTGCCACGAAGGCAGTTCCAGGAAAACGGTGCCGCAGACATCGGGGAACGATGCTTCGGCGACGAGGCGCCGAAGCATATCCCAGCTCACCTTGCGCCTGTGATACTCTCCGTTGATGACCAGTTTGTGCGTCTTGAGCTGCTTGAGCAGGAACTGCTCGGGGGAATCCGTCTGCTGCTGCAGGAAATCGACGAAGGGCTTTTTGTCCGCAGGGACGGCGGTGATGCGCTTGATGCGCTCCCGGTTCCTGGCCTGCACGGGCAGATACTGTATCAGCAGGCTGTCGACCTCGCTTTCGCTGAAAGCCATTCCCTGGCCGCCATTCACCCATTTGCCGTTCTCCGTCCAGGTGTAGGTGAAGAGGATCCAGTCACTCGTATTTTTCGTGACGATGGCGGCCACCGAGTCCCGGTAGGTCACCTGCTTGAGGATCAGTTCCGCATACAGGTCGTCCTTGTATTTCTGGCTGACCGGACGGTCCGCTTCATTCGGGTCCATCTGGGATTTTGCCGAGGAGACCGAAGCGACCATCCCCATCTTGCCTTCGGCCAGGGCATTCTGGAAGCTCAGGAAGAGGTCCAGGGCAGTCGACTGGTCCGGCCCCGCCCAATTGAATTCGGATACTTTCCTGTTGATTTGCGTCTCGGAGAAACCTGCCGGCCATTCTTGTGCAGAAGACGGATGTGCGACGAGGATAAAGGCGGCCGACAGTGCAAGACCCAGGGAATTTTTCATAAATCAGCGTAAGTTTTCGTGGTACAAAAAGGATTTCGGATGACGAATATACGGTTTATTTTGCTATCTTTGACATTCGGAGCGTTGTAATCTCGATTCTGTATGAAGAGATTCTTACTTTTGGCAGTCGCCGGCTTGATGGCCGGTGCTGCGAGCCTGTCGGCTCAAGCCCCGCAAACCCCCCAGGCACCCGCCGGTGCCGGAAGTTTCCCCGAAATGCCGAAGATCCTCAATCCGGAGGAGAAGACGGCAGAGATGACCGAGAAGTACAACCTGACTGCCGAGCAGCAGGCCGCCGTGCTGGAATTGAACCAGAAGTTCGACGGCAAGCTCGAGTATCGCCCGGAACCGATGGGCGAGCAGAAGGACTTCCGCAGCATGACCGATGCCGAGCGTCAGGAGTTTTTCTCCAAGATGCAGGACATGATGGCGGATATGCAGGAGCGTATGCAGCAGATGCAGAAGGACCAGAAGGAGTACGACAAGGCCATCAAGGACATCCTTGACAAGGACCAGCTCAAGGCTTACCGCAAGGACCAGCGCAAGCGCCAGCAGGAACTGCAGCGCCTGCAGCAGCAGAGCGGTATGGGTGGCGCCCCGATGGGCGGCGGCTTCCCGGGTGGGGGATTCCCCGGCGGCCCGGGCGGTGGTTTCCCCGGAGGCGGATTCCCCGGCGGATTCTGATCCGCGGCAGGTTGAATGAAAGGGAGACGGTGCGCAGCGATGCGCGCCGTCTTTTTTGCGCTTGGGCCCGGCTATCAGGCGTTTCCTCCCCAAAACCCCAAGATTATGGGGTTTTTTTGACCGGATTTTTCCCGATGTTTGCCATACACATAATCATGCTGAAATGGATAAACCCGTAACATCCGACACGGTGTCCCTGACCAGACGGGAGCGGGACGTGTTGCAACAGCTCGCACTGGGACAGACGACCAACGACATTGCGGAAACGCTGCACCTCAGTCCGGAGACCGTCCTCTGGTACCGGAAACGTCTCCACCGGAAGTTTGACGTCACCACCGCCGTGGCGCTGGTCCTCAAGGCTTCCAGAATGAATCTGATTTAACCATAATAAAAAACACGCAAGAAATGAAAAAGATCGTTTTACTGATGACCCTGGTCGCGCTCGCCAGCGCGCCGGCTTCCGCGCAGAGCTTCCTGGAGCGCATGAAAGAACGGGCCAAGAATGCCGCCGAGAACAACATCGGCAACAAGGTCGAGCAGGGTGTCAACGACATCCTGGACGGCAAGGTCGGCAAAGGGAAAAACAAGGACAAGGACAAAGGCAAGGGACAGGACCAGAAAGACGGCGCCGCTGCGGCTGCACCCGCGACGGCTCCCGGCGCCCAGGCCCAGAACGTGAAGAGCGACTTCGTGCGGGGGAGCGTGATCCTCTTCGAGGATGACTTCGCCGGCGAGCAGGTGGGTGAATTCCCCTCCAAATGGGACATCGAAGGCGAAGGCTCCGCCGAGACGGCCATCATCAACGGCAGGAAGTATATGAATTTCACGGAAGGGAGCAATACCCTGCAGCCGCTGATGACGGATATGAAGTCGTATCTGCCCGACATTTTCACGCTCGAATGGGACGTGTACTGTGAGTTCGACGAGGAGAACAACGGCCTGGGGCAGCATGAACTCCAGATGGAGTTCTTTGACGCATCCAATGCGCGGGTCGGTACGGTGAGATTCGCGTTCCGCGACGGCGGCGACGCCTTCGGCTACGTGGAGTGCGACAAGCCGGACGGCGCCGGGTCCGTGGACGTCGGCTACAGCTGGGACGCCATCCAGGATATCATCCAGAACCGGGCCTGGAATCATTTCGCAATCTCGTTCAACAAGCGCGCGTTCAAGTATTATATCAATGGCGTCCGCATCGTGAACTTCCCGAACGTGGCCGCCCCGTGCCGCTTCGTGATCGGTGACGTCGGCGACTACGCCTACCGTGGCGTTGCCAATGTCGTGCTTGCGGCGGGTGCCGTTGACCTGTATGAACGCAAGACCACCGACCTGTCCGCCGCGGCGGCTGCCGTCGAGAAGGCCATCGCCGAGACCGGCAAGTTCGTGACCAACAACATCCTCTTCGAGACCGGCAAGGCCACGCTCAAGCCTGAATCGATGGAAGAAATCCTGCGTGTCGCCGAATATATGAAGGCCAATCCGACCGCCCGATTCGAGGTCCAGGGCCACACCGACAGCCAGGGCTCCGACAAGATCAACGACCCGCTCAGCCAGCAGCGTGCCGAGGCCGTGGTCAAGGCGCTCGAGGAGCAGGGCGTGGATCCGTTCAACCTGCGCCCCGTGGGTAAGGGCAGCCATGAGCCGGTCGCCGACAACGGCACGGAAGAAGGCCGCGCCCAGAACCGCCGCGTCGAATTTATCAAGAGATAATCCCCATGAGAAAGATTCTCTTCTCTCTGTTGCTCACCGTGCTCGGCGCCCTCGCGGCGTCGGGCGCAGGCGAGCGTGACGTGACCCTCGCCGAGGGGCAGACCCTGCAATTCTTTCCCGCCCGCGCGCTGATGACGGGCGCCGCCCTGGAAACGGGCAGCGACTGCGTCGAACTGCAGCGGGTCGGGGCGCTGGTAATCCTGCGCGGTGTGAAGGCCGGCGAAGCCACCGCCCGCATTTCCCTGCGCGGCGGCGAATCGCTGCCGATGCGCATCCATGTGCTGCAGAACTCCTTCTCCTCCCATAAGCCCGCCGCGGCGGAAAAGCCGAAATGGGGCGGTCCGTACCAGCTGCGTGTCCCGGAAGACCATTTCCGCATCGTCTATTACGATTTCTCGTCCGGTAAGGCCGACAAGCTCCGCTACGTCGCCCGGATCGGGAACGAAGTCTATTCGTCCTATTTCTGCATCGACGAGGAGGAGAACCGGCCGATCGATGTCGCCGAACTCTATGACTACGACAAGGAACTCGGCTATTCCGGCGGCCTGGACGGCGACGGCAGCTATCGCCTCTATTATGCCGACGGCAACACGGTCGCGCCGGAGAACGAGGAAGAGGCCCGCGACTGGTTCGAGGAGTACGCGCCCGATCCGGCCTCGACCACGATGCACGGCTACTGCATGCCGCTGCTGGATTTCGGTTGGGTCTATCAGGGAAATGACGACGAATTCGAACGGGGAATCGTCCTGCAGCGGATGACCCAGCTGGGCCGCCCGCAGTCCTTCCTGGAGCGTTTCTACCAGGGGGAGGAGACCCTCTGCGGCATCGCCTGCTGGGTCTTCGACTTCCGCGGGCAGGGTGCGTATGGACTGGGGGATTCGTGCTGGTGGATCGACCCGGCGACGGGCCTCGCGCTCCAGCGCATCGACGCCGACGGGTCCGGTTTCACCGTGATCGATATCGACCTGGACTACGGCGCCTGGGACAGCGAGACGCGTCCGGAGAAGTTTTAGTCCAGCAGATTGCGTTTGACGACCTCTGCGACAAGTTCGGCGGCGGAATGCACGTCGAGCTTGGCGTGGAGGCGTTTGCGGTACCAGAGGACCGTCTCATAGCCCAGGCAGAGCTCGTCGGCGATCTGCTTGGTACTCTTGCCGCCCATCAGCAGGCGGACGATGTCCTTCTCCCGCTGGGTGAGTTCGAGCCCGTCGCGCCGCGCGGCGGGGCGCAGTTCCTCGATCGTCTCGTCGAGTACGTTGGACGTCTCCGTCAGCACCTGGCGCGCCTTGCGCAGGCGCCGGTAGACCACGAGCGCGCCGCCGCCCAGCAGCAGGATGGCCGCCAGGCCGATGGCCAGCAGGCGGCTGTGGCGCGACATCAGCCGGTAGCTGTCGCTCATCACGGCCAGCGTGTCCGCGCGGCCGACCGATTCCTCGCGGGGGTGGTCGCTATAGTAGGCGTCCGCCTCCGTGAGGCATTTCAGGGCCTTGCGCGTCTGGCCGTTTTCGTGGAACCAGCGGCCCAGGCCGGACAGGGTGCCGGCGATCATCAGCGAGTCGCCGGAACGCTGCGCCAAGGCCAGCGACTTGTCGTAGGCCTGCCGGGACTTGCGCATCTCGCCGCCGTCGAGGTAGATCTCGCCCATATTGCGGTAGAGGATCGAACCGTCCTCCAGCCAGCCGCGCTGCTCGAAGATCTCGCCGGCCTTGCCGTAGTAGAACATACACTGCTCCAGCGAATCCTGCATCGCGTAGAAATTGCCCAGCGTGCCCCAGAGGCGCGCTTTCCGGGAGGCCTGGTCGAGCGTGTCGCCCCGCGCCTCGATCGCCATCATACTGTCCTGCGCGCGCATATAGTGCACCCGCGCGCTGTCGTAGCGCTCCTGGCTCCAGAAGCACTGGCCGATCAGGATGGACATATCATAGACCGTGTCGAAATCGTCCGGCCGCGCGGCCTGGATGGCCTGGCGGGCATAGTAGTCCGTCTTGGCTCCGTCCAGGTTGAGCAGGGCCCAGGCGAGATCCCGGCAGAGCCGGACATAGGCGTCCTTCTCCTCAGGCGCAGCCGCCGCCAGGCGGTCGGGCGTGAAGCGCGCGGCAACCTGCTCCAGCGAATCCAGGTTGCGTCCGCGGTAGTCCATATACCCCCAGGAGAGGGTGGGAATCAGCAAGATAATGAAGAAAAGGGTGCGTCTCATGGTTCACAAATTTAAAAAATTCGCAGGTAATTTGAAAAAAGATTATTAATTTGCAGCAGCATAAACCCCGTTAGCACAAGGATATGAAAGATTTTAACTACTACGCCCCGACGCAAGTCGTTTTCGGAGAGCACTCCGAGGAGAAAGTCGCCGATCTCGTCAAGAAATACGGCGGCCACAAGGTTCTGGTCCACTACGGTGGCAAGAGCGCCATCATGTCCGGTCTTTTGGACAAGATCTGCAACCTGCTGCGCGAGGGCGGCCTCCAGGTGTTCCAGCTGGGCGGCGTCGTCCCCAATCCGCGTCTGTCCAAGGTGCACGAGGGCATCGCCCTCTGCCGCAAGGAGGGCATCGATTTCCTGCTGGCCGTCGGCGGCGGCAGCGTCATCGATTCCGCCAAGGCGATCGCCTACGGCGTCCCGTACGACGGGGAAGTGTGGGATTTCTATTGCGGCAAGGCCGAAGCCACGGTCTGTCTGCCCGTCGCGAGCGTGCTGACCATCCCGGCCGCCGGCAGCGAGATGAGCGAGGCGAGCGTCATCACCAACGAGGACGGCGACATCAAGGTCGGCTATTCCAACGACATTTCCCGCCCCAAGTTCGCCATCATGAACCCGCGCCGCACCTTCACCCTGCCGCCTTACCAGACAGCCGCCGGCGTCACGGATATGATGATGCACACGATGGAGCGCTATTTCACGCACGATACCGATATGACCTTCACCGACGCGCTCGCCGAGGCGGTGCTGCGCACGATGAAGGAATGCGTCTTCGCGGTCCTGAAGGATCCCGAGGACTACCGCAACCGCGCCCAGATCATGTGGGGCGGCAGCGTCGCGCACAACGGCCTGACCGGCTGCGGCGTCCAGGACGACTGGGCCACGCACGACCTGGAGCACGAGCTGAGCGCGATGTTCGACGTCACGCACGGCGCGGGCCTGGCGGCCGTCTGGCCGGGCTGGGCGCGCTACGTGATGAAAGAGGACATCAAGCGTTTCGTGCAGTTCGCCGTCAACGTCTGGGACGTCCCCAACGACTACAACGACCCGGAGGGCACGGCGCTCAAGGGCATCGAGGCCGTCGAGCGTTTCTACCACGCCATCGGGATGCCGACGCGCATCCGCGAGCTGCTGGGGCGCGACATCACGGACGACGAGATCCGCGAGATGGCCCGCAAATGCAGCCACGACGGCACGCACACGGTCGGCAGCTTCAAGAAGCTCGGCCGCGAGGATATGGAAGCGATCTACAGACTGGCCCGTTAGCGTATGAAAAAGAAAGCACTGTTCATCGGCGGCACGGGAACGATCAGTACCGCCATCACGGCCCGCGTGGCCGCGGAAGGGGAGTGGGAGCTCACCTTGCTGAACCGGGGTTCGCGCCCGGAGGCCGTTCCGGCCGGGGTCAGGATCATCCAGGCGGACATCGCCGACGAGGCGGACACGGCCCGCAAACTCGCGGGCCTGGAATGGGACTGCGTCTGCGACTTCATCGGCTTCGTGCCGGCGCAGGTCGAGCGCGACTGGCGCCTCTTCCGCGGCAAGACGAAGCAGTATATGTACATCAGCTCCGCTTCCGCCTACCAGAAGCCGGCCGTCAGCCCGTTCATCACGGAAAGCACGCCGCTCGCCAACCCGCACTGGCAGTACTCGCGCGACAAGATCGCCTGCGAAGAGTTCCTGCTGGAGAAATTCCGCACGGAAGGCTTCCCGGTTACGATCATCCGTCCGAGCCACACCTACGACGACCGGCGCGTCCCGCTGGCCGTCCACGGCCCGAAGGGCTCCTGGCAGGTGCTGCGCCGCATGCTGGACGGCAAGCCCGTCATCCTGCACGGCGACGGCACGTCCCAATGGACGCTCACGCACAATACGGACTTCGCCAAGGGCTTCTGCGGCCTGATGGGCAATCCGCACGCCCTCGGCAACGCCTTCCAGATCACCTCCGACGAGACGCTAACCTGGCGGCAGATCTACCAGGCCATCGGCGACGCGCTCGGCGTGGAGCCGAAGATGTACTTCGTCCCGTCCGATTTCCTGGACGCCGTGGCGCCCGACTATGACCTGGAGGGGGAACTGCTGGGCGACAAGTCCTGGAACGTCCTCTTCGACAACAGCAAGCTCAAGCGCGCCGTGCCGGGCTTCTGCGCCACGACCCGCTTCGACCAGGGCGTGCGCCGGACCATTGAGAACATCCTGGCGCATCCCGAGCTGCAGGAGCCGGATCCGGAATTCGACGCCTGGTGCGACCGCGTGATCGCCGCGATGGAGCAGGCCAAGGCATCGCTGCGTTAAAATGCGCCCAAAAAGCGGCCCAGATAGCGATTCTGCACAAAAAACGTTATATTTGTGTAACTAAAACTTAAAACGGATGCGTAAATACACATCTGCGGCGCGGATGCCGCTTTGGAAATGGATTCTCTGCCTGGTTTTCGGGGCGGCTATCTTTCTTGGGCTCTATGTCGGGTCTCAGTATGCCTGCGCATTACTCTCTTTAAACTGGTGGCAGCAGTCTTTGTTCCTGGTGTTTTCCGGTTTATTGGGACTTTTCCTGTATGCCGTCTGGACCAACCTGACGGAGCGTCGCCCCGTGACGGAGCTGTCGATGAAACGCCTCCTGCCGGGCCTGGGCGGCGGTTTCCTGCTGGGCATCGTCTATTTCGGCTGCGTGGTCGGCATCATGGCCCTGCTGGGCTCTTTCCGCGTCACGGAAGCGCATTTCAATGCGGTGGTACTCCTGCAGTATCTGGCCTATTTCTTCGTGGTTGCCGTCTTTGAGGAGCTCGTTTTCCGCGGTGTGCTCTTCCGCCTGATCGATGACCGTTGGAATACGTTCGTCGCCCTGATCGTGTCGGCCCTCGTCTTCGGCGCCATGCATCTGATGAATCCCGGCGCGACGCTCTGGAGCGCCGTCGCCATAGCCATCGAGGCCGGTCTGCTGCTTGGCGTCGCCTACAAGTGTTCCGGCAACCTCTGGCTGCCCATCGGCATCCACTGGGCCTGGAACTTCGTGCAGGGCCCGGTCCTGGGCTTCGCCGTGTCCGGCACCGGGGTCGATTACAAAGTTTTCTCCACGATCCTGACCGGTTCCGACTGGGTCACGGGCGGCATCTTCGGCGCCGAAGCCTCCCTGCCGGCCGTCGGGATGGGAGTCTTATTTACCATTATCTTCCTCTGCTGTTGTAAAAAAGACGAACGATGAAGAAAAAAGAAGTGTATGCCCTCCTCTTGAAGCAAGTGCAGGAACTGCTGGAAGGGGAGACCGACCGGATTGCCAATCTGGCCAATACCGCCGCGGTCATCCACGCGGCTTTCGGTTTCTGGTGGACGGGATTCTATCTGGTCCAGGGCCGAGAACTGGTCCTGGGGCCTTTCCAGGGCCCGGTTGCCTGCACGCGCATTCCTTTCGGAAGGGGCGTCTGCGGCGCGGCCTGGCAGCAAGGCAAGACCGTCGTCGTGCCTGACGTGGAAGAATTCCCCGGGCATATCGCCTGCAGCTCCGCTTCGCGCAGCGAAATCGTCGTGCCCGTCATCAAGGGCAAGGACGTGGTCGCCGTGCTGGACATCGACAGCCGCGAACTCGCGACCTTCGACGCCCGCGATGCCGCCGGACTGGAGGCCATCGCCGCGCTGCTGGCGAAGTTCTTCTAGGCCAGGACGAGCTCCAGCTCGCCGAAAAGCTCCATGAAATCCGTAGAGAGGGCGCCTGCGATCTGGCGGGCGGCTTCTTCGTTGTGCGTACGGTCGGTAATCTGCTGCGCGAGGGCGGCGCGGAGATTGAGGATGTTTTCGTTCTTGCTCATAGGACCTGTCTTTTAAGTTCGTTCCTTTGTTTTGACGATACAAAGGTACGCCCCGGTTTTGACAGGTCTTGTCAAAGAGAAAAAACTTTCGAAAATTTTTCGTGATAGGCCCGCAGGTAGACGCGGAGCGGTTCGCCTTCCAGGATCTCAACCTCGCCGGCCAGGCCGCTGACGAAGCGGCCGACGCCCGCGACGGCGCAGATGCCGGTTTCGAGGATCCACGCGCCGGACGCATCCTGCGTCAGGTCGCGCTCGGCGAGCGGGTATTCCTCCGTCAGGAGGTTCTTGGCCTTCATCGAGAGGCGCAGCCGCACGCGGAATTCTTCGTGCCCGGCCATCCGGAACACGTCCATTCCCAGGCGCTCGTGCGCCTCCTCGCGCGTCCAGGCCTCGTCTTCCAGCACCTGGACCTCTTCCATCCGGCTGATCTTGAAGATCTTGTTGCGCCCGTCCTCCAGGTCGAAGGCCCAGACGTCGATGAAATTGGTCGTGAAGCCGAACGGCTCCACGTGCCGGTCGCGGATCTGGCCGCTGTGGCCGGATTCGTATTTGAGCAGGCGCACGGCCTTCTTTTCGCGCACGGCGCGCGAAAGGGACTCGACGTTGGCGGCATTGGAACGCTGGTCGATGTAGTCGGCGATGCTGGTGCTGCTGTAGATGGCCGCAAGCTTGCGCTGCAGGCCCGCTTTAAGGGCATTCGTGGGGTCCAAACGGTCGATGAGGTGGTTGACCAGGTAGGCTTCTTCTTCGGAAAAATAGACCAGTTTGTCGAGGTCGGGGTAGCGGGGCGACATCTTCGCGAGGCGATAGACGTTGCCGTGGACCTTCTCGACGGCGAAGCCGCAGGCCTTGAAGGTGTCGATGTAGCGGTAGATCGAGCGGTAGGACGTCTCCAACTTGTCGGCGAGTTCGTCGACGGTGTATTCGACGCTCCCCGACATCAGGGTCATCAGGCGCAGGACGCGCTCGATCTTGGGTTGGTCCATCTATTTGAGACGCAGGCCGCGCTCGGCGAGCTGGACGGCCTCCTGGAGGGTGTCGTCGTCCTTGGCGAGGACCACCACGATGACGAGCGTGCCCTTCTTGAGCTCGATGCACATCATCCGCATCGGGGAATCATCCTCGGCGATGGCTTCGAAGCCATAGGCCTTCTTGCCGTTGAACGGCCATTCGATGACGGGATCGAAGTCCTCCGGATCGTCGTCGTCGAAGCCCACGGTGTCGGCGTAGTTGGCGAGGGCCTGGTCCGCCGCCGTCGTGTCCTCGGGCATCGGACCCACATAAGCGTCGATCAGCGCCTCGTCGGTCTGTTTCTTGTCGTTGGGGAGGTGGCAGGAGAGGTGGGTGATCTCCACGCCGGATTCGTCCAGATAGGTGTCCAGGTCGGAAACCCAGCCCTGGGGAAGCTTGATAGAAATGTCGTAGGCCATAATCGTGTCGCGTTGGTTACTGCAAATGTACGAAAATTAATTGCTAATTTTGTCCTATGCGCAAGTTATCCTTCATCGTCGCCGTCCTGGCGCTGTCCGCCTGCGGCGGCCGGCCCGCCGGAACGCTGCAGGTCGGTCCTGGCGACACGCCGGAGGCGGTGATCGCCAAGGCTGTCCGCGTCGTCCCGACGCCCCTGCAGCGCCACGCCCTCGAAAACGGCTTCGCCGCGTTCGTCCATTTCGGGCCCAATACGTTCACCGGCGTGGAGTGGGGAAGCGGCACGGAAGATCCTTCCGTCTTCACCTTGCGCGAGCCCGATACGGACCAGTGGTGCGCTATTTTCCGCGAGGCCGGGATGAAGCGCGTCATCCTGACGGCCAAGCACCACGACGGCTTCGTGCTCTGGCCGAGCCGCTACACGCAGCACGGCGTGGCCGCCTCGCCTTTCCGGGGCGACGTGGTAAAGGCGCTGGCGGCCTCCTGCCGCAAATACGGCCTGGAATTCGGCTTCTATCTCTCGCCGGCGGACCTTTACCAGATGGAGGCGCCGGACGGCCTCTATGGCAACGGGAGCGCCACGACGCTGCGCACGATCCCGCGCGAGGTCCCCGGCCGTCCCTTTGCCGACAAGACCACCTTCCAGTTCGAGGTGGACGACTATAATGAATATTTCCTGAACCAGCTCTTCGAGCTCCTGACCGAATACGGCCCCGTGTCGGAGGTCTGGTTCGACGGCGCGCATCCCCGGCGCAAGGGCGGCCAGCAATATGATTATCAGGCCTGGAAGGAGCTGATCCGCACGCTGGCGCCAGACGCCGTGGTCTTCGGCAAGGAAGACCTGCGCTGGTGCGGCAACGAAGCGGGGGAGACCCGCGAAGCGGAATGGAACGTCATCCCCTTCGCGCAGGACCCCGCCACGCTCAATATGTTCGACGACCGGACGGATGCCGACCTGGGTAGCCGGGAACGCCTGCTGGCGCAGGAAAAGCCCTTCTGGCTGCATTACCAGCCGGCGGAGACGGACGTCTCCATCCGCGACGGCTGGTTCTGGCGCAACGACGGCGGGCAGGCCGTGCGCGGCGCGGACGATGTCTTCGACATCTGGGAGCGCTCCGTGGGCGGCAACAGCATCCTGCTGCTCAACGTCCCGCCGGATACGCTGGGACGCATTTCCCCGCGCGACAGCGCGGTGCTCACGGCCGTCGGCGCCCGCATCCGCGAAGTCTATTCGACGGACCTGCTGACCGGCGCCAGCCGCCGGAAGGTCGACGGCGCCCTGGAATTCACGCTGCCGCTCGCCATCCGCTTCGACCGGCTCGAGCTGCGCGAGGACCTGTCGAAGGGAGAGCGCATCGAGGCGTTCGCGCTGGACGTCTGGTCCGACGGCTGGCAGGAAGTCGCCCGCGGCACCAACGTCGGCAACCGCCGCATCCTGCGCTTCCCGGAGCAGGACGCGACGCGTCTGCGCGTCCGAATCCTGTCCGCCCGCGCAGAGCCTAAAATCGCTTCAGTCTCAGCTTATTATACCCGCTAGTCGGCTTTCCGCCGACGGACGACGCCGACGTAGATCAGGAGCACGACGTTCATCATCAGCGAATAGAGGATGGCCGGGATGGCCATCTCCGGGTTGTTGAAGATGAAGGGGCTCGTGGCCACGGCGATGGCCTGGGCGGCGTTCTGCATGCCCACCTCGATCACGGTCGTGCGCCGCTGCCGGCCGCCCAGGCGGAAGAGCCGCGACAGGCCGGCCGCCGAACCTGCGGAAAGCAGGATGAGCAGCGTGACGCAGAGGCCGAGCGTGGCCATGTTGGCGAAGATCGTGCGGTAGTGCTGCAGGAAGAAGACGCTGATCAGCACCATCAGGGCGGGGAAGGCGGCCTTCGACAGGACTTTGTCGATGGCGGCCGCCGTCTGCGGCCGGAAATGGTTGATGCCGATGCCGAGCAGCACCGGGAGCAGCATCAGGGCGAGATTCTGCTTCAGCAGGTTGCCGACCGGGAGCGTGATCCCGACGGCGGCACCGGCCGCGTCGGTGGCCCACGCCATCACCAGCGGCACGGTCACGAGCGTGATCAGGCTGCTGAGCGCTGTGAGCGTGACGGAGAGCGCCACGTCGCCGCCGGCGAGCTTGGAGAAAATATTGGAAGAACTGCCGCCCGGACAACAGGCGATCAGGATCAATCCCAGGAAAAACACGGGCGTAAGCCCGAAAACGGATGCGATCCCGAGGGCGATCAGCGGCAGCAGCACGATCTGGCCGAACAGGGCCAGCAGCACAGCTTTGGGGGCCTTCACCACCCGGGCGAAATCCTGGAGCTTCAGGCAGAGGCCCAGGTCAAACATCAAGACTGTCAGGATCGGTAATACTATCCAAATCGTATTCATTGCACGAATTCTCTCTCTCTACTAACTAACTATAATTTAATCAACTAACCTTTCCTTTGCTGCCGGGCTTGTAGTTGCGCAGGAAGTCTTCCAGGCGCAGCTCGCTGGCGTGCGAGCCCCGGGCGACCGGGTCCATCGGGGTGCCGACAGGCTCCCCGGTGAGCTCGTCCTCGGGCGGGCCGAGGATCTCGTCGATGAGCGCGAACGTCTCTTCGAGCAGGTCCAGGGCGTGTTCGGCCTGGGCGCGCTGCTCGCCGTCCTTGATCTCGCCCAGGGTCTCCCGCAAGGGGATCCGGGCGTCGATCTCGCTCACGCCGCGTTCCACTTCCAGCGCGACCTCCTCCACGGCGTAGAGGACGTCCTTGATCTCCTGCAGGCGGCGGATGCTCTCCTGCAGGGTCTTGATATCTTCAGCGTAACCTTTCTTTCCCATCGCTTATTCCATCAGCTTCTTGTACTTGAAACGCTTGGGCTCCGTCTCGCCGAGGCGGGCCTTGCGGTTCTCCTCATATTCGGAGTAACTGCCTTCGAAGAAATAGACCTGGCCGTCACCCTCGAAGGCGAGGATGTGCGTGGCGATGCGGTCCAGGAACCAGCGGTCGTGGCTGACCACCACGGCGCAGCCCGCGAAGCCGTCGAGGCCTTCCTCCAGGGCGCGGATCGTGTTGACGTCCACGTCGTTGGTCGGCTCGTCGAGGAGCAGCACGTTGCCCTCGTCCTTGAGGGTCAGCGCGAGGTGCAGGCGGTTGCGTTCGCCGCCGGACAGCACGCCGCAGAGCTTCTCCTGGTCGGCGCCCGAGAAGTTGAAGCGCGACACCCAGGAGCGCGCGTTGATCTCCTTGCCGCCCAGGCGCACCCATTCGGAATTGCCCGCGATGGTCTCGAAGACCGTCTTGTCGGGATCGATGCTCTTGTGCTGCTGGTCCACGTAGGCGATCTTGACCGTCTCGCCGATCTCGATCGAGCCCGTGTCCGGTTTCTCGATGCCCATGATCAGGCGGAAGAGGGTGGTCTTGCCGGCGCCGTTCGGACCGATCACGCCCACGATGCCTGCGGGCGGCAGCACGAACGACAGGTGCTCGAAGAGGAGCTTGTCGCCGTAGGCCTTGCTCACGTCGTGGAATTCGATGACCTTGTTGCCGAGGTGCGGGCCGTTGGGGATATAGATCTCGAGGTTCGCCTCCTTCTGCCTGGTGTCGGCGGAAGCGAGCTTCTCGTAGGCGCCCAGACGGGCCTTCTGCTTGGCCTGACGGGCCTTGGGCGCCATCCGGACCCATTCGAGCTCGCGCTCGAGGGTCTTGCGGCGCTTGGATTCCTGTTTCTCCTCCATCGCGAGGCGCTTGGTCTTCTGGTCCAGCCAGGAGGAGTAGTTGCCCTTCCAGGGAATGCCCTCGCCGCGGTCCAGTTCCAGGATCCAGCCGGCGACGTTGTCGAGGAAGTAACGGTCGTGCGTGACGGCGATGACCGTGCCCTTGTATTGCTGCAGGTGGGCTTCCAGCCACTGGATACTCTCCGTGTCGAGGTGGTTGGTGGGCTCGTCGAGCAGCAGCACGTCCGGGGCCTGCAGGAGCAGGCGGCAGAGGGCGACGCGGCGGCGTTCACCGCCGGAAAGCGTCGCAACCTTGGCGTCGGACGGCGGGCACTGCAGCGCGTCCATCGCGCGCTCGAGCTTGGCGTCGATCTCCCAGCCGTCGTGGTGTTCGATGAGTTCGGTGAGCTCGCCCTGGCGCTCGATCAGCTTGTTCATCTGGTCGTCGTCCATCGGTTCGCAGAACTTCATACCGATTTCGTTGTATTCGGCGAGCAGGTCCATCACCTCCTGGACGCCCTCCTGGACCACTTCCAGGACGGTCTTGTCCGGATCCATCTGCGGCTCCTGCTCCAGGTAGCCGACGCTGTAGCCGGGGGCCCAGACCACCTCGCCCTTGTAGGATTTCTCCACGCCGGCGATGATCTTGAGGAGCGTCGATTTACCGGAGCCGTTCAGACCGATGATGCCGATCTTGGCGCCATAGAAGAAGGACAGGTAGATGTCCTTGAGGATAACCTTGTTGTTGTGGGGAAGGACCTTGCCGACCCCGTTCATCGAGAATATGATCTTTTCGTCTGCCATAAAATGCTTTTATTAGCGGGTTTGAGCGTGCTTCCAGCGGAAGAACAGCGCGAGGGACACGGCGATCACGATGCCGCCGATCCAGCGGTTCCAGCCCATCGGAAGGTTGAATCCGATCTGCGCGATGCAGATATAGGTGACGCTGACGGCCGTCATCACGCAGGCCGGCAGCAGGGTCATCAGATAGTAGGCGCCCTTGCGCTCGCGTGCGAGGAACACGGTCAGCGCCCAGAGCGTGAACACGGCGAGGGTCTGGTTGGCCCAGCCGAAATAGCGCCAGATGACGTTGAAGCCGTCTTCGTTGGCGATGTTGAACCAGAGCATCAGGGCCACCACCGCGAAGAGCGGGACGCCGATCGCGAGGCGCTTGCCGGCAGGCTTCTGGTCGAATTTGAGGAAATCGGCGATGATGAGCCGGGCGCTGCGCAGGGCGGTGTCGCCGCTCGTGATCGGCGCGGCGACCACGCCGACCAGCGCCAGGATGCTGCCGGC
>Ga0265301_10000575_pt1 | contig 51746 bp, 26 predicted proteins | sample AusTroGonzalo_MG_2_FD_193488 | JGI IMG/M metagenome (GOLD analysis project Ga0265301, IMG submission 193488) | Bovine rumen microbial communities from tropical cattle in Woodstock, Queensland, Australia - Gonzalo_04 | ecosystem: Host-associated > Mammals > Digestive system > Stomach > Rumen ... | reverse complement strand
TTGGCTTCTCTAATCATCATTTCGCGTATGGCTCGCGCCTCCGCGCTGGCCGCTAAAAGTCTGTCGAATTGTGCGGCGCGGTTCTTCTCCTTTTCGGTCATCGGGCGGGCGGGGATTGTCTCTAAAATTTCGCCCGTGTTGGTATCAATATTTTTCATACTTTTGCAGAATTAAGTTTTGTTTCTCTCTGAAATGAAATTTGATTGTGAAAAGAACGGCGGCGCGGTCTGACTTTGTGCGCCGCCGTTCATTTTTGGCGGTGCGCTTACGCGGTAAGTAGTTCGTTTTCAATCTCGCCGACTTTGGCGCAAATTTCCGCGCTCATCGCCTCGCAAAACTTCTTTACTATCGCCGTGTTTGATACGGTCATCACCTTTTTGAACTCCTCGCGGTTTAAACCGTCTTTCGTGAAGCGTTCAAAGGAGAGGCGGCAGATACTCGTTTCAAATTCTTCTTCGTCCTCAAGTTCGCCGATATAGTTTTCTATATCCTCGCGGCATTTGATGAACATTTCCCGCTTTTCTGCAATTTCGCGCTTGTGGTTGAGTTTTTCAAGTTCTTCGTCAAGTCGTTTTTGCATTTCCGCGAGGGATTCGCGGCGTTTGCGGTCGGCTTCCTCGGCGGCGCGTATCGCGGCGGCGGCGGCTTCCTCCGCGCTCATCGGCGCGGGCGCGGGGGCTGGTGTCGGTTCTGCGGGCTTCTGCTCCGTCTCGGCGGCTGGTGCGGGTGTTGCCTCTTTCGGGGTCTCCTTGGCGGGCTGTTCCTGCGGGGTCTCCGTCTTGGGGGCTTCCTTGGCTGCCTCGGTCGGTTTCTCCTGCTTGGTCTCCGCTGCGGGTTTCGTCTCCACCTTTGCAGGGGCGGCGGGCTTGCTCTCCGTCTTGGCGGGTGTCTCCGTCTTTGCAGGGGTTGCGGGTTTCGCCTCGGCGGGTGTTCCTCCAATCGGGGGGACGATTACCGACTTAACAAGACGTAGCGCGGGGGCTGCGGGTGTCGCGGCGGCTGGTGCTGCCGTGGCGGTCGGGGTTGTGGTTTTCGCTGCGCTCTTGGCGTTGGCGGTTGCGGTTCTCGTTGCGCTGGTTGCGCTCTTGGTGTTTTTTTCCATTGTTTTGAAATTTAAATGGTGAATAAATAAGGTTATTTAATGCGGGCGGGGTCTGTTCCGCCCTTTCTTTGTCTTTTAAATAATGCCCTCTTCAACGAATGAAAAATAATTGTCGGCGGTTATTATTACGCTGTCGGTCAGTCGGATGTCGAAAAGTTCGGCGGCTTTGCGTATTTTGTCCGTCAGTAGTTTGTCGTTCCTGCTGGGGCTTGTGCTGCCGCTCGGGTGGTTGTGGCACACTATCAGCGCGGCGGCGTTGGTCATTATTGCGCCCTGCATTATAAATTTTATGTCAACGGGGGCGGCGGTGGTCGTTCCCTCTCCTATCTTGTGGAGTGCCAGGAGTTTGTTCGCCTGGTTCAGATATAGGGCGTAGAAAAGTTCTTTGTACTCCATATTCCGCGACATTTCGCCGTTCTCGGTCATTATGTTGTAAACATCGGGCGCGTTTTGGATTTGGGGGCGTTGCGCCGGCCTTACGGCGGTTTTGTAGTGGATTTCGATTTCTGGGGCTTTCGCCGTCTCCGGCTCTCTGTAAATGGTTGTTCGGTTCATTGCTTCGGGTTTTTGATGGTGAAAATTGGGCGGCTCTGCTGCTTGTTTTTCCGTTTATCAACGGCGGGCGGGTCTGAATCGCCGCGCCGTTTGGCTGTGTAGTTTTATTTTTCGTTTCTTGTTGCTAATCAGTTTTTTGCACGCTTTTTTTTTGAAAAAAAGCCGTTAAAGTGTAACGTGTCCCGCCTCTCGCCCTGCCCGCGCCATTGATAAACGTTTCATCTTTTGCACGAAATATGAACGAGGGCGGCGGGCTGGGGTCATAGTGAAATTAAATTGTCAATCACTTGTGTGTAGGTGTCCGCGCTCATTCGGGATTCAACGCGGCAAATATCCGCGTAAACGTCATTTTTGCGGTCATCGGGGATAATGGCGTATAATCTCCAAAGGTTCTTTAATAGGTTCGTGAATCTCAAAACATCATCTACTTGCATAATCTCTATTTTTTAGGGTTAGTAAATTGGGGTGGTTTGTTATCCCCTTTGTTTTATGTCGCTAATATACAACTTTTTACGGAAACCACCAAATAAAAATGAACTTTTTTTGAAAATTATTTCATTGAGTATCAGACAGTTAGAAAAAAGTTTGAGAAAAGTTTGCTGATTTACAATAAATTAACGGAAATTTTCGCAGATTTTCGGCACTTTTGGCGCAAAGTTATTCTATTGATATTCAGTTGTCTACACTATAAAAGCAGCACAAAAACAGCATACCGACAGCACGCGGGCGGCAAAGGTTATTTTTTAATTGTAAATAAAAAATTAAGACAAACGGCGGCACGCGCCGTCGTCCACGTTGTAAACATCAAGCCGTCCACATTCAATTATCATTTGTTCCTTTACGGCGGTCACGCCGTCTTAAAACCGCCGTCCACCGCTGCAAAACGGTGTTTACAAACGTCTTCCAATGCCTTGAAATCGGCTTGTTTTGGCCGCAGAACAGCCCGTTTCGGCGGCTTTCATGCCGCCGACGGCACATTGTGTTGTAAATATATAAACGTCCGAAATTCCCGATATTTGGGCCTTTCCGAAAAGAAGCCGTCCATCGTTCGCAGGGCGGTGTTGACAAGGTGATAAACAACGGCGAAACGCATTCATGCTGGTCGAATGCGTTTCGCCGTTTCCGCAATACCGCGACAACGATAGAAATGGTTACGAGCGGCCAGCCGCGAAGTTTGAATGGAAAGCGTGCCCGGTCGCCCTGAAAAGAAAGTGAGATAAAACGCTCCATTTATATCAAAAAACCACACTCACTTTAACTGACGAAGTATTTCTTCAGCGTTGAATTGATAGACGCTAGTTCACCCTGTTCATAATGAGATAGAAGTGTTTTAACATCCTTTGCGGGTATGGTGTTCAAATCCGGCAGGCGCAATTTGCGAAGATGCTGGCTTTGCCAACGAGGGAACCCGCCGTTCATCGTATTGGTCACAGCTGCCAGCTGATTACGGATATAGTCGGACATCAAAAAAGTAGCCAGCAAACGGAGGTGGACATCCGAACGACCTGTAATGTAGTAGATGTTGTGCAGAGGATAGAATTTCCCCTCATCCACAAACACAAATGTGTTTCCTGACATGTCAGGAAGCAATATCTTGGGTTGGGAGAGCAGTTCTGGACTGATGCGGTCGATGGTCTTATACCAGCGAGAGGGTGATTTCTTTGCAACATGGCGGGCGGAAAGACGCTCACGATGGTTTTCAAGATAAGCGCTGGCACGGGGATAGGCGGCAAGGTCAACAAGGGTGCCGTCTGAATTGTACGGGTTCAACAGATACTCACCCTGCCACTGGAAGCGGTTGCCTCGGAGGTCGCGTGCATTGACCCCGGGCATAATCAGTTCTGGCTCCACCATTTGGGGAAGATGGGACGAGACGAATATAGCATCGGCACCTGTAGCCGCACCTATCCCAATTTTGAATCCCTGCTGTTCGATTGTCAGGAAAGAGGGATTGTCAAAGTCCGCACTGAAAGCAGAAGACCAATCGTCACCTTTGGGCATTTTCCTTAGACTATATGAAAGTTCGCGCAAACCGTCCACCCTACCACATTCCGCATATTCAAAGGAGCTGTCGGGCTTGTCGGTGGAAATGACGGTTATGGCCGGATATGCAGAAACCTCTTCCTGAAATGCGTCAGCCTGCTCCAAATTGACAATCGTTTTGAGCGCATACCTATGGACGATAATCTGACGGAGCTTTCTGCCATACTCGTTCTTAAGCCATCGGTTTGAGCAGATGAAACAATGCAAACCGCCGGGACGTAGCGAAGCGAGCGTTTTCTGAAAGAACGGGACATAAAGGTCGCACCTGTAATGGAATGAGGAAAAGGTGTAGCGACAGAAGTCAACCATTTCCCTCGGAATGTTTTCATATCGGATATAAGGGGGGTTGCCAACCACAATATCGACTTTTTCGATTTCCGCTTTCAGGAAATCAGCTATTTGGACACATTGTTCGGAGAGAACTATCCCCAATTCGGCGATATGTTCTTGACATCGGGCTATTTTTTCGCCATCAATGTCAAACGCTCTCACATTACGGTTGAAAGCCTCGTTCGCATCAAAATGATAGCGCAATGCGGAGAGCTGTAGTCTGCGGGCAATCTCCACCAGGAACGCTCCATCGCCGCAGGAGGGTTCAAGGATACGGACATCGCTCAAATTTCGTTCGGCGGTATAGTTCACCCTGTCCAGCATAAAATCGACAACAACGGGAGATGTGAAAACATCCCCGTGCCGTCCGCCATTGCTGCGAACTCCATACATAGAAGGGCTATTAGAACTCATCGGACACGCCTTTTAAATAGCAGGAGAAAGAGTTGAGAAAACAGGCAACGGAAATGTCAGACGACAAGTCTCCGAATGTGTCTCCATCGCTCGTCCAAATCAAAGCGGCTGACGTATAGTGGCGTTCAAGGATCAGTTTCTGGCAGAGGATTCGGTAGCGGTCTAGATAACTGGCCTCCTTAAACTCGGGACGGACAGGAAAATAAGGCTCGTAGTTGCGGACGGGCTGTTCCGATGCCTTGTCCCTACCGACAACCATCAGCCAGCCCACCCATGGAGCTGGCTGGCCGGGGAACTGTCCCTCGCGAAAGGCTGTCCAAAGGTCAACAGCCGACCCAATGGCCTCTTCCGTCCGGTTGTTGAAATTGTTCCCGTATGAGCCGACTTGGGATTTCAGTTCCACAGCGGCAACCAGTTTGCCGGAGGGGGCGATAATAAGCATGTCCCAGTCCTTTGACGAACGGAAATACCCCGGCAGATAGTTCTTATCTGTAATGACAGATTCAGTTGGTATGCCGGCATCTACGGCCACCTGCCTCAACAATTCGACAAAACCGTCCATCTGCTTGCCGCCGACAACGGCACCGCGATTTGATGAGTCCCCGCTGTCTGCCAGCTGGCGCTTTTTGGTCTGCCAAAAGGCATTCACCGCTTGGGCCAAAGCGGTTGTATAGTCTTTTCCGTTTATAATGACATCTTTAGTCATATCGTCTATCTTTAAATTAGGCCGCAAAGTTACATTTTTTTCCAAAACTTGTTACAGGTTGTATGCACGCAAAATAGAGATCGTCCACACATATCTCGTAAGAGCAAAAATTTTTTTAAAACCCACGCCGATATTTCACATATTCTCGCTTGCCAAACAAGACAAAGCCGTTTTTAACTTATCTTATTGTCTTACAAGAAGATAAAAACAAGACAAAATTGCTATTTTTGTCATATTGTACTTGTGAAAAATCTCAAAGGCGGATTTATCTCGTTATGTCTTGTTAAGACTTAGTACTGTCTTGTTGTAATTTGCCTGTAATTTATTGATTATCAGCGTTGTCTTGTTTGTCTTGTGATTTTTTTGAAAAAATGTGGTCTTACCTCTTTGAGGACAATATTGCAAAATTTAAGCGGTTCGGACTTCATGCTGTTTCCAAACTGCTGATAACCAACGGAATAATGCCGTTTTCTTCGGCGAAAATTCCTACGACGTGCCAATTCAGGCTACTTCGTACCTCCCAAAACCGCTCCAGCGATTATTTTATGTTCTCACCGCTCCTGGACAAATCCTCATCATTTCCAACCGTCAATTACAGGGGAGAGGCTTTGAGGCATCCTTTTGGAATGCGAAAATGAACTTCCAAAAGGTGCGCAAAAATAGTATTTTTTCATATCCGATCAGCATATCTGTTACAATAGTTATATACGACGTTGTAGCTGTCCATGGCCTGTAGTTTTGGCTTGTGACCGTTCCACCTAAAAAGCAACCGGATTGTAATACATTTCATGCTGCATTTTTTGTTGCATTTTTTGAAGAAAAAAAAATTACCATCTTATTGAATAATACGTTGTTGGTGTCAAAAAAGTGCGTATTTTTGCAGCAAAATTTTGTAGCAAAATTTGCAGCATTATGTTGCTGCAATCCAACGAGTTCAAGAATTTGACCACAAACAAGTAGTGTCATCTTGGCCTCATCGCTCTTTGAGAGATTAAGTAATGAAACGCCGGTTTTGTACGTCGAATCGGCGAAACGAAATGCTGATAACTGATTGAAAGTCAGTTATTTTTATTGTATTGTATCGGGACAGTATCGGGACAAAAACCGATGAAAATCCCTTGAATTGAAATTCATATAGTATTAACAATCAGCAAATTAGGGAAACATGTGGAGGCTTTGAAAGCTGGCGTTAAAATCGCGAGTTCGAGTCTCGTTTTCCGCTCAAAAGTAGAGACGCGATTTTGTCGCGTCTCTTTTTTTTTGTGGTTTGCGCTGTGCGGAAATTCACCCGAGACCCGTAGGGCTGCCGCACTGCGACAGCCCTACAACGCACTGCGACAGCCCTACAACTCTTTCGGCTCCCCAATCTCTTCCCCTCTGCAGAACCGTTTTTCAATTTGCCTGTCGTCGCCGAGGTAGATGAAGCGTTCCAGACGCTCTAAGAGCGAATAGTGGTCGTGGTTGAGGTCGCGGTCGTCGATGAGGAGGGCGTCGAATTCGTAGCCGGGTTCGAAGCTGCCCACGCGGCCGAAGAAGCTGCCGGCCGACTTCGTGGCCATCCAGAACGCCTCCGAGAGGGTGAGGAACGAGCGGGCGTGATCCCGCTGGTAGTGCAGCTTGCTCATCTGTATGGCATAGACCATCATCTGGAAGATGCTCAGACTGTGGCCGCCGCTGATGTCGCTGCCGAAGCCCACGCGCACCCCCTCGTCGAGGAACTGGCGGATGGGGGCGATGCCCGTGGTGACGTTGAGGTTCGAGGTGGGACAGTGGGCCACCATCACCCCGCGTCGTTTCATCAGTGCAATTTCTTCGCCTTCAGAAAACACGCAGTGGGCCATCACGGTGGGCGTCTGCCCGAAGAGTCCGTAGCGGTCGTAAGCATCGCCGTAACAGGTGCTTTTGGGTTCCAACTTCTGTACTAAGGCGATTTCGTCTTTGTTTTCGGAGAGGTGCGACTGCACAGGCAGCTGGTACTTAGCCGCCAGTTCGCCGCAGGCACGGAGCATCTCGGGAGTACAGGAGGGGATGAAGCGGGGTGTGATGATTGGTCGTACGAGCGGGTTGGGGTTTGCGGTTTGCGGTTTACGGTTTACGGTTTGCGATTCGATGAGGGATTCGTAGCCGTGAATCATGTCTTCTACTGATTCGGAGAGGCCTTCGGGGCAGTTGCGGTTCATGCCGACCTTTCCGACCAATGCGCCCATACCGGCTTCTTGGAAGAGTCGCATCAATACGCGGGTGCTTTCCGTGTGTATGGTGGCAAACGTGCAGGTGCGCATGGTGCCGACGCGCCACAGGTCGCGCACAAAGCGGCGGTACATCCGCTCGGCGTACTCCGTGTCGGCGTATTTCATCTCCTCGGGGAAGGTGTATTGCTGCAGCCACGGCAGCAGTTCCATGTCCATGGCGATGCCCTGGTTGCGATACTGCGGGGCATGCACGTGCAGGTCGTTCATGGCGGGAATGAGCAGGCGGTCGCCGAGGTCGGTTACTGGTGTGCGACGCTCGGAAGCGTCGGCTACTGGTGTGCGACGCTTGGAAGCGTCGCCCCCTAGGGAGGCGAGATCAGCGGCTACGCTTGTTACGCAGCCATCAGTATCCACGGCGATGTAGCCGTTTTCCAGCACTTCGAAACGGTTTCGCTCTTTCGTGTAGAGAATATGCGCTTTATAGATCTTCTTCAACATACGGTTTTACTTTCCTGCAAAAGTATATAAAATTCAAATATACACCGACAAATAAAAAACGACCACGTGGTGTGGCCGTTTTTTCGATTGCAGAGATTTGCGAATTGCAAATCTTTGGGCGAATGATTATTCGCCCCTACTGGAAGGCGTTCTCGCTGAGGCCGTCGCCGCTGATGGCGAGGCGCGACATGTAGGAGGGCGCCTCCTTGCCAAGGTACTTATCGACGTAAATCTTGGCGAGGTACTGACCCAACATGAAGCCGTGACCGCGCATACCGACCAACAGGCCGTGCTCGGGATCCACGATGTAGCGCGGCTCGGTGTAGTAGCCCGCCCAGGTAGCCTGGAAGCTGACGTTCTTCAACTGCGGAATCCAATCGATGAACATCTCGGCGCAGACCTGCAGGAAGTCTTGCGTGTTGTACTTCAGCTCCTTACCGGCTTGCAACTGCTCGGTGGCAGGCGATGCACAACCGATAATCTGACCGGTTTCAGCGAACTGCTGACCATAGACGGCGGAGAAGCCTTTGTACTTCCGACGGTCGATGAGCATATCCAGAGAGTCGCCATTCTTACCCAACATCGGCAGGCGATGCGTGATAAAGGCTTGGTGTTTAATCGGATACAATCCGAGATACATGCCCAATTGCTCGGCGAACTTGTTGGCGCTCGGTCCCAAAGCGTTCACGAAATGTTCGCAATGGTACTCCACATACTGTTTGTCGTGAGTCTTCACCAACGCCATAAAGCCCTTGTCGGTCTTACGCACCTCCAACAGTTGGGTGTCCTCCAGCAGCACGCCACCGCGCTCAATGGCGAGATTGCGGATGTAGTTGATGGTGGGGCCAGGTGTTGCCTGCCAACATGCGTTAGTAATACACGCTGCCTGATAAGTATTGAGGTTCGGGTTGAAATAGGGGGAAACCTCCTTCAGGAAGTCTTTCTTATCAACCATGTAACCGTCGCTCCACTCAAGAGATTTCTCCAAAGCTTTGTAGTTGGCTTCGTCGTGGGCAAATCCGACATAGCGTGTGGGCTTGTAGTTGATATTCGTCACCTTCTGGATGGATTCGAAGATAGCGCGGTTATGTTCCGCAATATCCGCGATTTCCGGAACGGAGAAGCTGGGACGACCGCCGCCGATACAACGCCAGGAAGAGCCACGCTCGGCATTACAGAGTACCACTTTCTTGCCGGCTTCAGCGAAGTAGCGGAACAGACCGCTGCCCGTGATACCGCCGCCCGCCACAAAGACGTCGCACTGCACCTTCTTGGTCGGTTGCCCGTTGACATTGGTCACGAAGACTTCGGTTTCGTCGCTCGGACAGAGCTCGCCGATGTTGAGCTGTGAGGAGAGCGGACCACGCGGAGTGGCGTCGCCGACCACCTCAACACCGTAACCAGCCAACAGTTGCTTCACGCGCGGGATGCAGCGTTTACCTCGGCACGGACCCATACCGATACGGGTGATGTGCTTCAGCTCATCCACGGAGATGATGGTTTTGCCCTTCACCGCCGCGAGAATCGTCTCGATGTTCACATCGTCGCAATGGCAGACGTAGGCGGGATCGTCCATCTCGCCATCCAACTTCTGCCATTCCAGCGGTTTCGGATATTTCTCTTTCAGGATGAAGCCCGTAACTGACATTAATGCTTCACCACTGATATCCAATGCTTTGACGCGCGCCACGTGGGTCTTGTTCTCGCCCTTCGTGATCTTCTCGATCACACCTTCGCCAACCTTTTGGCCGTTGTCGTCCACCAAGAAGACTTCGGCGTTCTCCTCTGCCTCGTACTCAAACGGCAGGAAGAGCCAGTTTTTCGGGATGTTGTAGCCAAACAGCGCCAGACCCGGACAGTGGTTCACGCACTTCATACAGCCGATGCACTTGTCGTAGTCGATCTGCGGCACGTGGTTGGTGGCGATTTTGGTGATCGCGCCTTGCGGACACGCGAACGTACACGGGTTACAGGCGAAACCGTAGAGACAGTCGGCCATGACAAATGGTTTTTGCAAACGGTCGCCGGCAGGACGATTGGGCTTCTCCAGCACGCGAATCGGATGTTGCTGGGAATCCGCGTAATCCTTGGTAACGGCAAGATAATCGTCGTAGTTAAACCGCACGTTCATCGACTGAGCGATCTCCATAGCGGCCTGCTTACCGCGCAACACGGCGCAAGTGCCCTCGCCCACGCGAGTCGCATCGCCAATGCCGTAGGTGTTGAGTCCGAAGGTAACCTTGCCTTTTTCAAGGATGAGGTTGTCGGGCTTCAGACCGGTACATATATTAATAAGGTCGATGTCTTTGATGACCTGCTCCGTGCCGGGAACGGGTTTGAAGTTCTTGCACTCGGCAATCACCGCACCAATCACGCCGGTGTGATCCTCGTTGGGGATAGCCTTCAGCAGCGTGTGGGAGGTGATGATCGGAATGCCGAGACGGCGCACGCGGTTGGCCTGCACTGGGAAACCGCCCTCGTGGTCCATCGCTTCCACGATAGCCACCACCTGTGCACCTGCCTGAACTGCTTGGTACGAAGTGAGATAGCCGATGTTGCCCGCGCCGATGGTGAGGATGCGCTTGCCGAGCAACGTGTGCTGCAGGTTCATCATCTTCTGCACGACGGCGGCGGTATAAACGCCCGGAAGGTCATCGTTCTCGAAGGTGGGCATGAACGGGAACGCGCCCGTACCGACCACCAAGTAGTTGGCATCCACGAAATAGATGCTGTTGTCCTCCATGTTCTTGACAGCCACGCGCTTGCCTTCGAGGATGTCCCACACGGTGCTGTTGAGCATAATGCCGGAATGGTCGTCGCCTGCCAGCGTTTTGGCGATGTCGAAACCGCGCATTCCGCCGTATTTCTGCTCTTTTTCGAAGAAGAAGAACTGGTGGGTCTGCATGTTGAACTGTCCGCCGATGCGGTCGTTGTTGTCGATCACGATGTTGGGGATGCCGAACTTGTTGAGCTGTTCGCGGCAGGCGAGACCGGCAGGTCCCGCGCCCACAATGACGACTTCGGTCTTATAGACTTTAGGAGCCTCCTTTTTACCAGCTACTTCATTTTCAGGAAGATAGTTGTGGGCAATTTCCTCCACTTTCTTCACGCCGTCCACAAGGGTGACGCAGATGCGCTTCACCACGCCATCGACGAGCATTTCGCACGCGCCGCACTTGCCGATGCCGCAGTCCATGCTGCGCTCGCGGCCCTTCAAACTGTGACTGTGGATGGGGAAACCTGCCTGGTGCAGGGCGGCGGCGATGGTGTAACCCTTCGCGGCCTTCACTTGCTGACCCTTGTATTCAAAGGTCGTAATCTCCCTTTCAGGGATGTCCAAAATGGGATGATGTGTAATCGGATACATGATTCTTGTTCTTATATTTTTGATTATTGTTGATTCCGAAAATTACAATTTGCAAAAATAGTTTTTTTTCAAACCACGGTCAATAATTTTTTCAAACTAAAAAATCCTCCGCCTAAGCCTGTAAACTTATAAGCTTCTAAACTTCTAAGCTTCTAAGCCTATAAGCTTATAAGCCAAAAATTACTACCTTTGCCGCCAATTAAATCCGTAACGAAATGGCATCGCTGGGACAACTCTTCTGGTCGTTTTTCAAAATCGGCACCTTCACGTTGGGTGGCGGTTACGCGATGATTCCGCTGATGGAGAAGGAGTTAGTGGATCGTCACGGCTGGATTACCAGTGAGGAATTCATGGAGATCATCACCTTGTCGCAGACCATGCCGGGCATCTTCGCGGCGAATATGGCCGCCCATATCGGATGGAAACTGCGCGGTGTTCCCGGTGCTGTCGCGTCCGTTCTCGGCAACATCCTGATGCCCATCATCATCATCATCGCTTTGGCTGCCGGTTTGCGACAACTGCAAGGCAACGCCCTCGTGGAGGCCATTTTCAAGGGTGTGCGTCCCGTGGTGGTCGCGCTCATCGCCGCCCCCGTCTTCCGCATGGCCAAAACCGCAAACATCTCCCGCTATAACTTTTGGATTCCTGTAGTGGCTGCACTGTTGGTCTGGCTGCTCGGTGTTTCCCCGATTTGGGTGATACTCGTTGCGGCTGTCGGCGGTTTTGTATATGGTAAATATCTGGAAAAGAAGGAGGTGCAGTCATGATTTTCTGGAAACTGTTCTACACGTTCTGCAAAATCGGCCTCTTCAACTTCGGAGGCGGCTACGCCATGATCGCCCTTATCCAGAACGAGGTGGTGGAGAAGCAGGGCTGGATGACGATGGCAGAATTTACCGACATTGTTGCCACGAGCCAGATCACCCCGGGACCCATCGGTATCAACGTGGCCACCTACGCCGGATACACCGCCGTGGTGAATGCGGGTTACGACCCGTTTTGGGGTGTGGCTGGTGCTTTCTTGGCCTCTTTTTCCGTGATTCTGCTGCCGTTTATTCTAATTCTGCTCATCAGCAAATATCTCTTGGACCACAAGGACAATCCTATACTCAAATCGGTTTTGTCGGTGCTGAAACTCGCCGTGACTGGACTCATTGCCGCCGCTGCCGCATTGCTCGTCAACTCCGAAACCTTCGGCTCCTACGCGGAGAGTCCGCTGCAGCTTTTCTTGAGCATCGGACTGTTTGTCTCCGCCTTCATCGCCTCGCTGAGGTGGAAGGTGAGCCCCATCCTGCAGATTGTGATTGCAGGGGCGGTAGGGTTTTTGGTGTACTATTTGTGAGTTAGGAGTTAGCAGTTAGGAGTTAGCAGTTGGCGGCGAAAAAAGTGTTCGCCGGTAACGTAATTTTTTGTATTTTAGCGAATGTCCTTGTTAAAATATTTTTCCAATGCTTATATTTTGCAAACAAACTGGTAATCAATTAGTTACTTCCATAGAGGGAATAAATGCAGAGTCGTCACACAGTGGCGGCTCTTTTTTTCGGAGAAAGCTGCGGCAACCCTATATGTCTAATTCTGCAAAATATAAAAATTATTTTAACAATTAATTGTAAAAATAATTTATTATAAAATTTTAACCAACTGATTATCAATAAGAAAAATAATTTTGCAAAAGTTGGTTTTGGAATTATTTTTGTTGTATTTTTGCGGTGCTGATTTTAGGCAACAGGGAAAAGGCAACAGGGAAAAGGTAACAGACAACAGGAGAAAGGGAAATAGGGTTTTTGAATATGGAACTTGAAACTACAAAAGAAATAGACTATGGAATTAAACAACCCCATTGATGAGGCCAGAAGATATGTGGCCAATGCGAAAACAATTATAGAGAGGTCCGTTTATGATCCGGCGACGAAACTCTATAGAGATAAAAAGTATGTCCGGATTGCAGGCAATACGCTGTGGAGCGGATGTCTTATTGCGCTAGAAGCTGTATTGCAAGTGAGCAAAGGCAAAGGCAGACCGTCAATCGAGAAATACAGGGAGGCTGCCGGTAAACGCGACCGAACGTTGTTGAATTTCATAAATGCCGGTTACGAGACCATGCATCTCGTGATGGGGTATGATGGCAGTAAGCAGAGGAAGGTCTGCGATGCCGGTTTTGAGATTGCCAACGACATCATTAACCGTTGTGCGATGCTTTGCCCGGAAACTGCGTGTGCGTAACAGTATCCGGTTTTTCCCAGAATGTAATGTAGGGCTGCTGCAATGCGACAGCCCTACATGCAATGCGACAAGCCCCGCATCGGTTCCTTGCGAAATCCGTCATTTTAAATTTACTATTATTAGTTAAAATTTTGGTAACCAGTTAGTTTACAAAGAAATATTTTCCTGATTTTCCCTTGAAATGTTTGAAAAAAAAGCGTACCTTTGCCCCCTGATTTTATTAAACCTATCATACAATGGAAAAAGAAGAAATTAAAAACAATGTCAATGCTGAAAAGCTGAAAGTACTCAACTCGACTCTTGAGAAACTCGAAAAAACGTTCGGAAAGGGCTCCATCATGCGCATGGGAGAGACCCACATCGAAGAGATGGACGTCATCTCCACCGGCTCTATCGGTCTGGACACTGCGCTGGGCGTGGGCGGCTTCCCGAAAGGTAGAATTGTAGAGATTTACGGACCGGAGTCCTCAGGTAAAACCACCCTGGCCATCCATGCGATTGCGGAGGCTCAGAAACAGGGCGGTATCGCCGCTTTCATCGATGCGGAACATGCCTTTGACCGCTTCTATGCTGAAAAATTAGGTGTGAACACGGCAGAATTGCTGATTTCGCAACCCGACAACGGGGAGCAGGCCCTTGAGATTGCCGACAACCTCATCCGCTCCGGCGCTATCGACATCATCGTCATCGACTCCGTGGCCGCCCTCACGCCCAAGAGCGAAATCGAAGGCGACATGGGTGATTCCAAGGTCGGTCTGCAAGCCCGCTTGATGTCACAGGCACTGCGCAAACTGACCGCAACGATCAACAAGACAGGATGTTGCTGTATCTTTATCAACCAATTGCGTGAGAAGATCGGTATCATGTTCGGCAATCCTGAAACGACCACCGGTGGTAATGCCCTCAAGTTCTACGCTTCCGTGCGTTTGGACATCCGTCGTCAGTCGCAGATCAAAGACGGCGACACGGCCATCGGTAACCACGTGAAAGTCAAAGTGGTGAAGAACAAGGTCGCGCCTCCTTTCCGCACCGCCGAATTCGACATCATGTTTGGTGAAGGTATCTCCAAAGCCGGCGAAATCGTGGATCTCGGTGTCGAGTACAACATCATCAAGAAGTCTGGTTCTTGGTTCTCCTACGGTGATTCCAAGCTCGCCCAGGGCCGCGACAGCGTGAAACAGCTGCTCAATGACAACCCCGAGCTTTCAGACGAAATCGAAGCCAAGATTCGTGAGGCGATTAAAGAGAATATGAAATAGCCGAAGAGACGATGTGCACATTAATGTAGAGACGATGTGCACATCGTCTCTACATTACAAAATAATGACAGAATGAAAAAAATCATCATTTGCCTACTGGCACTGTTCTTAGTCTTCGGCTACGGCTGCCACAACAAAAACAAATATGCCGACCTGCCGCCGGAATTGGCCGAACTGTGCATCAATATCGACAAGCATCCCAAGCGGGCGGAAAACTATTACAAACGGGCGAATTACTACTACTTGCATCAGGATATTGACAAGGGTATCGCCGATATGCAGACCGCCATCCAGCTGCAGCCCGACAGCAGCAAGTACTATGTGATGCTATCGGACCTCTATTTTGCCCAGCATGAAACCGACCTGACGGAGGAGATGCTCCTCAAGGCCATCTCCACGGATGAAGACAACAACGAAGCTCGCTTGAAACTGGCTGAGCTGCAGTTTCATACGCGACAGTTCGAGGATTGTGAGAAGACCATCAACGAGGCGGTGCAACGCCAGCCCCACAACCCGAAAGCCTATCTGATCAAGGCGTTTATGCTCAAAGATTTACAGGATACTGTCGGCTATCTGCGTATGTTGCAGCTAGTTATAGACCAGGATCCTCGTGAAACCAAGGCTTTCCTTGAATTGGGATACTTCTACCAACAGAAAAACGACCCGATTGCCATTTCCTATTATCAGAACGGCTTGAAGGCGGATCCCAACAATGTGGAACTCCACTATAATCTGGGCAAGATGTTTCAGGATATGGACAAATTGGAGGAGGCGGAGCAGGAGTACAAGACTGCCATCGCCATCGACTCCACGCATATTCCTTCGCTGAACAACTTAGGCTATCTCTATTTGGACGACAATATCCGTAAGTACGATGAGGCCGTGCAGCTGTTCACGCAAGCCCTGAAGGTCAATCCGCAGTTCGTCTATGCGATTTGCAACCGCGGGGTGGCGTACGAGTACATGGGCAACTATGTGGCCGCCCGCAAGGACTACGAGGAGGCGTTGAAGCTCTCCACCAATTTCGAGCCGGCCATTTTGGGCCTCAACCGTTTGGACAAACTACAACATTAAGCGCGTATGAACGAGAATTTGGATCCCACCCAACAGCATCTGTCGGCATCGGACAAAGAGTTCGAGCGTGCGATACGTCCTGCGCAATTCACTGAATTCCAGGGACAGAAACAGGTCTTGGAGAACCTGATGGTTTTTGTGCACGCAGCAAAGGGCCGAGGAGAGGCGCTGGACCACGTGTTGCTGCACGGTCCTCCAGGACTGGGCAAGACCACACTCTCGCACATCATCGGCAACGAGATGGGCGTGAATGTGCGTGTCACTTCCGGTCCGGTGATCGACAAGCCCGGCGACCTAGCTGGTCTGCTCACCAATCTGGAACCCCACGATGTCCTTTTCATCGATGAGATTCACCGGCTTTCGCCTGTGGTGGAGGAGTACCTCTACTCGGCGATGGAGGATTACAAAATCGACATCATGATTGACAGCGGTCCGAGCGCACGAAGCGTGCAGATCTCCATCAACCCGTTTACGTTGGTGGGCGCCACCACCCGTTCCGGTCTGCTGACGGCCCCGTTGAGATCCCGGTTTGGTATTAATCTGCGCTTGCAATACTATGATGCTCAGACGCTTGGCAACATCATCAAGCGTTCGGCCTCCATTTTGGATATTCCCATTGAAGAGGATGCCGCCTACGAAATCGCGAGCCGCAGTCGTGGCACACCGCGTATCGCCAACTTGTTGTTGCGCCGTGTCCGTGACTTCGCCCAAATCAAAGGCGACGGCACCATCACACTGCCGATTACGCAAGTGGCATTGACCGCACTGAATGTCGACAAGCACGGTTTGGACGAGATGGACAACCGTATCTTGAGCACCATCATCGAAAAGTTCAAGGGCGGTCCGGTGGGCTTGAGCACCATCGCCACAGCGGTGGGCGAGGATGCCGGCACCATCGAAGAGGTGTACGAGCCGTTCCTGATTCAGGAGGGTTACCTGATGCGCACCCCGCGCGGTCGCGAAGCCACCGATTTGGCATTCACGCACTTGGGGAAATCCCGCTATGTCTCTGGTCAGGGCGAACTCTTTTAGTTCCATGCTAATTTGTCGTCCCGATGGAATCCTTCCTTTCCAAGATTATTGATAAAATCGTTGCCGCCACTCCGATGCAGGAGATGCATGAAGTGGCGGTTGTGCTGCCTAACCGCCGTGCCCAGCGCAGATTGTTGCAGGGTTTGGTGGATAAAAACGACGGAAAACCCATGTTCGCCCCGCAAATTTTCCCGATGGAGGATTTTGTGGCCTATTTGTCGCCGTTGAAGGTGACGGATCAAGTTTCGCAGCTTATGCGGCTCTATTCGTTGGTTCGCCAACAGCAATATACGGGAGGTCGCTTCGAGATGCACGAAATGCTCTCGTGGGGACCCGTTTTCCTCAAAGACATCAGTGACATGGACATGCAGCTCCAGGATGTGCCTGCGATTATGAGGGAGTTCGCGCAGGCCGCCAAGTTCGAAATCCAGTTCGGGAAGGAGAACGCTTCCCAAACGGATTTCGAAAAGATGCAGTTCAACGATTTGCTGGCGGACCTCTATACGCAGTACAAGGCATTGCTGTCAGCGCATTCGGAGGCCTACGAAGGGATGATTTATCGGGATTGTGCGGAAAAAGTCGCGGAATATGCGAAAAAAGTGCCCTACAAGCGGCTGATTTTCGCGGGTTTTTATGCGCTTTCGCCGTCTGAATTGGAAATTGTCCGTTATTTCCAACAGCATTTCCAAACGGAGGTTTATTTCGATGTGGACCCCTTCTACTGCCATCTTGACGAGGCGGAAGAGTCCTCTTCGCAACGCGAAACCTCCTTCTTTATTCATCGGAACTGCGAAAAACTGCAGTTGGATATCCACCGTTTCGACTTTTTTGAGCAGGATTATGCCACCATCCCGAAAGAGGTGAAGATTGTCGCCACTTCCAAGAATATGCGGCAGATTTACAGTGCTATACGAGAGGTGGAACGTATCAAGGAGGAGCATAAACGACAGGGAAAAGTGAAGGAAGGGATTGTGGATATGTCCGACACGGCCGTGGTCTTGGCGGACGAGTCGTTGTTGTTGCCGTTCCTGCTTTCCTACCATTCTGATGAGGTGAAGGTGAACGCCACGATGGGCTTCCCGTTTGAGTCCACACCGGTTTTCGCCGTGCTGCAGCAGTTGTTGGCAATATACGAGTCGGTGTTTGCGCTGACCCCTTCCGATGCTTCGGAATTCAGCTTCAGCGGGGATTTGCTCCGGCAGCTGTGGGAGCAAGAGCTTTTACATGCCGAGAAACCGCAAAACGTCTATTTCCCGGCGGTTTTCAAATATTCGCAACTACCTCATAAAGAGTTATTTGAAAACTGTTTGATAGAACAATTGTCGCGCCGTTTGCCCGCTGTTTTGCAACGTTTCTGTCAGTTTGCCGAGGCGTTGGAGCAACCGAAACATTACCAGACTTTATGGCAGGAGGCCGGGCGGAAATTGCAGGAATTGCAGGCTCTCTTTGAACAGTATTTTGCGGAAGATGAGGTAGTGGATTTCGCTTTCGCCCGATTTTCCATTTTGAAAACCCTCCACGACATCGCCATTTCCATCATGGGGGATCCCAACATGGGATTGCAGGTGATGGGTCTGCTGGAAACCCGTATGATGGATTTCGACCATCTGATTATGATGTCGGTGAACGAAGGCGTTTTGCCCAAAGGCATTACCTACAACTCCTTGCTGCCGTTTGACTTCAAGATCAAATTTGACGGGAAGGAGGCCCTGCCCAACTATCTTTATCAGGATCAGGTTTATGCTTACCACTTCTTCCGACTATTGCAGCGCTCCAGTGACATCACCTTGATATACAATAAGTTTTCCGACACTTCCTTGGCTGAAAAGAGCCGTTTGATTAACCAGTTGGAGTATGAAGTGCGATGCCAAGGGTTGGAAAACGTGATTCATATCGAACATCAGGATTTGGATTTCAATCTCTCCTTGCCAGTTCGGAAGTCGATGGTGATGGAGAAGACCCCCGAAGTGATGGAGCGGCTGAAAATGTATCGTTTTTCCGCCTCCTCGCTCCAAACCTATATCAGCTGTCCGTTGAGGTTCTATTTCCAGCATTTGATGAAGATTCGAGAGCGTGTCAAGCTGACGGATCAGCTGGAAGCGTACGAGCAGGGAACGGTGATCCATGCACTCTACAAAGCGGCGTTTGATGACATTATCGAAGAGCCGAATCCAGAACGTTATGCGGCCATCCTGCAAGAACACATCGACCATTGCGATGAGCATCTGATCAAAGAGATTCGTGAACTTGATGACCGTAAATTTTTGAGCGACAGTGATTTGAATCAAGGGCAATGGCTGATTAATCGTCAGATTATCCGCGAGACCGTCTGTCACTATCTGGAGACGGCCAAAACGGAACTCGTTTCTTCGCCATGGAAAATCTCCAATAACGAGATGAAAATTGAAATCTCGGATTATCCCGTGACGCATATTGATGGAAATCAAACGTTTAAGGTGCGCATGACCGGCAGCATCGACCGGGTGCAGAAGGATGGTGACCGGGTGATGATTCTCGATTATAAAACCGGAAGGGTGGAACCGGCCAGTTTGCGCGTCAAGGTCAAGAAAGAGTTGCGGAACGACGCGCAAGCGGTACAAACAGAGGTGGAGAAAATCTTTTCCGACAGCAAATATGAAAAATTGTTCCAGTTGGTGGTCTATTCCTTGATGTATGACCATCTGACGAGACAAGCGGCGAAATCCATTGAAGTCGGGATCGTCAGCACACAGCTCATCAACAAAAATGATCCGAACTATATCCTCAGGGGCAGTCTTTGTGATGAGGATAACCTCTTGAATTACAAGCAGATTCTTTCAGAAGGGTTGAATCGACTTTTCTGCGGGATTTTCGATGAGAAGACGCCGTTCACGCAGACCGAAAACGAAGACAGGTGCAAGATTTGTGATTTCCTGCACCTGTGTGGTCGTCAGACGGTCGTGGATAGCCGAAGTTAATCTTTGACCGTTTTCAATCTGGCATTCAGCGTGTTCTGTAAAAGACAAGCGGTGGTCATCGAGCCGGTGCCGCCGGGTGTCGGGGTAATCGCGCCGCAGATTTGGGAGACCTCGTCGAAGAGCACATCGCCGCAGAGGCGGTAGCCCTTGGGTTGGTCCGGAGCGTCGAGGCGATGGATACCCACATCGATGACGGTGGCGCCTTCCTTGACGTATTCGGCGGTGATCATTTCGGGTTGCCCGATGGCGACGATGAGGATGTCGGCGCGGCGGCATACCTGCTTGAGGTTCTGGGTATGGCTGTGACAGACGGTCACCGTGGCATTGATGCTCTTCTGTAACATCAACATAGCCAGTGGTTTGCCCACAATATTGCTGCGCCCGACAATGACGCAGTTTTTGCCTTTCGTTTCGATGTTGGAGCGTTGGATCAGCTCGATCACGCCGTGCGGGGTGGCGGGCAGGTAGCACTCCTTGCCCAGCAACAGATTGCCCATGTTCTCGGGATGGAAGCAGTCCATGTCCTTGTCGGGGCGCACGTGCGCGGTCACCTTGTCGATGGAGATGTGCTTCGGCAGGGGCATCTGGATGATGTAGCCGTCGATTTCGTCGTCTTGGTTGAGGAAGTCGATGGTGGCCAAGAACTCCTCTTCCGGGATATTGGGGGAGAGCTGGTAGACGGAGGAGATGAATCCCACGCCTTTGCATTGCTTCTCGATGCTGCTCACGTAGCTGAGGGCGGCACCGTCGTCGCCGGCGATGACAACGGCCAAATGCGGTGCCCGTAAACCTTTGTCCAATAATCCTTTAACGGTAATCGCGATTTCCGTTTTGATCTCTTCGGAAATCTGTTTTCCATCAATGATAGTTGCCATAAGGGATGTTATTACAGGGATTGTCTCAGTGCTTTCAGATCTTTGTCTGCCGTCTCGATTTCGGTGGCGTTATTTCTCAGTTTGGCCTTGACTTTGACGAGGTTGTCGTTCAAATTGGTCAGGGTCTTCTGTTTGCTGGCCTGAGTTTTCTGCAGCGATTGTTTCTCTTTTGTTTTTTCGTCAAGCTGAGCTTTCAAGCCGGCATCCAGGGTGTTGTTGAATTCTTCCTGCATGGTGGCCACTTGGGCGGTGACTTTTTCCAGTTTGTCAGAGAGTTGTTTCAACTCCTCGGTCGTGTTGGCAATTTTATCCACCAATTTGGCGCTGTCAGCTAACAGACCGTCGCGTTCTTTATGCAATTTAGTGAGCTTATTTTCAAGGTCTTGGATACGCAGTGTGATGTCGTAGTGTTCCACTTCTTTGTCGAATTTTTCAAGGAAGCTGACGATGTTGCGGGAGGTTCTGGGGTCGTTGGCGAAGGTGACGCAGTTCATGTTGCCGGTGGAGACCACGAGGGTTACCTGCACGGCTTTGTTATTTTTCTTGCCTACTTCCGTGGTCGTGAAGTAGAGGTCATATCTGGCATCGCCGAAGGCACTGCATTGTTGGTTTTCATACACGTGATACCCTTTCTTTTTGGAGCCTTTGAGTTTGTATTGGTTCTCGAAGATGTTGCTCATGGCGCCATCGACGACAGCTTGGGGATAGTTATTCACATTGATGGTGAAGCCCTGAAGTTGGTCTTTGCCGTAAAGTGTGACTGTCTCACTTGCTCTTTGTGCTGATAATGAGCAAAAAACGCTTACAATTGCCAACAAGGCGATCATTTTCTGTTTCATAATTCTGTGATATTATTTGATTAATTTGATGAATTCAAATGGGGCTGCAAAGATAAAAAATTTATTTTTGCGCCTTCAAAAAATGGCGACGATAAAAGAGATATTGCAACAGTTCCCGTTTCCGGTCTATCTGGCTCCGATGGAGGGCGTCACAGACGGACCGTTCCGTCGTATTTGCAAAGAGTACGGGGCGGACGTGGTGATCACCGAGTTCATCTCCTCCGATGCGTTGTCGCGGGAGGTGGAGAAGAGCATCCGCAAGATGGATTTCCGGGAGGACGAGCGGCCCTTCGGCATACAGATTTTCGGCAGCAATGAGGAGGCGTTGGTGGCGGCGGCCCGGTACGCGGCAACGCAACGGCCTGATTTCATTGACATTAACTGGGGCTGCCCAGTCAAGAAGATTGTCAGCAAAGGGGCCGGTTCTGCCATATTGCAGGACATTCCCAAGATGGTCGCCTTGACTGCGGCGGTGGTCAAAGCGGTTGACCTGCCCGTCACCGTGAAAACCCGGCTGGGGTGGGAGAGTGCCAACAAGCCCATCGTGGAGGTGGCGGAACGTCTGCAGGACGTTGGCATCCAGGCTATTGCCATCCACGGACGGACGCGCGCGCAGCAGTACGGCGGCGAGGCGGACTGGACACTCATCGGGGAGGTGAAGCACAACCCCAGAATGACCATCCCCGTGATTGGCAACGGCGACATCAACAGTGCGGAAAAGGCGTTGGCCTACCGCGAACGGTATGGGGTAGATGCCATCATGGTTGGACGTGCCGCTATCGGTAACCCATGGATTTTCAGTCAGATAAAAGCGCTTCTGCGCGGAGAGACCTGTGCAGAACCCACATACGAGGAACGTGTCGATCTGGTGATGCGCCATTTGCGGGAAAATGAGAGAACCAAAGGGGAACGAGTCGCCGTTCTGGAGATGCGCACCCAATATTCGGGATATTTCCGTGGCATACACCACTTCAAGCCTAAGAAAATACAGCTTATGAGTGCCCTTTCCATCGCAGAATGCGAGGATATTTTGCGCGGCTAAAAAAGTTTTTTCAGTATTAAGGTAATTCAATTTTTTTTGTATCTTTGCCCCCTTAATTGTATATTGCTGTCAATCCGATTTGTTTTCGCTTGGCAACGATGCAATGAAGGCTGTTGATGAGAGGCGATTTGAATTGTAAGTTTTTGTATGTCAAAAAGATAAGAAATTAAAATAAATCAAATATGAAAAAGCTGTTATTTCTGTTAATGGTTGTTTTTGTCCCTGTGTTGCTGATGGCGCAGCCGATGAACTATGTGACGATTTACGACGAGAATTTTGAGGGTGCCACTCAGACGCTCACCACCGGTCACAATCCCGACCTTGGTGGCGACCTCGGTGACTGGCGTGTCGTGGGCGAGGGCATCACTTACGACAACTGGAATAACCTCCCGTTGTACAAGTCTCCCACACGGTCATTCCATACGCCGGTGTACAGCACCAATGGTAATGCCACGGCTACAACCCCGGCCATCCCTCTTTCCTCTCCCGGGGTGGATGTGAATTATGTCTATTTTGACTTTGACCACATCTGTAAAGTCCACCAATTGGATAATGCCACTGCCTACTATTCCGTGGCGTATGGTGTTGATGCCGATGGTAACTACCAATGGACCACATGGAGTCAGCTGTCTTTCGCTTCGGCAAGCTCTGATTTCTATTACGGTGATGCCAAGGGTACAAGTAACATCATCGGCGGTAAGTTCAGCCATGAAGCCTATTCGCAGTGGAATGCCAATGATATCAGCGCCACTCCGACCAACGCATGGTGGCGTCACGAGATGTTTGATATGACCTCGTTGATTTTCAGCGGTGCGAACACCCCGACGCATATCCGTTTCCAGTTCCGTATCAACAAAGTGACCCCTGCGTCCTCCGGTACCCAGAACTGTGCAGGTTGGTATATTGACAACCTGCAGGTGCGTCTCTCCAACTGCGAGTTGATCAAACCTGCCATTACCATGCAAGCCCCCTACTATTACAACACGAATAACAGCTTCGTCAACAATGTAGGACCTTATACCATCAAAGCGAAACTTTTTGACAACGATACCATTGATGAGAGCAAAGTGCTTTTCTGGTACAGCATCAACAGCGGTGACACCGTCCACGTTTCCAATAACGGGGCGTTTACCAGCAATGTGCTGAACGCCAACGGTCATACGATCATGGCACAGTGGGTTTTGCCCACCATCTGTTATCAGGATACCATCCGTTATCATATCTACCTCGAAGATACTCACGGTAGCTCCACCCGTTTCGACACGTTCCTGGTGGCGCACCATAACTACACCAACATTCACGACAACGACATACAGCTGGATTCTATCAGCAGTATGCCGCACTGTTTGATCACGAACCAGCCGCAGCCGGTCACCATCTATTTCAAGAACCGAAGTGACGCGTTGCACTCACCCAATGCCAATGCGATGGTTGCGGGCTCTTTCCGGTTGCAAGTGAAAAACGAGAATGGTACGGTCACCCGCGATACGGTCTTCAATTGGACTGGTGACATCTGTTTCGATGTGCCGAGTTCCCTCTCGTTGGGCTCTTTCATCCCAAGTCAAGGATACAATTACGTGACCGTTGCGGTCGTCACCCGTAATAACCAGGTGGACGGTTTCCATGACAACGATACTTTGGAGGTTAGTCCGTATGCCTGCGACAGCTTGTTGAAGGGTGACTATACCATTGGCGGTGTCAATCCGGACTTCCCCGATCTTGCCGCTGCCAAGACCCAGCTGACGTTCTGCGGTTTGGGCGGTCCCGTGACCTTCCATCTGCGTCCCGGAACTTACAGCGGTTTCACCTTTGACGAGAACTATACGGGACAGTCGGCGGTGAACACCATCACGTTCCAAGGCGACGATGTGAACTCGGTCATTCTGGTCAACAACAGTACGGATGCCGGTGCCAACGTTTTCGGTGCAGTCACGTTGGTGAATGTCAAAAACTACGCTTTCAAGAACTTGACCATTCAGGCCAACCAGAGTGCGACCGCATCCAGAGGTGTGGTCGTCCGTGGCAACGGTAGCACGAACATTCTGTTCGAAGGCTGTAAGGTCACGGCGCACAACACGCACTCCACTGCGGTTGCCAGCTCGGCCATCAGCCGTACCACGGCGGTTCCGAATGGCGGCACCAACTATCCTGACACGATCACGTTCCGTAACTGTACGATTACCGGTGGTAACTTCGGTATCCATTACGTTGGTTCCTCAACGCGCAAGAACAACCTGACTATCGAAGGCTGTAACATCACCTCCTGCTACAGAGGTATCTACACCACGTATTACACGGGTAACATTGTAGGCAACCATGTCAAGCAGGTGGCCTCCAGTAACCCGCAGAACTTCACCGGTTTGCACATCAACTACCTCTACGGTGGCTTGATCGACGGCAACACAGTGGATTCCGTGACGAAGACAGAGTACGGTATCTACGTGACCAACGCCACCACGGAAGAGTATCGCATCATCAACAACCACGTGAAGGTGGGTAACGGTCCTGTCGGCGTGTATATCACCAACAGTTCCTCCACCAACGCTTTCAATGGTTACATCTATAACAACGAGGTCATCCTTTATCCGGTCACCGCAAACAACAGCTATGCCTTCCAGATCAACAACAGCAACAACCTGCAAGTGATCAACAATAGCTTCCTGGTGAAGTCGGATGCACCGTACAGCAACAGCGCTGCGTTGTATATTTCCAATAACAATAATACAAATATATACAATAATATATTGTTAAACCTTGTGGTGAACAGTGACAATACGGATTACCCGTTGTATTTGAACGGTAACTCTACGGCTACCGGTGAATACAATGCGTTATACTCCATTTCCGGCGTGGCTGGTTATAAGACGGTTGCCCGTAACTCCATCAATGAGTTGGTTACGGCTGTTCCCACATTGTCGAACTTGATCTTCATGTTGCCGCCTATGGCCGACAACACCCAGAGTTTGCTGCCCACCTCCTTCAATGGTTTGGAGTGCTGGCGCAACGCCAACGTGTTGAAGGAAATCCGCAACCTGAACCGTTCCGAGGTGACGTACATGGGTGCATACGCGGATATGATTCCCAGCACCGATGTGGCTTTGACCGCTTTGGTGAGCCCGGCCCTCGGTGAGTGTCCGCAAACCTCTTACAATATCACGGTGCAAATTACCAACAAGGGTGCGCAGACGGTCAACTTCGCCAGCAATCCGGCAGTGGTGCTCCTGCAGTCCACGGCATTGAACCTGAACCAGACGGTCAACGTGAATACCGGTTCTGTGACCGCTTTGAGCAGCATCAACCAAGTGCTGATGCAGAACGTGCCGGTGCCTGTCAACCAGCCGGTGGATTTCAAGATTATCATCACCACCAACGGTGACAACAACCACGTGAACGACACGCTGACCCAGACATTCATCTTGGAGGCCATCGTTCCCGACTATGTAGAAGATTTCAGCAACGGTACGCAGCAGACCTGGACGATTGAGCAGATTTCCGGTGCTGGTAACTGGACATTCCAGAACGGCGAGGGCTCCAACCCGACCATCATGCCGGTGTATGGTACCGGTCGTCTCTTCTTCAACTCGAAGACCTTTGCCAGCGGTACCACCTCCCGTGCCATTCTGCCTGTTGTGACGCTGAATACTGCCTTCAACCCCATTTTGGAGTTGTGGTTTGCACACGATAACGCTGCTTCCAACAAGAACGATGAGTTTACGGTGAAGATTTCCACTGACGGTGGCAATACTTATACCAATTTGGTGGCACAAGGCGAGACCACGGCTGTGATTAAACGTCATAGAGCCTCTGCTACCACCCCTGAGTGGCAGCTCTACACCTTTGATCTTTCTAACTATCAGAGCAACGGATGTGTCTATATCGCTTTCGACGCTGTGTCTAAAGCGGGTAACAACTTGAACATCGACCGTATCCGTGTGAGAAATCTCTATGATAATGACGTGGCCGTCACCAAGATTTACGGTGTGGGCGAAACCCCGACCGAATATGAAATGCGCGGTGTGTTGAGTGCACTGGTCAAGAACGAGGGTGCCCAAGGACAGAACAACGTGAAGGTCTATCTGAACGTTGTCGGCGCCACCGAGCAATGGCACGATTCTGTGACCATCGCCAACCTGCCTTACAATGCCGAAAGACTTGTCACCTTTCCCGATCACCAGTACAATGTGGCCGAGTTGAAGGATGTGGAGGTGCGTGCCGCCAACGACCAGTTCAATGCCAACAATGCGCAGCACTGGCGCATGGTGACCACCCAGAATGTGGCCAATATTGCGGATACCACCACAGATATTATCCTGATTGGCGACTACAACAATATCATCCGTCCTTGTGTCCGTTACAAGACCAATGAGGAACTGGCGGTCACCGCGGTGAAATACTACTATGACCAGACCTATATCGCGGATCCGGAGAACGGTTTCAGAGCATTTGTCGCAGATGCTTCCGGCACCGTGCTGGCCACCTCCGAGGTGGTGAACTTCAGCACCCTGCAGCAGGGTCAGTGGAATATCATTCCGATTCACAATTTCGCCTTGACCAACACCATCGATGAGTTCTATGTCGGTTTGGAGATGTTGGCTCACGGTAACTATCTGTGCGCACAGGTGGAGACCCCGCTTCGCGACTCCACATTCTACTACTTGAGCAATGGTACATACGTTCCGCAACTCACCGGCCGTTTCATGCTGGGTGCTTTGGTGGATACGCCTTACGTCCATGATCTTGCTCTGCTTGATCTCGTGCACCCGGTCACCAACTGCGACCTCGGTCACGAGCACCTGAACGTGCGCATCACCAACAACGGTACCACCGACATTGTGCCGCCTATCCAACTGCACTACACCATCAACAACGGTGCGACGGTTTCCGAGAACTTCACGGATACGCTGCACAGTCACGAGACGACCATTTTCACTTTCAGCAGCATCTATGACTTCACGAACAACCAGATTGACATTGACGACAACTACGCCATCAAGGTTTGGGCTACCAAGTTGCCTCAAGACCGTCTGACCTTCAATGATACGTTGGATATGATGGTGGTATCCAAAGGTAAAGCCAACACCCCCATTGTCCAAGACACGGTGATTGTGAACTACCACACCTCTCATACGTTGACTGCTCAGCTTCCGGCTTCTATTCCGCAGGGTGTCCTTGGATGGTTCACCAACACGGGTTACGAATCCTGGAACCTGTTGGGATATAATCCTACTTACACGACTCCGCTCATTTACTTCGATACCACTTACTATGTGAACGCCAACCCCGGCACCGTCGATGAGCCGATCATTGGCACGGGCAACGGTTCCGGCACCGATCCTTTTGATTTCTCCAAGGGTTATTCCAGAGGCCGTATGCTCTATCTGGAGCAGGAGATTGGAACTCATGGCAAGATTACAGGTCTCGCTTTGAATGTGAAGTCTGCGGTCAGTGCCACTGCAGCCGATGGTATTCCTATGAAGATTTACATGAAGTGTACGGATGAAAACCTCTTCAGCTCCACTACGGTTAACTGGGACGATGAACTGGCCACTGCCACTTTGGTGCTTGACGAGCGCGTTTACTTCGACCATACCGGTTGGTTCAATCTCAACATTGCCCCGTTTGATTTCAACAACGGCAACTTGGCGGTTTATGTGGAGACCAATTGTGCGGATTACTGTACGGGCACAGGCAGCCAGTGTAACAACTGCGGTCAGTATGTCTCCGGTGCCAACAGCTATCCTTCTTTCAATATGACGAACACTACGGGTGGTACCTATTGCCAGAAGAAGTCCGGCAATACGGTGGCTTCCCTTTCCGGTGCCTACACGAACGTTGCCAAACGTATTAACACTCGCTTTACAGTAGCCAATCTGGATTGCGGTAGTTTGAAGGTCCCGATTCGTATCCACGTTCCTGACATTCCGGATTATGATGTGGAGACCCAGGAACTTGTCTATCCTGTGACGAGCTGTGCCCTGTACGATGAGCATATCCAAGTGCAGGTTAAGAACATGCTGAACACGTCAATTCCGGCCAACAAAGTGGTTATCCACGCACTGTTCAACGGTGTGGAAGTCACCCATACCGTGGCCGACACCTTCGCAGCCGAAGAGGTCAAGATCGTGGAATTCGACACGCCTTTCGACTTCAGTGCCCCGACCGCCAACATCCTCTTCAACTACACCATCTTCACCACTCTGAACAACGAGACCATTGTTTATACAGGTAACGATACCATCACGGGTAGCTTCACCTCCACTCGCACGTCGTATCTGCCTGACAGCATTGTCTATACCGGCTCTTACACGTTGCCATACACCATCTTGGAACCTCAAGACAGACCTAACAATATCACTCAATATTATTTCTATGCCCATGAGGATGATAACACCCCGATTCACACTACGACGACTTCTGCGCAATATTATACCACGCCCAATTTGTATGATACTGCCGTTTATTGGATGTCGGGTAAGACGCAGACCAGTAACTGTATCACCAAGCGCATCAAGGTGATCATCAATGTGTTCAGTCCTCAATATGACTTCAGTACGGATAAACTGATTTATCCGGTTTCCTATCAATGTCCTAACTCTTTGAGCCCGAACCTCCGCGTGAGTGTCACCAACCAAGACACCACCTCCACTTCTGTGATTCCTTCCGGCACGTTCAATTTGAACGCCAACTTCACAGGTTCGGCCACGGTGAACGCTGTCAACCTGATTAGCCAGCCGGTTTCCTCATTGATTCAGGATACCATCACCTTTGACAATGGTATGAACTTGGGTTCTACCACAGAGAATAGAATCTATCAATATGTGATCTATACCACTCCGACGGATCCCACGATGCCGGTGTACACGGCCAATGATACCATTTCTGGACCGATGTACATTCCTGCATTGCCTATTGCTCCGGACGCATTGACCTTCACGGTTCCTTACGGTGGTACGCAGACAGTGACACCGAGTTCAACCTCACTCACTCACTATTACTTCTATGAAAATGATTCTGATGAGTTTGCCATTGCTGAAGGTAACAGTTTCACTACGGATCCGATTTATGCTCCTACCACTTATTACTACAGCGGTCGTATCGAATCTGACGGATTCAACGCTGATGTGATTGCCGGTACGGGCACCAACACGAGCCAAACCAGTGCGGCTCCGTTCACCTTCTCCAACGGTCATTCTTATGCTAAGATTCTCTACAATAGTGATGACTTCAACCATGCAGAGGGTCGTATCGACAGCATCTACTTCCAGGTCTGCACGGCAGAAGCCAACGGTGTGGCCATTCCGATGAAGTTCTGGTTGGCGAATACCAATGACGCTCAGGCTATCTCCACGGGTAGTGCTCAGGTCAACTGGCCGAACGAAACTGCCAACGCTAGACTGGTGTTCGACGGTGAGATTGCACTCGACCATGTTGGTTGGATCGGCTTCCCTGTGAACGGTGGTTTCGACTACACAGGTGGCGGTCTTTACCTCTATGCTGAGCACAACTGCGGTGACGCTAGCTGCGTGACCAACTACGGTATCAACCCGACTCCGAAATTCACGAACACCCAGATGGCCAACAATGCCAAGAAGGTGCTGACCAAGTCTGCCAACACGGAGCTCAGCGGCGCCACCAGCTTCTCCCTCTCTGGTTACCGTGTGAATACGAAATTCAAGATCAACTACACTTGTGAGTCTCCGAAGGCTGCCATCAACATCAACACCACGGTTCCTCAACACGATGTGGGTGTGGTTGCGATTTCTGCTCCTGTCACCCAAAGCAACACCTACACCAACAGTGAGACCGTTACCGTGACAGTGAAGAACTTCGGTTCCGAGGCCGCTTCCAACTTCCCGGTCACCTATCAGTTGGCCAACAATGCGCCGGTGACTCAGAACTACTCGGGTTCTTTGGCTACCAATGCAACGGCCACGATGACCTTCAATACCAATGTGGATCTTACCAGTGTCTATATGCCTACTCCGTTCAGAGTTTATACGGATTTGAGCACTGACACTTACCATAATAACGATACGACGACCATCATCCTGAGTGCTGAGGATCCGTGTCCGTCCCGTCCGTTGTCACAGTCTGAAGGCGCACTCATCTCCAATGTGACGTTCGCTGCTCTCAACAACGGCACGCCCACTCCTTACACCGAGCACTCTGCCGCTCCAGGCAATGGTATGTATGCCGACTACACACAAACCGTGGCTCCTGTGGAGTTGATTCTCGGTCAAGAGTATTCACTCTCCGTCACGCACGCCTTTACCGGTACGAATACCAAGGTCGTCTATAAACGTGCTTATATCGACTACAACCGTAATGGTATGTTCGAAGAGACCGAGGCTATCTTCAACTCCGGTGCTGTTCCGGCTGGTGACACCAATGCCACGACTTCTGCATTCGTCAATGTGCCGGTCAATGCGGATCTGGGTCTCACCCGTATGCGTGTGATTTGTGCCACCACCAACTCCTTCACTCCTTGCTCGTTCTACAATGGTGAGGGTGAAACGGAGGACTACGCTGTGCTGTTGAGCGCTCCTATGGAAATCGACCTCGGTATCCCGTCAGTCTTGCACCCGGTTGGTGAGGTTTGTGCTGATAACAAAGCGATTATCCGTGTCAATATTCGTAACTATGGTACTCAAACACAGTCCTTCAGCTTAGGTAATACCGTGACCGTGACGGCTACGGTGACTGGTCCGGTGCCGGGCGTTTATACAGCAACGGTTGAAGACGGTTCTCTCGCTCCGAATACGGATCAGACTGTTATCATCCCGAACGTTGACCTCAGTGGCGTTGGCAACTACCAGGTCTCCTTCCAGTTGACCTATGATGCTGACCAGTATCTGACCAACAACACTCGTTCCAGTAACGCAGTGGTGGCAAACAATGCGGTGACACAGCTCCCGTTTGTGGAAACCTTCTTGCCGCAAGGTACGGATCTTTCTAACCCGCAATTGCCCGATGGATGGGAGGTGACGTTCTCCAACTCCAACTATCAATGGCATGAGACCGTTGGTGCTTCTCAGAACAGTGCATCGGGTGGTGGTCCTGCCCATGACCATACCTATGCTGGTACATACCAAGAGAACTATGGTGGATACATTTCTGTGAACGGTGTCAATGGTAACACCAATGTGAACAAGTGGACATCCATCACCAGCGGTTGTATCAACATGCACTATAATGACATCTATCCTGTCGAACTTTACTTCTACAAATATTTCGCAGGTCCTGCCGCTGCTGACTTTGACTTGCGTGTCGAAATCGGTTCCGGCGAATACTATCAGACGGTGGAAGAGTTGACCAAAGCCGATGGCGGTCAGACCGGTAGCAATGACAATTGGAGAGAACACCTCGTAGTGATGCATTCCGTCGATGAGGTGGCACGTCTCCGTTTCACTGTCACGAATCAGCGCAATAAGATCGACCCGAGTATTGATGATATCAATTTGGTGGTCGGTCAACCTGACATGGCGATGAGCCGCGTCCTCTATCCGGAAGACAAGAGTGTTTCGGACGAGTGTCTGCAGGTCAACAGTGTCGTATCCCCGATCATTGAGCTCTACAACAACGGTAATTCCGCAGTTCAAGAGTTTGACGTTGTATTCCATGTGGGTACTGGTAACGACATCGTGGTTGATACCGAGCATGTGGTTCACTTCCTCGCTCCTGGCGATACGCTGATCTATACCAGCACCAACGAGTTTGTGGTCACCAACTTGACATCTAACTGGGAGGTGAAGGCTACGGTGGTCATTGAAAACGACAAGAATATGTATAATAATACGAAACGTACGCTCTCCTGCACCAATGTGGGTCTGCCGGATTACGAGAATGAAGAGAACGTCTATCTCGGCCAGAACGAGCCTAACCCTGCGGTAACGACTACTCGTATTCCGTACTCAGTGCCGGAGCCCGGCAAGGTGGCCTTGACGGTTTCCAACGCGCTTGGACAGGTGCTGTACACCACGACGGAGGAGGCAGGACAAGGTCTCAACTATTTCGAAATGAATACCTCTGACCTGGCCGCAGGAATCTATTATTATACCATCCGCTATAATAATATCACCTTAACCAAGAAGATGATTGTTGAAAAATAATCGTTTTCTTAACAAAAGAAGCTACTCTCTTTGGAGTAGCTTTCTTTTTTAAAAATTTGCAGATGAAGCGACAGATATTGACAGCGTTTTGCTTGATGATGACCTTAGTGGCGTGTGCTCAGTCAAGGCCGAAGGAGTCCGTTGAACCGGCTCCATCGGCAGTGGCATTGCACCCCGGTGCCGAGCGTATGGATCGCTATTTGCCGATGCTGGAGGGCAAGAAAGTCGCCTTGTGCGGCAACCAGACCTCTGTTGTGGGCAAAACTCATCTGGTGGATACGCTGCTGTCTAAAAAAGTCAAGCTCGTTCGCCTCTTCTGTCCCGAACACGGTTTTCGCGGACAGGCAGAGGCAGGCGCAGTTATCCAATCCGGGAAGGATCCCCTCACCGGACTTCCTGTCGTGTCGCTTTACGGTAAGAACAAAAAGCCCACGGCGGAACAGCTGAAAGGCATCGATGTGCTGCTCTTTGACCTGCAGGACGTGGGTTGCCGCTTCTATACTTACATCTCCACATTGCACTATGTGATGGAGGCCGCCGCTGAGAATAACGTGAAGGTGGTGGTGCTCGACCGCCCCAACCCGAACGGCTTTTACATCGACGGTCCTGTGTTGAATCCACAGTTCAAGTCCTTCGTGGGGATGCATCCCGTTCCGATTGTCTATGGCATGACGATCGGGGAGTATGCCCTGATGATCAATGGGGAAAAGTGGCTGGCCAATGGGGTGCAGTGCGATTTGGAGGTGGTGAAGGTCGTGGGTTACACACACAATACGCGCTATGACCTGCCCGTGCATCCTTCTCCGAACCTGCAGACACCCGAGTCCGTGTTCCTCTATCCGTCGCTTTGCCTTTTCGAGGGCGCGAATGTGAGCGTGGGCCGCGGCACCCGTCAACCTTTTGAAATGTATGGCGCTCCCGGAATGCAGACGGGCGAATATCGCTTTACGCCCCGCGCCATTCCCGGTGTCTCCGAGAATCCTCCCTTCAAAGACACGGAGTGTCGGGGATTCCTGCTCCACGACTTTGCCCTGCGCCATCTCAACGAGCCCGGCAGACTGCATCTGGAATGGCTGTTGACCGCATACCACAACTGTCAGGACAAAGACAAGTTCTTCCTCAATAATGGCTTTTTTGAAAAGCTTGCGGGCACCGATGAATTACGCAAACAGGTAATCAACGGTCTCTCTGCCGATGCCATTCGCTCCTCTTGGCAGCCCGAACTTGAAAAGTTCAAAACGATTCGCCAGAAATACTTGCTATATGAATAAAATGAGGATAGAGAGAAAGGTTGAATTGTATAAATAATTGAAATATAATGTGTTATAAATATGTTGAATTGTAAGATATTGATTGTTAGGATGATATAATAAAAGTAAGAAAAAGATGATATGGGTGTGACGAAATGGAGATTTCTTACGACATACAATATGAAGAAAGAAGAATGTTAAATAATATAGTTATGAAAAAGATTGTATTGACAATGATGACGATGAGTTTGGTGCTCGTCGGATTTTCGCAGCAACGGCATCAGTCGGTGAGCGATTATTATGTGACGCCTCAGTTGTCGGAAGAAATTACGGCAGCCAAGGTAGCGGATCTGCGGGCGAACAACCCCGAGGAGTTGATCCGGGTGAATTACACGATGTTCAACTATGCGTTGGTCATCAGCAAGCTTTGGGACGGCAACTTCCAGCAAATGGGTACGTTGGAACAGTATCTGCCCGAAGGAATGACCTATGTGGAGGAAGAAATCATCCAAAAAGGCTATGTGAATCCCTACAAGTGGAATCTGCCTCAAGATACCTACCGTTATAACCTCTTTAAACTGCGCCGTAGCGGCTATTATGTGGTCGTGATGCCCAAAGTAACTTGGGAAGAGCGTCTGAATGCACATTTGAATCAGTTTGATTTTTAAGAAAATTCGAGAAAATGAAAAAGATAATAGCCCTTTTCGTTTTAGTGTGCGGCATGATGTCGCTCCAAGCCCAGGTGATTACCTTGGGTGTTAGCACGCAGACTTCCGTGACCGGATGCTCGGTCTCTGTTTATGACAACGGTGGTATCAACGGAGACTATAGTCCTAATATGGACAATTTCGTGACGATTTGTTCCAATGATCCGACCAACCACTCCGTGCGTGTGAACCTTGATTTGGCATCCTTCGATGTCGATTGCTCTGACACGCTGTTCATTTACGATGGTTCCTCCATCAATGACCCGCTGTTGGTGGCGTTGACCAACTGCATTACGGACTCGGTGAGTTCTCCTACGCTTTCCTACGCTGCCACGGTATATAACACCTCAGGCTGTCTGACCATCCGTTTCGTGACGGACGGTGCTGACGAAGGTGCCGGCTTTGCCCTCACCACCGACTGTGTGCGTCCCTGCCAGCGTATCAACGTCTCGCTTGACACGGTGTTGAGCAACAAGTACCCGAAGATTGATACTTCCGATGGTTACCTTTATCTGGATGTATGCCCGTATGACACGATCCATCTCGTGGCAAAAGGCGATTATATTGACAACGACTACAGCTACCATCAATCAGATCCCACCAGCACGTTCCATTGGGATATGAGCTGGGAGGTGATTGATACCTTAGGGGGTAGTGCCCTTGATTATCTTTTCCCTGAAGGCCGTGGTTATGATGTGGCAATCTCTATTTCCGATAGTGCCGGCTGCTTCTCCTATATCCCTTACACCTTCCGTGTGAGAACCTCTTCCAACCCGATCCGTGAGGTACTCGACTTCCCGTCTGTATGTGCTGGAAGCGAAGTGGAGCTTACGGTGGGTTATGACTTCCTATCCGCTCTGCAGGTCGATACCGTGGGTAGCGAGCAGCTGACCGCCTTGTCCGTCACCGATACCATCTTCTTACCGGACGGTGTACCTTGTGACAATGGACAACAGGTGTCAGGTCTCCAGTATTGTTCCTACGTCTCCCCTGTGACGTTTACCAGCTTCTCTCCGTCGGCTACCATTCAGTCTGCCAACGACATTTTGTTTGTCCGTGTGAAGATTGAACACTCCTTCTTGGGTGATATCTGGATCAGATTGATCTGCCCGAACCAACAGTATGTCTCCATTCTGAAGAAATACAATGGTGGTTCGTCCAGCTGCTCCAGCCAAATCCCTGCCTCTGAATGGGGATGGAACGGTTCCGGTCAAACGGGTGCATACTTAGGAGATGCTTACGACTACGGTGCCTCCAATAAGTGCGACCCCAACGCTTTTGAAAATCACATGGGTACTCCTTGGAACTATTGTTGGTCCAACGCTACCAACCAAGGTTATCAGTATGCATCCGGAAGTTATGTTTATGCCTCCTCTTCTGTGACGGGCGGACGTGTTGACTCTACCAATGTGGCGCAGATGACGAATGTCTATCACCCTGATGGCTCTTTCGCCAACCTCATTGGCTGTCCGATGAACGGTACTTGGAGTATCGAGGTCATGGATGGTTACTCCATCGATAATGGCTGGATGACCGAATGGGAAATTGCCCTTGATCCTGCTTTGCTGCCGCAAGACTGGTCCTACAATGTGTTGGTGGACAGCTCATGGGTGGTTGGACCTGGTGCTAACGGTCCCGTCGTGGTCCCTGATTCTGCCGGTTTCATCACCTATCAACTTTATGTGAAAGACGAGTTGGGTTGTGTCTATGATACCATCAACCACATGGAAGTGGTCGGTCACCCCGAACCGAATCTTGGTCCTGACTACAATATTTGTTATGGCGATATCACCGTGCTGGCCGCCAATTATACCCAAGGCGGTGCAGAAGGACAAACCACTGTCTACAATTGGAATACCGGCGATGAAACCGACTCCATTGAGGTGTTGACCGCAGGTGAGTATTTTGTGAATATTTCGACTACGAGTGAATCGGGTCTTACTTGTTCCGGTTCGGATACCATCAACATAGGCATTTTTGAGCGTCCTGTATTGGATTTCGATGCACCTGAACTGACGGGTTGTGCCCCGCTGAATGTGCGTATCCAGAACAACTCCACGCCTGAAGATGGACAGTACGAGTGGTACATCTTCTCCTACGATGACTATGGTAACCAAATCATGGCTTACAGTTCCTTGGAGCGTAATCCTGTGTTCCAGTTCAACGATCCCGGTACTTACTCCATTGCCATGAAAGTGACCACGCCGGATGGATGTAAGGATTCTACCACCCTGTATAACGCTATCGTGGTGAATCCCCAGCCTATTGCCGAATTCGAGGCAGATCCGGCCATCTCCATGCTGAGCGAGAACGGCGGTCTGGTGAATTTCATCAACTACGCGGATCAGTCCATGGTGACGGGTGCCAACGGTAGCTTCTACTGGGATTTCGGTGATGGTACCATCGACTCTGTGAACTTCTCTGACCCGCATACCTACACTTCTTGGGGTGACTACAATGTGACGCTCCACGTGCAGAGCAACGCCGGTTGTGCCAGCGAAATCACCCACACGGTCGTCATTGAATCCGATCTCATCTTCCCGAATGTCATCACCCCGAACGGTGACGGTATCAATGATGTGTGGGCTATTGAGAACCTCAATACGAATGTCAATCCCGAGGATCCCGACGGTTATCGTAACAACCATCTGCAGATTTATGACCGCTGGGGCAAGAAGGTTTATGATGCCAAGAATTACGACACCTACGCAAAGGATGGCACTGTCTATCCGGGCTCTCAGATCTTTGACGGCTCCGGCCTCAACGATGGCGTCTATTACTACTCTTTCCAATACAAAGGAAAGGCGAAGACGATTACCTTCAACGGATCGATTACCATTGTGAGGTAAGACGTGTAAACAGATAAAAAAAACGGTGCATTTGCACCGTTTTTTTTTATTCGTTCGCAATCAGAAAATGCAACCTGTTGAAGACGTTGGCTTCGGAGGTGCCGCCGTCGAAGTCGAGGAAGAGCAGGTTCACATCGGGGTAGAGCTTGCGCATCTTCTTTTCGATACCTTTGGCAATGATGTGGTTGGAGATGCAGGCGAACGGTTGCAGACTGATGATGTTCTTCACGCCGTCTTCAGCCAATGAGGACATCTCGGCTGGGATGAGCCAGCCTTCGCCGAAGTTGGCCGCCATGTTGATGATGCGCGATGCCAGTTTCGCTTCATGGAACATGTCCGCGAAAGGTCGGTAGAAGGGGAAGTCCTTGCAGGCCTCATCGTAGGTTTTGGCGTAACGGAACAGGATCTTATAGAGGACATCTGTCAGGAAGAGCGGCAAATTCACCGGCTTGATGTGGTTTTCCTTGTTGATATGTCGGTTGACGAAACTATTGACGAAGAAGTTGTAGATAGACGGGGCCACCACTTCCACGCCCTGATCGGCAAGCCAGTCCAGGACGTTGAGATGTCCGAAGGAATTGTACTTGATGTAGATTTCGCCCACCACACCTACACGCGGGAGTATCTTGGTCGTGTCGATATTGGCGGTGAACTCTGCCACCGCCTCTTTCATCAGTCGTTTCAGGCCGCGATAGTTGCGGTTTTCGATGAGCGGGAGGGCCTTGTCGATGTATTGCTGGTGTAGCGCTTTGGCCACTCCGGGCTGCTTCTCGCGCGGTCGTGATGCATAATAGATGCGCGACAGACAGTCGGCGTAGAGCATTCCGCAGATGGTCGGTAACGCGAGCTCTCTGGCGTTGAGGTGGAAGCCTGGCTGCTCGTTTGCTAAGGTGTTGCCCAAGGCCAGTGACAGTACCGGCACGTTCTCGAAACCGGCCGCCACCAAGGCTTTCTTAATCAGCATGATGTAGTTGGTGGCGCGGCACTGTCCTCCCGTTTGGGTGATGATGACCGCCGTGTCTTCCAAGGGGTATTGTCCGCTGCGCAACGCCTTCAGCAGACTGCCGACCACGATGGTGGCGGGATAGCAGACTTCGTTGTTGGCGTATTGCAATCCTAATTCCACACACTCTTTGTCACCGAGGGGCAGGTTGATCATGGTATAGCCAGCCATCTTGAAGACGGTCGGGACAAATTCCGAATATCCGCCGGCGAAATAGGGCGCGAGAATGGTCCTGCGGCGGTCTGCCTCTATGAAGGGTGGGGTGGTGATAAAGGGCTTGTTGATCTTGTCTTGATGACTGAACTTGAGGCTTTCCACCATCGAGCGCACCCGCAGATGCAGCGAGCCGATGTTGTTGACGTCATCCACCTTCAGCAGCGTGAAACTCTTGCCTTTGCGGTCGAGGATGTCGTGGGTTTCGTCGATGATGAAGGCGTCGGGACCGCACCCGAAGGAGGTGATCATCATGAAGTGCACGTTGTCGGGACTGTTGGCCACATAGTGGGCGGCCTTGAAGACGCGGTTGGGGTAGGTCCATTGGGTCACCGCCATCAGTTCGCGATAGACGGCGGTGTCTTTCTCGCCAGCCACGAACTCCGTGACCACATCGATTCCCATGTCGGCGATGCAGTCGGAGACCTTGTGCTGGATGAGCGGGTCGGAGTGGTAGGGTCTGCCCGCGAGCACCACCACCATACGGTTCTCCTTGCGGGCCTTTTCCACGATTTCGGTTGCTTCAGTATGGAGCTCTTCCAAATACTCCTGTTGAGCAGTGATGGCCGCATCCACGGCCTTGTTGGCTTGCGATTTGCTGATGCCCAGGGTTTTCAGGTATTTGACGCAGCTCTTGCGCAGGAAACCCTCGTTGTTCATCGAGATGATGGGGGCATCGGTGGGAATGCCAAACCGTTCCTCCGTGTCGATGGCGTTGCGCACCACGTCGGAGTAGCCGGCCACGATGGGACAGTTGTAGCTGTTGCGGGCTTGGCTGTCGGAAGGTGCCTCCATGACGATGAAGGGGTAGAAGATGCGGTCCACGCCTTGTCGTGCAAGGTCGAAAATATGGCCGTGCATCAGTTTGGCGGGGAAGCAGATATTCTCGGACATCACCGTGTGGATGCCTTTTTCGTACTGTTTCACCGTGGAAGGGGAGGAGAGGACCGTGCGGATGCCGCAGGTGCGGAACAGCATGTGCCAGAACGGGTAGAGCTCGAACATGCCGAGCGAGCGCGGGATGCCGATGACCGGCTTGTCACCCGATTCGTTCAGCATCGGTCGCCGGAACAGCATCTTCAGCCGACGGTGATGCTGGTTGAACCCTTTCTTCTGCACTTCCGTATGGTTAGTGTATATCTTTTCGCAGTTGTTGCCGGCGTAGAAGGTCTGCCCGTTGGAGAAATGGTACTCCAGCACCGTGCAATGGTTCGGGCAGCCCGGACAAACCTGCTGCTTGTTGTCAAACTGTTGGATGGAGAGCAGCTCGTCGAGGGAGAGCACCTTGGTGACCTCTTGCTCGCGGGCGTAGAGGGCGCAGCCGTAGGCCCCCATCAGCTCGGGGATGTCAGAGAAACGGACGTCGCGGTCGGTGAGCAGCTCTAGTGCCCGCACCACCGCCAAGTTCTTGAAAGTGCCGCCCTGCACGACCAGATGGTCGCCCAGCTCGTCCATTTTTCGTAATTTTAACACCTTAAAGAGGCAGTTCTTGATGACCGAGTAGGCGAATCCGGCGGAGATGTCCTCGGCGGAGGTGCCCTCGCGCATGGCTTGTTTCACCTTCGAGTTCATGAAGACGGTGCAGCGGGTACCCAGGTCGTAGGGATGTTTCGCCTCGCAGGCGATGCGGGCGAAGTCGGCCACGGTGTAGCCCAACATCTTGGCGAAGGTCTCGATGAAGGAGCCGCAGCCAGAGGAGCAGGCTTCGTTGATTTCGAGTCTTCTAATGGCTTGGTTTTCAACGAAGATGGCCTTCATGTCCTGGCCGCCGATGTCGAGGATGAAGGAGACCTCCGGGGATACGCGTTTTGCGCCGAGGTAGTGCGCCATGGTCTCCACCACGCCGTGGTGCAGTCCGAAGGCCGTTTTTAACAGATTTTCACCGTAGCCGGTGACCGCGCTGTTGAGGATGTTCGGCTCGAAGTCGTGGTCCTTGCAGGCCTGCGCGAACCGCTTCAGCGCCCCGTGGAACGCCTCGAAGCTGTTGCCGTTGTTGGAACAGTAGTCGGAGAAGAGAATCCGTCCTTCCGTGTCCAACACCACAAACTTGGTGGTTGTGGAGCCGGAGTCGATGCCGATATAGACTTCGTTGCTCTTCAGGTCGTTCCAATCGACGCGATCCACGAAGAAGTTCTGCTTCTCGTTTTTCCATTTCTCAAAATGTTGTGTGTCCGTAAATAGGGGATCCAGACGGTTGGAGAGCAGCCGGGATTCGTCGCCCATGGCCTGGCTGTGGATGGTCTGGAGGAAGTCGCTGATGGCGATGGGCTCGCGACAGACGGTGCGTGACATCAGGGCGGCCCCGTGGGCGGGCACCACGCGCATGTCGGGAACGGCCACGCAGTCGGCCTCCGTGAGGTGCAGGTTCTCCAAGAAGACTTGTTTCAGCTTCGGGAGGAAGGCGAAGGGGCCGCCGCAGAAGAAGACCGGCGACTGCACATCGACGCCGCGGGAGAGGGTGCCCAGGACTTGCAGGCAGACGGCGTGGAAGACGGAGAGGGCCACATCGGCCTTGCTGACGTTGCGAGCCAGCAGGTTCTGGATGTCGGTCTTGGAGAATACGCCGCAGCGCGACGCGATAGGATAGACGTGCTCGGCTTTCTCTGCCAGCGTGTTCAGCTCAGCAGTATCGACGTTCAGCAGACTCGCCGTTTGGTCGATGAAGGCGCCCGTGCCACCGGCGCAGTTGCCGTTCATGCGGATGTCCGGCATCCGGCCCTCGTCGAAAAAGATCATCTTGCTGTCCTCGCCGCCGATGTCGATGAAGGTGCGGGTCTGCGGAAACGACTCCTTGATCAGCGTGGCGGCGGAGATCACCTCCTGCACAAACGGGAAACCCCAAAGTTCGGCGTAGCCCATGCCCACCGATCCGGTCACCGCGATGCGGCAGGAGGAGCCGACGCTTTTAGCGTCGGAACCAAACGCGACGCTGGAAGCGTCGCCCCCTAGGATTGCCTGCACCGTTTCCCGTACGTTCATGTTGTGCCGTCGGTAGTCGGAGAAAACGATTTGGTTATCAGCATCTAACACCACCACCTTTACCGTCGTGGATCCGATGTCGATACCTATATTTAATATATTATTCATATTTCTAATTTGAGGCGCGAAAATAGTATTTTTTTGAAAAAGGTCAGGATGTTGTGTCAAGGGCATTTTGAATCGTTGTTCGTGTTACTTCTTGTTAGGCGGTTTAGGATGAGACGGATGTTTTCCTGTTTGCGGTCTTCGAGATAGTTGTTGTCATAGCGGCAGTGTTCGATTTTTTTGAGTGTGGGCATAGCGGTGAGGAAGAAAAGGTTAAGAGCGATGATATCTTCGATAAGAATTTGGGCTTCTATGGGTGAGATTTCCCCTTTTTTGGCTGCCAGATCTAGTTCCTGTTGCAGCGATAGCGCGACTTTTTGCAATTCTGAACCCGCATGGGTTGTAAGTTCTAGAAATAGCTCGGGGTGCCGCTCCATCTCTTGGAATTGAAAACGCAGGTAGTCGGCGTTCTCCTTCACGAAATCGAAATGGCTTCCGATAAGTTTGCTGAGTTTCTCGATAAAGTTGCCGTTGGCCTCTTCCCAACTGACGACCACCGCCTTTCGCAACAACCCCATTTTCCCTTGTACCACCTGTTTGAACAGTTCTCCTTTTGTCTTGAAATGATAGTGGAGCAGCGGATGACCCACACCCGCACGTCGGGCGATCTCCATCGTGCGTGCACCATCGTATCCCTTAGCAACAAACTCTAATTCTGCCGCTTTTAGAATCTCTTCCCGTTTGCTATCTTTGTGTTTGTCAGACAATTTTAATAAATTTAACAACAAAAACTGACAAGATTGTCAGGGTGCAAAAATACATTTTTTTTTGATAATTAAAATCCCCAAAAATGGGGATACCCCGTTCCCCACAAAATTGCACTTTTGCAGCGTGTTTAGCTAATAGCCAATAGCCAACAGCCAATGGCCAATGGCCAAAAACCATGCAAGTGATGAACGAAGAAATAAAAAACGAAAAAGTGCTAACCCTCGCTGACGTGAAGACCGGCGAGTACTGCGTGATCGTGCGCGTGACGGGCCACGGCGGATTCCGTCACCGCCTCATGGAGATGGGTTTTGTGCGCGGCGAAAAAGTCAAGGTGATCCGCAATGCCCCCCTGCGCGATCCTATCGAGTACGAGATCATGCAGGGCCACGTGTCGCTGCGCCGCGTGGAGGCCCAGCGCGTGGAGGTCGTCCCCGTCACCGAGGAGGTGGCCAACAGCTACAGCTTCCACGGCACCGTCACTGAGGAGACCGAACGCATCCTCGGTCACCATGGCAAGCGCATCCACGTCGCCCTCGTCGGCAACCCCAACTGCGGCAAGACCTCCTTCTTCAACCATGCCACCGGCATGCGCGAGAAGGTTGGCAACTACAGCGGCGTCACCGTTGATTCAAAGGTTGGCTACTACCACTATCAGGATTATACCATCATGATCGCCGACCTTCCCGGCACCTACTCTCTCACCGAATACACTCCCGAGGAACGCTACGTCCGCGAATACATCATGGAGCAGCGGCCCGACATCGTGCTCGACGTTGTCGATGCCTCCAACCTCGAACGCAACCTCTTCCTCACCACCCAACTCATCGACATGAACGTCCCCATGGTGATGGCGCTTAATATGTACGATGAGCTGCAGAAAAACGGCGACCAACTCGATATCGACACCCTCAGCGAGCTCTTCGGCTTTCCCATCATTCCTACGGTCTCCTCGCGGGGCACTGGCATCGATGAGGTGATGGCCAAGATTGTCGATCTGTACGAGAACTTGGAAGAGCATACCAAACACATCCATATCAACTACGGCACCGATTTGGAGAAGTCCATCGACATCATCAAAGAGGATATGGTGGAACATCTGGACCTCTCAGGCGCTTATTCTACCCGCTACTTGGCCATCGAGTTGCTTGCCGGCGACAAGATGGTTTCAGAGTTGGTAAGCAAATACGATGATGACGGCAGTGTCATCAAGGTGGCTGAGGAGCAGCGCAAGCAGATTGAAAAACAGTATAACGAGGATGCCGCCACCATCGTTTCGGGTGCGAAGTACGGCTTTGTGCGCGGTGCCCTCCTCGAAACCTTCACGCGGGGCAAGGACCGCGACCAGCAGCCCGCCTATTCCGCCGACAAGATTCTGACCAACCGATGGCTGGGGTTCCCCATCCTGATTTTCTTCCTTTGGTTCATGTTCCAGATGACTTTCACGATAGGGGCTTATCCGCAGGCCTGGCTCGAAAGCTTTTTCGGCTGGCTCGGCGATGTCACCACGCGGGTGCTTCCCGATGGCATCCTCAAAGATCTGTTGGTCGATGGCATCATCGCAGGCGTGGGCGGAGTTTGTTCCTTCTTGCCCAACATTCTGATCCTCTTCTTCTTCATCTCCATCTTGGAGGACACCGGCTATATGGCTCGTGCTGCCTTCATCATGGACAAGCTCATGCACCGCATGGGGCTTCACGGCAAATCCTTCATACCCTATATTATCGGTTTCGGCTGCAGTGTGCCCGCCATCATGGCCACGCGCACCCTCGAAAACCGCAAAGATCGTATCCTCACCATCCTCACCGTGCCTTTCATGTCCTGTTCGGCACGACTGCCCGTCTATCTGCTCCTCATTTCCGCCTTTTTCACGAAGCATCAGGGGTTGATTCTCACCTCCATCTACCTTTTCGGCGTGGTGATGGCCATCATCACTTCGTTGTTGGTCAAAAAAGTGGCCTTCAAGCAGGAACGCGACCAGTTTGTGATGGAGTTGCCGCCCTACCGCATCCCGACTTTCCGCAACGCGATGATCCACATGTGGGACAAGAGCGTGCAGTACCTCAAGAAGATGGGTACGGTCATCTTGGTGGCCACCGTCATCATCTGGGCGTTGGAATATTTCCCGCATACCGGACCGGAGGTGGACCGTTACACGGCGCAGATAGAAAGGGTAGGGGCGGACACCACCTTGACGGAGGTGCAGCGCACGGAACAGATCAAGCAGCTGGAACTCGACCGTTCGGCCTGCCAGATCGAAAACTCCTACATCGGCCGTTTCGGTCGGTTCGTTGCCCCGGTCTTCCGTCCCCTCGGCTTTGACTGGCAGATGGGGGTATCCCTCATCACCGGTTTCGCCGCCAAGGAGATTGTAGTTTCCTCCATGGGGGTGCTTTACCACAGCGACTTGGAGGCCGACGAGCACTCTTCGGCTTTACAAAAGAGTTTGCAGACCCACACCTGGTCGTCGGGTCCCGACATCGGGAAGCCTGTCTTCACTCCGGCGGTGGCCTACGGGTTCATGATCTTTATCCTGCTCTATTTCCCCTGTGTGGCGGCCCTGTCGGCCATCCACCGCGAGGCCGGTCGCCGCTGGATGCTGTTCAACCTCTTCTACACCACCGGTGTGGCGTGGCTGGCGGCGTTCGTGGTGCATTTGGTTTTCGGGTAACCGTTGTAGAGACGATGTGCACATCGTCTCTACAGTGCCTTGGCAAGTGCGATAATATCCTCAACAGGCATGTTTGCGGCTGTTGCGATGGTGTTGATGTCGAGACCGTTCGCTAACAATTCCATAATGAGTTGTCGCCGTCCTTCTGCACGTCCTTCCTCACGTCCTTCCTCGCGTCCTTCTGCACGACCTAGTTCACGGCCATATTCGCGCTCGCACATCAACGATTCCTTCACGTCGGCGTACTCCAAGACATTTCTGACATATATTTTCTTTTCCATATCAGTAAGGTTTGATATTAGGCACTCGTTATAGAAGCGCTGGTAGATTGGTTCCATTTGCCGGAGAGTATCTTCGCTGATGTCCGCTAAGTGTGTGAGCATGTAAAGCCAGCGGTTCCTTTTGTCGGTCAGATCCAATGTTTCCAAACGCGCGGCAAATTTACACAATTCTGCAAAATACAAAACATTTTCTTTGGAAAAAATCTCGTTGTCGTCGTCTTTCTGATATACCTTCCAGAAAAACCGGTCCCTGCCCTCGAACTCGGGCATGTTCTCCTCCATGAAGCAGAGGGAGTAAACCTTCGGGACGGTGGCGTAAACAATGTCGCCGGATTTGACGCTGCTGATCGTGGAGTGACTGCCGTAAACCCGCAGCCTGTTGACGAAATACACCTGTCGTTCCCGTTGCATCTCGATGATAACGTGGTCTTTGTCTTGCGTCTTGCAATGGATGTCCAGACGCACCTTCTTCTTCCCCGGGAGGAATCCGACCATCTCGGAGGCGATGAAGGTGATGTCCGTGATGGTGCCGATGTCGTCGCCGATGAAGGCGTTGAGAAGGTGGATGGTGAACTCTTTGCATCGTTCGCTACCGAGCAGCCGCTTGAACCCGAAGTCCGAGAGCGGGTCAATGAAAATGAGCCGGCGTTCCGAAATGATAGTGTCCACCTGCTGTTTAGACAGTTTGTACTGTTTGTGTTTTCCGGTGGTCTTTTGTTTTCTTTTCCGATTCCTTGTGATTCTGCTTTCCTTGTTTTTTTTCATAATAATGTTTTTTTGGTTAATAAGGTGGTTGCCTGTAGAGACGCGATGAATCGCGTCTCTACAACGGGTTGACATCAAGACAATCCCGTTGGCAAAGATACAACGGAAACGCCTGTCTGTCAAGGGTTTTATGAAATTTTTTGGCGATTGATTTTCAATCATTTAGAATTTTGCGTTAACAAATCGACGCTGAATAGTTAATTTTAAGGCGCGGATTTCGCAAGATTTTGGCCCCGCCCGTTGTAGAGACGATGTGCACATCGTCTCTACGGTTCCGGTTGCGGTTCCGGTTGCGAATGTCTTGCCGGAACCCTGCGTGCGCAAAAAATTACAATTTTTCGTAAAAAAATAAAGGCAAATGTGATACGTATTAAAAAATGTATATATTTGCAACTTGATTTATAATGTTATAGTATGCCATTAAAAAGCTGTTATTGCATTGATAATCAGGCTGGTAAGCCATGCGCTGCGCGTGGTGGATTTTGCGGTTTTTCGCAAAAATCTTTCCGTGTAGCCCGAAATGTGCAACAAAATGAAGGCTTGAAGGGTATGATATAGGATGAGGTAATAGCGTGAAATGATGAAGAAATGTGGAGTTGAATACCATATTATATATATATGTAAGACGAAAAGTTATATTGTAGACGAAAAAATATTAAGTGGGACGAAGAAAAAGAATTTGAAATTATAGAAGAGAATAAAAATAAAAATAAGTAATAATAAAACAAAAAACGATGAAAAAGATTTTAACCCTTTTCGCGATGCTCCTGGTGACAGCGAGCACGTTGATGGCCCAGGCGCCACTCAGCTACCAGATGGTAGTACGAAGCAAAGTAACTCACGGAAATTTCAAACCCAATGACTTGGTGTTTAGCCAACAAATCCAAGGTACTTTGCACATTCTCGAAGCCGGTAAAACTCAACCGTCTTACACCGCGCCTATCAATGACAAAACCAACATGAACGGTATGCTTTCACTTACCATTGGTAATGTCAGCCAAGTGGATGTTCCTTCTGAGGTGCCATCCATTTCCAACATCAATTGGAAGGGCGCCAAAATTGTGGTCTTGATCCCTGACTACGGTATTCAAGACACCATGGACATCTACCCCGTCCCCTACGCCCTCTTCACCGCCAACCGCGATGATGCCATCACTACCGAGGAGATTGTGAAATACCTCAAGAAAATTGACACCTCCGATTTTGAAAAGATCATCACTGCTTTCTACGGCAACCCCAGCACCAACCCTACGCTTGAAAAATATGTCGTTGACACTGTTTTGAATTACATTAAGGCAAACAAAACTGCCGTTAGAAATATGCTGCTTAACTGGCTCGGCCAGATGGATGAATCCGATCTGGATACGGCCTATAAGATGGTGACCTCCAATACCGACATCGTCAATTTCATCAATAAGCATGCTGTCCAATATGCCAAGGATCACAAGTCCGATGCGAAGGAAATCGCTCTCTATTACGTTCAAACCACGACCAGAGGTGAGGTTAAATCCGTCCTCGATGCAGTGAATGGCAATTCTGCTTTTGACACAGTGGCTACGATTATCGCCGACACAGTTGTCAAATACATTGAGAATCATCCCGCAAAAGTGCGCGAAGTTGCCCAATATTACATTGATCAAGCTAACGCTTCAGATGTGGATAACGTGAAGGCTTATGCTTTGGAACACAATGAAACTGTCTATAACTATGTGAAACGACAGGTGGACAGTATGATCCAACTCTATTTGGATTCAAATGCCTACATTAATAATTACGATTGCCAACAATATGACATTTGCTCCTTGTTGGAGGCTATTCAAACTCTGGAGAACTCCGAGTTCGTGCCCTGTCCTGAACTCGGTCAGATTGACACGGTCAGATTTAATAATGCAAATAATGTCACTGTTACCACTCCTAATGCATATATCACCAGCTTTGTGCTGAGAGACACCATCAAGAACAACACCTTTGATGTGAACCTGCAGAATCTGGGTAAGGACAGCCTCATCTACGTGGTGAGCTATCCCAACACCATTTATCCTAACGACACCTTGCAGGCCAGCCTGCTGATTACCCCGAGCACGAGCATTAACGGTGCTAACGATACCATCATGACCGACACGTTGGACATTACACAAGAGATCCTGGACAAGGGTGAAATCATCGAAGTGCAAGCCTTTTTGCGCGCAAGATGTAAGTCAATCCTCTCCACCAATCCTATTACCATCAAGTTCCCGTTGACCTGCCCGCAAGTGGTTTCATTGACCAGATCCGACACATCGGCTAATGATATCAGAACCAACGGCGGTATTATCCTTACAGGTAAGGTTAACCATAATTACAAGGAAAAGATTGACACCTTCGGTTTCTTGGTGACATACGACGACGTGAATGGCACGACTTTTAAGAAAGCTACCAAGATTGACACTCTCTATGCGGATGCATCCATTGTTACCAATAAGAACGCCGCTAACTACAATACTTTCAAGGCAGTTCTCGATATGAGCTACTGCACCAGAATGGTGAACGTTCAAGGTTTTGTGAAATGTAAAAATGAAAATGAGTTTAATACCCAAGGACATGAGGCACTCAATTTCCATGTCAGAGGTCCGGAACTTGACATTCTTGCTTCGAGCAATGTTTATAAAGAATTTGCTGATTCTATCACGCTTACTGCTAAAGATAGTCTTTACTCCAGCTCTCAAGGTTGGCATTCGGTTCAATATTTTATTGATAATGCACAAACTATTTGGGGTATTTCAGCTCAGGAAGCCGGTTATGGCAGCTTCACCTATCATTGGAAAGACAATCCTGCGGTCACTGCTTCCACCATCAAGCTCGCTCCCAAGAAAGATACGACTTGTTACGGTTGGATTGAACTGTCCTACACCTTCCCGAACAAGCCCATCACCACGTGTAAGGTCTATGATTCTGTGAAGGTCACGTACGAGCCTTTCAGCTGTAATGATGCCAACTTCAAGATCAAATTGGGTGACACCGCTGAACTGAAGGATGCCCGACTCAGCATCAATCCTGAAAATGCAATCTACAAGACGACGGGTGATTCCGTACAACTTACGGTGGAAGCCTTCTTCTATGACACCAACTACAACACCCATGCTAAGGTTGACACCAGCGTCAATAAGATTATTGCCAACCACTCTTATAACGACAGAATTATTGCCAGCTGCACCTACGATTGGCATGAGGTCATCAACAAGCAGATCCAGAAGGACGATAATCATCTCCTCAAGTCGGGTGACACCTATAAGGTGGCTCCTATGCGCGACACCCTCTATGCGGCTCACGCAGCCATCACGCTGAAAAACGACACCATCTGCCATGTGTATGACACTGTCAGAGTGAAATACCAGTTCTCTTGTAGCGACACCATGGTTGACGTTGAGGGTAACAAGTATGCCACTCTTGACCTGAACGGCTACTGCTGGACTAAGTCCAACATGCGCACGAAGCATGATAGCACTGGTGTGGCGTTGACTGATGGTGAAACTGAAGCTGATGTACATGGAAATATCAGTAATGGTTCTGCTAAGTATTATGCGACTTCCCCTCTCATACCTCGTACTTTTGAGCAACTTGGTTTACTGTATAATCATGATGCCGCCAAGGCTGTCTGTCCTAAGGGATGGCATTTGCCTGACACTACGGAGTGGCAAGAGATGTTGCATTATGTGGATACTTTCAACCATTCTACCGCACATGCATTTACGATGATCGATGATTCAGTGATGCAGACGACTTTAGGGGCAAATTTGGCTGCGCCTGGTGTTTGGCCTTGGTATAATGGTTCTAGTCCGGTTCACTTCGATGCGTATGCTGCTGGTGCCCGTCAGATTAATACTCTTGTTCCTTCTTCTGATGCGCAAATGTATGAATCTAAGGAGCTGACTGTGTTCTGGAGTGCTACCAAGTCTTTGAGAGAAATCACTCCTGATAAGTACTATACTTACTATATGTATCCTAGATCCAATCAAGGTCCAGATATGTTTGTTCTCCGTGGTGATGCCAACAAGATTCTCGGTTTCTCCGTACGTTGCGTGAACAACCATGTTCCTGAAATTGAACCTGTCGCCGAAACTTGTCCGAGTAGCGTGACAGACGTCCGTGATAACAATACTTACGCTACAGTGCAAATCGGTAACCAATGCTGGATGAAGGAAAATTTGAGATACAATCCTGATTTCCCTATTGACCCTACTACGCAAGAGACTCCTGCTATTGCATATCCTGCTGGTAGTGATTCTTATGTTGCAACTTATGGACTTTTGTATAACTATTATGCTGCAAGCGTGCAAGGACTTTGTCCTACTGGTTGGAGAATGCCTACGATTGATGATTTTGGAACATTGCTTCAGAATGTTGAAAATTGTTCTGATGTTAATGATGCAAAAGCTAAGGCCTTAGCTGATGGCCTTCAATGGTGGAAGTCTGAGGGAGCACCAGTATGTGCGCCTGGTAATACAGATGCTCCTAATAATGCCTCTGGTTTTTCTGCACGTCCTGCGGGATGGTATGTTGGACAACAACAACATTCTACTCTGGGAGAGAACGCTCGGTATTGGGCGATGTCAAGCAATAATCCATATTTGTACAAAATTCAGTACTCTCAAGTTGCGGTTAACTTTGAGCAATCGACTGATACTAATGACAAAAAATCATACTGCGTCTCAATCCGTTGCATCAAAGCTAACAACTAAACATTTGTGCGTTGCGAATACAATAATCGATAATAAGAAAAAAATAACGATATGAAAAAGAATTTAGTGATTATGTTGATGATGGTCCTGTGCGCGGGCTTTGCGTCGGCGCAGACCGTCAGTACCGTACGCGGCTTCGTGCCCGGCGGTAGTACAGGTGCTATGAATAATGACACCTATGCCACCTATGCGACCTTCGGCCAGCCTTTTGCCACCATGGTGAACAACAATGGTCATGAGGTGACGGTGGGCCTCGCACAAATGCAGCTGGTCACCGACTCCATCACGGATGTCGTCACCTGCGGTCAGGGTTACCACAAACACGGTTTCGACTTGACCGAGGAAGAACTTCAGGAACTTCTTGTCCAGTGTGAGAACGAAGGCCAAAGAGGTTATCTCAGAAGCCAGAAACCCAACGTTGCTGTTCAGGACTATTACTACGACTCCCTTGTCGTGATCGATCTCTATGTTTGTCCGTGCACCACCAAAGTCGAAAACGAAGAATACGAAGTCATCGCTCTTAACGGTGAGTGCTGGTTCAAGGAAAACATGCGTAATAATTTTGAAGGCAGCATGGTGTACACCTCTGAGTTGAACTCAGTGGATCCTGCCGATCCGGAGCAGTTGAAAACCTTCGGTCGTCTCTACACCTACGAAGCTACCATCAGCGGAGCCGAGGTTTGTGAGGACGGCGAGATTCAAGGTATCTGTCCTGAGAAGTGGCACCTTCCTACTGTTGACGAGGTGGATCCCCTGTTCACTCTCCCGGCCGAGAACCTTCGCGTGGACGGTCATTGGATTGTGGACGGCAACAACAACATGACGGAATTCTCCGCTCAACCGGCCGGTTACTACAACTCCATCAGCCAACGTTTCGAGGGTA
>Ga0265301_10000573_pt1 | contig 51925 bp, 38 predicted proteins | sample AusTroGonzalo_MG_2_FD_193488 | JGI IMG/M metagenome (GOLD analysis project Ga0265301, IMG submission 193488) | Bovine rumen microbial communities from tropical cattle in Woodstock, Queensland, Australia - Gonzalo_04 | ecosystem: Host-associated > Mammals > Digestive system > Stomach > Rumen ... | reverse complement strand
GCGACACCCTAGGGATCACACTCGAACAGATTCAAAACGATTCAACCATTATCCCATGAAACGACAAGAACTGATCGTGTCCGCACTGGACCACGGCACTGTGATCGACCATATTCCCTGTGACCGGCTCTTTGAGGTCATCAACCTGCTGCATCTGGACCAGATGACCAGCAAGGTTACCATTGGCTTTAACCTCAAGTCCCACAAGATGGGGACAAAGAGCATCATCAAGATTGCCGACCGCTTTTTCACCGATGAAGAGCTGAATCAGCTTTCGGTCGTAGCACCCAACGTCACGCTCACGATTATTCGTGACTACGAAGTTGTTGAGAAGCGCGCCGTAGAACTGCCCCAGGAACTACATGGTATTGTGCACTGCAACAACCCGAAGTGTATCACCAATAACGAACCGATGTCAACACACTTCCATCTCGTTGACAAAAAGCAGGGCATTATCCGATGCCACTATTGCAACCACGAACAGAATATCAAACAAGTTAAGTTAGTATAACAAAATGAAACGAGACAACACAATCTTTCAACTCATTGATGAGGAACGCGCACGACAGGAGCGTGGTATTGAACTCATTGCTTCCGAGAACTTCGTAAGCCCGCAGGTCATGGAGGCCATGGGCTCACCCCTTACCAACAAATACGCCGAGGGTTACCCTGGGCACCGCTACTATGGCGGCTGCCAAGTCGTTGATAAAGTAGAACAACTGGCTATCGACCGCATTTGTGAACTTTTCGGTGCCGAGTATGCCAACGTGCAGCCTCACTCTGGTGCACAGGCGAATGCCGCCGTCTTCCTCGCCTGCCTGAACCCTGGCGATACTTTCATGGGGCTGAATCTTGACCACGGCGGTCACCTCTCCCACGGCTCCCTCGTCAACACTAGCGGTATCATCTACCGTCCCATCGGCTACAACCTCAACAAGGAAACCGGTCGCGTCGATTACGATGAGATGGAACAACTGGCCCTACAGCATAAGCCCAAGCTCCTCATCGGCGGCGGCTCGGCCTACAGCCGCGAATGGGACTACAAACGCATGCGTGAGATTGCCGATAAAGTCGGTGCCATCTTTATGGTTGATATGGCTCATCCTGCAGGACTCATCGCGGCAGGTCTTCTGGACAACCCGCTGAAGTATGCCCACATCGTCACTTCCACGACGCACAAGACACTCCGCGGTCCGCGTGGTGGTATCATCCTCATGGGAAAGGACTTTGAGAATCCTTGGGGCAAGAAGACACCAAAGGGTGTCACAAAAATGATGTCAACCCTCCTCAACAGCGCAGTCTTCCCCGGCATTCAGGGCGGTCCGCTGGAGCACGTTATTGCTGCCAAGGCCGTAGCCTTCGGTGAGGCGCTGCAACCTGAATTCAAGGAGTGGGCCTTACAGGTGAAGAAGAACGCTGCCTGCCTCGCCAACGAGCTTATCAAGCGTGGCTTCGACATCGTCAGCGGTGGCACTGACAACCACTCCATGCTCGTTGACCTACGCAGCAAGTACCCCGACCTCACCGGTAAAGTTGCTGAGAACGCCCTTGTTGCCGCTGACATCACAGTGAACAAAAACATGGTTCCGTTCGACAGCCGCAGCGCTTTCCAGACCTCAGGTATCCGCCTGGGCACACCAGCCATCACCACACGCGGTGCCAAGGAAGACCTGATGGTGAAGATTGCCGAGCTCATCGAACGCGTACTTAACGATCCCGAAAATGAGCAAGTCATCGCAGCTGTACGCACTGAAGTGAACGACATCATGAAGGGTTATCCCCTTTTTGCTTATTAATTTGAACAACGTTGGTGCATCATCACAAATACGATGCACCAGCGTAACAAAAACGATGCTGCATCGTTCTGGAGACGACGGAGCATCGTAAAGAAAACGACGGAGCATCGTCAGCATAACGATGCTCCGTCGTTTTGTAGGATGATGGCATCCTATTTCCCAATCAATCCTTTCCAACGAATGAACCAATTGTTCTTATCCATGAGTTTGCCCTGTAATGCGGAATTACGTTCACCAACACGTTTAGCCAGAATGCCGGGATCGTTATGGCGATAGGAATCACGCATCAAGTAACCGAAACGGAAGCCCTCGAAACAAGTCTCAAGTGCTGACTCGATATTCAGCAGACTATCCACGACCTCATACTGACGATCGGACAGTTCACGAGTCTGCTTCACATACCATGCCTTTTCGCGCACTTTCCAACGTTTCTGATAGAGGTCGCTGTAGGTCATCATGGTGGTGTTGTATTCATCCGCACGTGCAATGAAATCCGACATGCTCTCCTCAGGATCTTTCACAGGCATCGGGATATTCTCTCGATTCGTGAGAGAATCTACCAATTCCGGATTTTTACTTAGAAGATTATTCAGGAGAGTCGTTCCAGTACCCGTGACACTCACATAACGAGCAGGTTGCTTAGGATAGCTTTCCTGTTCGGTGTCGGGATCGGCATCCTTGGGATAATATTTTGGATTCATGAACGGGAAACCGCTACCGCGCTGGTGAATACCTATCTGTGTGACATTCCATGAAGGCATTCCGTCGCTTAAGGGGTCAAACACAGGCTGGTTTTCGGATGTCTCTGTAGAAAGCTGCGTGCAGAAGATACTGCGGTCATTAAATTTGAAATAACTCAAAGCTAAGGAATCTGATTTGGTGCACAACGACTTCACAAGGTCGTCCATCACATACTGATCCAGGCCCAACGATAGGATGTAGTACGCGAACTTATGACAAGCGGGGTATTTCTGACCGGCAAGGTTCAAGGCCTCGGCCATACGGAGGTATATATCTCCTGTGCGGTAGATGATGACATCACGCGTCGTAGATCCATAGGAGAATGTATTTCCTGAACGATTCATGGTAGCAAACTTCATGATGAATTGATACTCCGTATTGTCATACGTTTCACGTTCCAACAGGCTTCCTAGACGCATATCACCATCATAATAGCGCTGACGCATATTCTCAGGAACAGCCTGGGTTGTCAACGTCACATACTCAGGATCGGTGGCACCCGTTGGCTTATACATTTCGCCGAACACCTGATTACTACTGTAGTCAATACAAGGCTGCGAGGGAACAAAGCTGGCAGGCTCTTGAGTCAAATCATTCATGCAATACAGGTGTAACAGCTCATTGTAATGACCTTCTGTTGCCACAGAGTCCATTGCAATCACAGAAACCACCTCGTCCCCGGTTCCGCCAAAACTTTTATTGTCAATATAATACCATACAGCACTTTGCCTAATCGGATAGGAAGTCTCAAAGTTTCCAGAATTAAAGCTCCAACGGTCACGATAACGATATACTACATTGACATGCTTATAACTCGCATTGTTTATAGAATTACCCTGTGAATTCGGTGTCCAGATGATGTAGTCATAGTAATACTTAGCTGCTTGGAAGGCCAATTCGGGGTTCTGTTCGATGGAGGCTTTCCACAAATACAAATCGCCTAACACCAACTGGATTGGTATCACACTCATACGAGAAGGAGTTGAACCACTATAGCCCGGACGACCAGGATTGCCATGATAGGGATAAAGGTACTCCCTTGCCCAGTCCAGATAAGGTTCCAGATCGCTGATGAATTCCTGACAGATCTGCTGCAGATTCATCTTGGGAGCATTCTCCAGGTAACTTTCGGCATCCTCGAAGGAAAGGATAGGATCCTTTACAATGGGAATATTCTCACCATAGATCTGTCCCAGCTGCAGATAGAGCCACGCGCGGATACTGCGCACAGCCAAGGCTTCAGCACGTAACACGAAGTACGCCTGTGCCTGACCGTTCTGGTAACGTTTCTCTGACAGCTCGGTGTCGGCGTTGGCCAGAAAATAGTTGCAGTTGTTGATGACAGCGTAGTAGTCACGCGGGTTGTTGTAGGGGTTGTCATTGCTGACATTGAAGTCGGCAATCTCCTTCAGGCTGGCGTCAGCCGTATTGCTCACATTCACCAAATCACCACGCAGCTCTCCAAAAAGATTCGTGCGCACACCGATTTTCTGAAGTTGTGACAGGATACCAACAAATGTATTGACAGTGTCATTGGCACTTTTCAGGGTATTATCATCCACATACAGGACATTCTCATTACCCATGTCAAGCATATCGTCGCATGAGACGAAAGCTGTGGCGCCCATTGCCAGTAACATGGCAGGCAGGATATATTTGATGTGTCTCATATCTTATTTCGTTTAACGTTTTTCGTTTAACGTTTATTTTAGAGGTTGATTTTCACACCTACGTTGAACATACGTCCCGAACTGAGATAGCCACGGTCAATGCCTTGTTCAAGGACACTGTTACCCATGGACATCTCTGGGTCGGAACCCAGGTATTTGGTAAAGGTCAGTAGGTTGGTACCCTGTGCCCATACGGTGATACCTTGGATGTACGTATTATTGATAGGCAGCTTGTAGCTGATGGTCACATTCTTCAAACGCAGGTAACTGCCGTCTTCTATCCAACGATCGCTGAAAGCGCTGTTACCCATGGGGTCACCATAGTAGGCACGCGGCATATCGGTCACCTGGCCTTCATAGCTCCACCGGCTCAGCATCGCTGTGCTTTGGTTCATGAAACGGCTGCCAGACTCCAGTTGCTGGCGCATATAGTTATAGATGTCACCACCCAAGCTGTAGTTGAAGCCGATGTCCAATGTGAGACGCTTGTAGCTCAAGGATGTCCAGATATTACCATAGATATCGGGATTGGCATCGCCGATAAACACGCGGTCATCATCATTGATGATACCGTCGCGATAATCGTATTCGCCAGCTGCATTTGGCGTGTCATGGTGAGTAATCTGATCGACATACTTTACATCACCACTGGTGAAATAATCACGGGTGACGCCATCGGCGCGCAGACGATAGAGCCCGTCACGGGCTGCTTCTTCTGCCGTAGCGTAAACGATGGTTCCATTGTCGGTGCTAGCTGTCTGCAAACCATAGAAGCCATTGACACTGCGACCCACTTGGCTGCGGATGGTAGCACCTAATACGGTGTGATCCTCATATTGGGCATCGTCGGGTAATGCTGTCAACTCATTGATATAATGTCCAACACTAGCACCAAGGCTCCAGTTCCAGTCATTCATCGAGATGATATGTCCCGAGAGATGCACGTCAAAGCCATGGTTTTCCATGCTACCGCCATTGCTCCAGCTCTGGTCGATACCCGACAGGAAGTTCATGCTACGTAACGTCAGTAGGTTGTTAGTCCAACTATGGAAGTAGTTGAAGCTGGCGGAGAGGCGGTTATTGAGGAAGCGACCTTCTAAACCCACATTAAAGCGACCAGTGCTCTCCCATTGCAACTCCGTATTACCGATGTTCTCAAGACTTAGGCCCGGAATCTGACCAAGGTACAAACTGCTCTTGAAATAGGTGTGGGAAGCATCAAAGGGAAGTGCGTCGTTTCCACTCAAATTGTAACCAGCTGTCAGCTTCAGGTAATCAATACCCTTCACATCGAACCATTTTTCGTTACTGATGACCCATCCCGCCTGGATACTGGGGAACAAGCCCCATGCCACGCCGAAGAGTTTCAGACCACTCTTGGCATTTTTACCGAACTGAGAGTTGGTATCCATGGAGAAATCCGCCTGCAAGTAGTAGCGGTTGGCGTAGTTGTACTTGGCTTGTGCGTACCAAGTCAGAGATGCCCAGTTTTCAATGGAGCCACCAATGCGACGATATCTCTCAACTGTGCTGGAAATCTGCGGGGTCTTATCATTTCCCGTATTGTAACCCGTCTGACGGGTCAGAGAGTAGCTCTCGTTCATGAAACGGAAGCCGCCAAGCAACTCTATGCTGTGTGCATCATAACGGTTCTTCCACTCAACCCTGGTATCACTGAGGATGCTGTTCTGCTTGCTGTAAAGCGAGCCGATCATGTTGGACATCTTTTCATTACCAGTATTCAGCGATGCCACGCGGAATTCGGGGACACCGTTCATGGGGATGTAATATTTCTCATTCGTGTTCACCAGTGAATAGCTGAACAGAGAGGAGAGAGAGAGATGCTTATTGGGTTTCCAAGAGGGCGTGATGGAGAGATTCAGATAGGAATTGTCAAAGTAGTTCTTGTTCTGTGCCGTACCATATTCCAAGATGGCCAACGGATTCGCAAGTTCATAGTTGGCATTCGTCAATTGTGACACCTCAGCCAGGTAGTCTTCCTGGTTGATATCCAAGTGCGCATCACTGATGATACCAGGTCCATTAGTACCTGCCACAAAGCTATAGGGACTGAGCATAGGTGATTTGGCATAGCTCAAGAAGTTGAGCGATGTCACCGTGCCGTTCTCGTAATCGGCGGGAGCGCCAGTATCATACAACTTACGTGTCGTGTTACTGAAAGATGCATCGAAGCGTACATTCACCCAGTCCGACAACTTGATATCCGTGTTGAAGCGGATGTTCAAACGATTGTAGTTGGCTTCTTCAATGGTCTCGGTGCCATGGTTATACCCCAGCGACAACATATAGTTGGCCACCTCACCACCACCTTGAACACTCAAACCATAGCTCTGCTTGACAGCCGTCTGGAAGACACCATCCGTCCAGTCTGTATTGTTATTATACTTGTTCACCCAATAATAATTGGGATTGTCGGAACGTAGGAACTTGAATGTTTGAAGCGTTGTGCCTGTTGTACTCAATAAATCACTGGCGTATGTTTTGAACTGTGAACCATCCATAACGCTATAGTGACGCGGCGCAGTTTCCACGCCTACATTAACCGTAGCAGCGATGCGAGTTGCCAAAGAAGTGTTACGTTTCGTCTTGATGACGATGACACCATTGGCACCCTTGGCACCATAGAGGGCAGTACCGTTCTTGAGCACTTCCACGCTCTCGATGTCATTCAAATTGATATTAGATAGCACATCGTTATAGAAGCCCGAGTGCAACATCTCACGACCATACTGCATATCCGTGATGACACCATCAATGATAACAAGGGGCTGCGCATTGGTCAGATAGCTGCCGACACCACCGATCTGCATATAACTACCCATACCGGAGAGGCCGCTACGCTGATTGGTAAGCACGTCTGCACCCAACTGGTTCTGTATCTCGGATGCCACATTCACAGCATTAGAGAACTCGAAATTCTTAGCGCGGGCGACATTCATGATATTGTCATCCTCGTCGTAGAGTGCTGGTGCCACATCACTGTGCAAAATGATGTCGTTCAACTTACCGCTCTTGTTCAAACCCACACGAACCGTGTTGTAACCCGGCAGCGTCACATTGATGGCAGAGCAGTAAAGAGGTACTTTCATGGTGAAATCACCATTCTCATCAGTCAGCGTGGAATAGCCGTCACCCACAATAGACTGCACGAGGACACCCGCCAGAGGCTGATGGCCCTGAGGGCTGACGACCTTACCTGAAATCTCACGCACGGCCTCATCTTTCTTCGTTGCCTTGCGGATATGGCGAACGACAACGGTGTCTGCATCATCCACGTCCATGTCGTCCTGGGCAAAGGCGATGCCCGGCAACATAAGGAACATGGAGAGACAATATAAGCTTAGTGATTTCATTCTTTATATTCTTTCAGGTTAGACAAATCAGATAATTCCAGCTTGAAATCCCGAGCTTCCTGCTCTGTCTCAAACGGGATATAGATAATTCTGTTGATGCGCAAGATATTGGACTTCGTCTTGTTGTTCATCTCGGAACGGCTGGCCGTGGAATAGAAACGATAGCGCTGGGTGGGTCCCATACTGGTAAACGCATTGTACGAGGCAAAGTTAAACTTATGAGCCTTGTCAATACAGATAAGCTCTACAGCATCTCCCTTGGCCTCGAAAGTCGTTCCGCTTCCGTGTGTCTCTCCAGCGGGCAGTGACAGCGTCGTCTCTCGTCCGAAATCACCAGCGTCCGGATCTACTTTATCCGTGCTACTGGCCGTCTTCTCATTTCGTTCACTGAAATAGACTCTGAAGGGCACCGGCAAAATCTTTTCCTCATCATAATTGGCACGGGCATATTCCGGAACCATCACCACATAGACATTATAATATAGATTGGAGAAGGTGTTCTGCAAGTAGAAATAGACATTCGTATTCAGGTTGGCAGTATTCTTGTATGTAGCTGGCTCCATTTCCACATACTGCTTATCCCGTAACTCCGGGAACGTTATCTCCTGATCGTGGTAGATGACCTTATCCTCTATTTTGCGGGTGTTATAAGATATCACCGATGAATAGGTCTCACTGCCCTGAGGTTTGATAAGACGCGGCTTGAAGTTACCATACACCCATGGTTGGATATATCGTTTCCAACGGAATGTCAACGTGTCAGCGATGCGACCCGTTGCATCTTCATACAGCAGACCGTTGGAGCATTGGGTGGGTGTCAAGCCGGCCAGGATGCCATCATCTATCATTGGGTGGTGGAAGACATTCAGGCCCCAATAGTCCTTCGTATTCCAATAGAATGTATTGGTGAGGGAATCCTTCTGCAAGTCCTGAGAGCGTCGCTGGATATGGGTATTGAAATAACGACCCATGTTAACGGCCATGCGCGCATTCATCTGACGGATGGAGTCGCGGTTCGCCAACCGGCTGTCATCAACATACTTAAACCAGTTGTAGTATTTATCATACTCCTTTTTCCATTGTTCTTTCGTGGGAGCCAGATAGATATAGGAGCTGTCTTCACGCTCGATGTAACCCAGCCAACCATAAAGATTATTGGACAGACGCATGACAGAGTCGGCATAGACAATCTCACCATCCACGACATCCTGCATCACAGAAGCCTGCTCGTCCAATGTATAGACATCGAACATCCGATAGAGGTGTGCTGCGCTGTCAAGGGATTCTTTCTGATCCAGGATTTCACGCAGATTGGGAAAGAAAGTCTGCTTGCGTTGCAGCTTGTACATCACGCCGTTGGATGCGATGATGTTCTTGTCAAGATAGGGAACATCATTGAGGGCATTGGGCGTCATCACCATATACTTGCCGTTCCACATACGTACGGAATCTTTGGTGAGGGAACTCACCGAACGGCCGGCCATCGCCATGTGATTTTGCATGAACTGCGTGATGGCAGTATTGTCCTGATCCTTACGGAGATTGCCATTGTTATCTACTTCACGTTTCTGGGACTCATAAAGAGCTATAACGCTGTCCGCCTGTTCCTGCGAGATGACAGGAGCCCACAGCGTGAAGGACTGAGGGGATTGCAGGACGGCATCGTAACCCACATGCTGAGCCACTCGACTGAATGGTTTCAGGGCGGGATCCGCGAGGACATGCTCCCACAGTGTGGGGGCATCGACAATGCCGGCACCTACTCCATCGCCATAGTGCTCATCCCAAGCATCGGTACATGACACCGTAGCCAGCGGCAGCACCGTTAATGCAAGGAACGTTTTGAAATATTGTTTCGTCTTCATAATCTGAATGTATATGCTTATTCTTGGGATTACGATGATTAGAGGTCGTCCTCACCGGCGCCTTCGGTGTCAATGCCATAGACGCTTTTGGGAACGATTTCAATATAGTCGAACATCAACTCAGCACCGCCCTCCGACCATACGCTGCGAATGCGAATGGTATGAATTCTGTCACCTGAAAGGTGGCCCGTATAGATGACACGGCGAATAGTGTTCGCAATGTTACAGAACGGATGCGAGTTGTTCAGCGCCAAATCCTGGTCCTTCAACGGGCTGGCATTGTTGATATTGATGCAGCGAACGCTGGCAGGACCATGATACCACCCTTGATTGTGCAGGTCTTTCTTGTTCTGATCAGCATTCTCCATATACTTGGCGGTGTTGTCGTTGGCGAGAAGCTTCTGCCAGCCTGTCTTCTCCTCCCACCCTGTAGAACGCATATCAAGAGGGATACCCTGAGGCCGACCATCCACATAGAACTGACCGATTCCACGACTGGGAATCAAGGCGAAGCCCAAACGAATCTGATACTGGCCATCGGGCACAGGTGGCAACTGGAAGGTCATGTCATACAAGCCTTGGTCGGAGCGAAGGTTGAACTCATCGCCTTCATAGCTCCAGTAGTAGTTACGCGCACCCTGATAAATGAAGTCGCCGTCGTTGCTGGATTCTACATTGTCAAGATAACCTGTCGGGAAGATGTAGTTCTTGCAAGCCGTCGTCTTACTATCGGTCGCATCGTTAAGGAGGTTGGTCTGCATCGTGCGGATGTCATTGTTCATCAACTCGGGCCAGAAGGTATAAAGGTCCATACGCATACGTGCGTTGAAGACATGCTCACGGGTGTCCTTTCCATAATCTATCAGGCGGTCGATGTAGTAATACACACCATTCTCACAGTTCTGGTCGTTACGCATCTCTTCTACCACATCCTTCAGGACAATCGCACCGCGCTCATAAAGATTGGGGCGACGGGGATCATATATATGGTTAAGATAGAGTACACCAGGCTGATTGTCCAGAGATGTCTGCTCATCATCCTTATGGAACTCATTGTTCGGATAGACGCACTCAACCTTTAGTGTGGAGAGCGGGTTCATAGTGGGATACCACTCCGTGGGATTAATAAGCGTGCGCAGGATGGTACAATTCGTGTAGAGTTTCTCATAGACACCGCGACGGTCCAGCAGATGATAGGCCATCAGCTTGTGCAAGGGGTTACGCGGATCCTTCAGGGCTGCAGCATTACTACCATAGTAGCTCTCCCCTGCCCCTTCGGGATACACGGTGCAAGCATACTCATACATGTCTTGCCACGTATAGATGTTCTTGCTATATGTCACATCATCATACTCGCTGTAATGGTTGAGCACCTCATCAGGCACACAGAACGCCGTGTAACCATAGTTGCGGGTACGGGGCACCCAGCACCAGTTGTTATGGTTATCAGAGTGATAGAGCCCTTCCCTCTCCTCGAAGTCGTGATAGTTATAGGACTCATCCTTACGACGTACCATATCATCGTTAAGACCAGTCAGCATAAGGCACTGTGCCCAGATGGTAAGCGTGGGGTCTTTTTTGATGACATCTGGGAGGAGGTCACTAGAGGCACGTACCATGCCGTCCACTGGATGCACAAAGCCATTCAGCACGGTGTCATTGGCCAGTTCATAGATGACCTTTCCGGTGCCATTAATGATGAATGTGGAAACCTCTTCCTCGCCATATTCAGTTTGTATGGTCATGGGAACCTCCTCCAACTTCAGGGCACGGCCCAACATATTATTCTCCTCCATGAAGGTGATGCCTCGAAGGTCGGAAAGGGCTAAGGCGCTGGAGGCGATGGTCATCGTGCTTACCAACGTATCACACTCTTCATTGGATATCTGCTCCACCGATGAGAAACCGATAGACGCCAAGTAGCTGTTCACTGCTGCATTCGTAGGGGCAAAGCAGGTATAGGTACCGTAGGTCGAGAAAAGGTCCATCTTTCCAGCTTTCTCCACCATGCGGGCAAAGAGCGAGAAGTCTTCATTCTTCTTCAGAAAATCACTCAACATATCCTTCTGCTCAGTCTTCTGATACTCCTCGGGAATATCATCCTTACATGACGCAACGCTCATGGTCAACAGGAGCAGCGCTGTCATGAGAGTAAGAACGGGAAGTTTATAATACTTTTTCATAATGATACAATGATTTATGTCGATGATTAGGATTCATCCTCGTCATCGCCTTGATGATAGATTCCTTTCTGATTAAGATTCGGGTTCTTCTTGACCTCGTTCTTGTTGTAGGGCCAGAAAACGTGTGCCCAGCTGGGGTATGGCTTCGATGAGCTACGAGAGCCACATTTGGCAGGAACGCTGTTGAGATCGCTAAGATCATACCCTGCCTGACGACTGTAGCGAAGCATATCAAACCAATTCTTGCCTTCGAACAAGAGTTCGGCGCGACGCTCATTACGCAACAACTCTTGCAACTGGTTTCGATTACGGGTAGCCTCATGTGTATTTTTCAGCTGACTAGCAGGATTGGTGACCGAACGGTTGCAAACCACTTCAATCAGCTCAAAAGCCTTGGCCCATAAAGCCAGATTGGTTTCTGACGTGGCATCATCAGTAGATTTCATCATGTAGGCTTCGGCCTCCATCAACATGACATCAGTCAGGCGATAGAATATCCAATTGCGATCCAAATATGAAGTGAGGGTAAATGGCGTTAAACCGGAAGATGAATAATTGATGAATTTGCCGCCCTCGGCATAAATGCCGAAGCGGTTTGCAACACCTTTACGGATGACACCTTCATTGTAACCATCATCTACCAGCATACTACAGAAATAACGGGTATCGTAGCCATTTCGGAACACCGACCACTTGCCACTGGCGCCCTGCGCTTCGTTGACAAGATCATTCATGGGGCGCAGGTAACCGGCACCACTATTAACCGTGCCGTACTTGTCATTTCCATTACCAGATCCATAAAAGTCTCCCACCGCCGAATTCTTGATGTAAGGACTGGTGATACCTTCGTTGTTGAACGATAGCTCGAAGAGACTTTCATAACTGTTACCTATGCCGAAAACGGCAGTGAAAACCGTGTTGGGAGAGGTAGAGGTGTTCCTGTAGAGATAGCCGGTAAAGTTACCCGAAGAAGCAGCTATCGCCTCCGGGGCATAGGTGCCACTCACCATGACACTGCCATAGTTCTTCTCGTAATCACGCTTCTTAACCGCCAGGATTTCATCAGCACACGCAATCACCTTGTCATAGTCACCACGCCAGAGATACATATCGCACAGCATCGCATTGATGGCCGAGCGTGTAATGCGATTACAGTTTGTGTTGATGGTTCCGTTATCACCATCATAGCTATTCGTAGCTGCGTAGTGGTCGAGAGCGTTAGACTTCACGGACTCCAAGTCAGCAATCAACTCATTGAGGATGTTGTCGAAGGAGGTGACAGGGAGATTCTGCACTTCATCTTCCTGCTGCACCGCATCACGATAGAAAGGAACGGCATCAAAGGCACGGATGAGATACCAGTAGCAGAGTGAGCGAAGCGCCGTCATCTCAGCAATGGTAGCTTGCATGTCACTCTGTCGGTAAGCAGGGTCTTTCTCATGTACCTCAGGAGCCATTCGAATCACCGTATTGCACTTATTGATGACATGATAGAATGATGCCCAGTTGGTAAACTGGTTGGAGGGTAATAAATTATTTACCAGAGCCTGGTAAAGGTCATCGAAACCACTCACGTCTGATCGTCCATCTACATCCTTACCACGAACTTCTCCCCATACAATACAACGGGCGATGAAATCATGTGCCTGCATGGCCGTATAGCATCCAGCCACCATCTGGTCCACATCCTTTTTCTCATCCCAGAAATTATCCTCCGTGACCATGTCACGTGGCGTAATCTCCAAGAAATCACCACAACTGACCAGCAGTAGCCCTGCACATAGGAAGCAGGTATGCTTGATAATGTTTTGAATGATCTGTTTCATAATTAGGTAATATCTTTAGGATGAGTTTAGAAACCAATGGTTAGACCTACAGTGTAAGACTTCGAACGCGGGGTCTGATTGTTATCTGTCGTCACACCATAGCCACCATAGCCGATTTCAGGATCCACGCCCGAATACTTGGTGAGACAGAAGAGGTTGTTGGCGCTCACATACACGTTGAGCTGTTTCATGTGCCACTTCTTCAGAATCTTGGGATCGATGCTATAGCTGAGCTGGAGGTAGTTCAGACGAAGGAAGCTACCATCCTCCACGAAACGGTCACTAACCAGCGTATTATAGTTCATGGAATTCTCGGCACCACCGTTGAGGGCACGTGGGATAGTGGTCACGTCACCTTCCTTACGCCAGCGGTAGTTGACGGCCTGACTCTGGTTACTGTTGCTAGTCATGGATTCCATGTTCAAACGGGCCATATTCAGGATGTCGTAGTTCACGCGGTAGTTGAACTGCGCATTCAATGTCAAACGCTCATAGTGGAGCTTAAAGCCGAAACCACCGGTCAGCTTAGGCAGTGAGTTGCCCAAATAGACGATGTCATACTTGTCAATATTACCGTCGTGGTTCACATCCTCGTAAATGGCATCACCTCCCTTAAAGGCATAACCGACGCGTGAACCGTCTTTATATCCAAAGCGTTGCTGAATGGGGTTACCCTCTGCATCACGGATATATTCACCATTCTCATTAACAGCCACGGGGAACGTAATACCAGCATTCAGGCAATCCTGCAAGGTCTGATAGCCTTGATTGGCCAAGGCTTCCGGCATCTTACCACGAGTGATATTCTTTGCAGTTTCATAGGAGTACTGATATACACCCTTGCTACGGAAGCCATAGATGGAGCCGAATGGGTTGTTAATCTGCACACGCTGTGCGACACTAGCGTTTTTCTCCTCCCAGTCAATGTTCAATGTTTCCAGAATGAGGGGATCCATCTCGGTAATCACGTTGCGGTTGTTGGCAAAGTTCACGTTGAGGTCAAGATAAAACTTACCTTTCTTCAACAGACGTTCACCCAAAATCTGGAACTCCCAACCCTTGTTGACCATGTCACCCACATTACGGTATGCCAAAGAATTCCAGCCGTTTGAACTGGGAATACCAGCCTGCCACATGAGCATGTCCTTAGTGGTCTGGTGGTAGAGCTCCACGATGAACTTCAGGCGGTCTTCAAAGAAGCCGAGGTCAAAACCTACGTTGAAGGTGTACTTATTCTCCCATTTCAGATTCGTCAGTTTAAGACCATTGGGATTCATGGAATAAGTGCCGAGGTAGGGAGCCCCCTGTGAGAAGCTGTTCATATAAAGGTAGTCAGCAGTTGGTGGGTTACCTACCCAACCCCAACCGGGACGCACACTAAGCATACTCATTTTTACCTTGTCGCGGACAACCTTCATCCATGGCTCGTCGATGATATTCCAACGACCAGAGATGGCAGGGAACCAACCCCATCGGTTGTTAGGACCGAACTTGGTCGTTGCATCCAGACGCATGGAGAAATCCAACATATAACGGCTCTTGTAGCTGTAGTGTGTAGAGAACGTATAATAGAGACTGCGCCACTCACTAAAGCCACTGCCCATACCGGTGGGATAAGCACCTGATGTAACGGTTGATAATCTTTCAGGCAGACGATACACACTGGTATTCTGGCTACTGGAACTACCACTCACCAGCTGGAAACGGCCGAGAGCCAAGAGGTAATGGTCTTCGTTCTTGAAGTGAGGCTGGAACGTCAGCGTATGTGTGGTCGTGAAGGCCAAGTTCTTACGACTGAAGCTATAGGCACGACCAGTTTCATAATAGGGTAAATTCTCTAGTGAACGTGGAAAATGTTGATCTACGTAGTCGTTATAGACATTCATCACCACACGACCATTGTATCGCAGCTGATGGCTGTTGTCATCAAGACCGAGCAGCTTGTACTCTAACTCCAGTTCCGGCGTAATATCATAGGTCGTCTGGTCATTTTTAGCTTTCTCTGCAACGGCAAGCGGGTTATGAAGATTACGCTGGTCGTTGAAGCGGTTGGAGAAAGGATTCGTGCCACCGACAATCTCGGGATCGTGATGATTGGTAAACGCATAATCAGGCACAAGGTAGTATTCACCCGTATTATATTCATTGCCATCAGCATCGCGGTCGTAACGGTATGGTGAGAGATTCGGCATCTTCCTGCGAGCGATGTCAATCAGTCCTTCGTAGTTACGATTGTTCTTGGTGTATGTCAACGCGAAGTTGGAAATAATCTTGATACGGTCGTTGACGTAGTAGTCAAGAGCCATACGCGTAGAGAAGCGGTTGAGTTTCTGTTTGATGACGGTACCCGTCTCATGGTCGTAACCACCGGAGATGCGGAACAGGGTCTTGTCATCACCACCAGAAATACTGATGTAGTGGTTTTGGCGCAGACCATTCTGCTGCACAAGATCCACCCAGTCCGTGTTCTTGTTGAACATCAGGTACTCAGAGTCTGACTCCACATAATTGAACTCAGGGATGCTGGAGATGAGAGTCTGCTGTGTCGGGTTGAAGTAGGCTTCCTTCAGCATCATGGTATATTGATCACCTGTCAGCAGATCAATGCCCTTCGGCTGGTGTGTCATAGTCAGCTTCACGGAGTAGCTGACCTGCGGCGCACCCTTACGTCCGCGCTTCGTGGTAATTTCTATCACACCATTAGCACCCTGGGAGCCCCAAATGGCCGTAGCAGCAGCATCTTTCAGCACCTTGATATCCTCGATATCCTCCGTGTTCACATTCAGGAGCTGTGCGAACTTCTCTTCATTGGCTGTCGCCGTGTCGAAGTCACTCATGTCCACGTTCCACACGTTGCCGTTCACAACGATCAGCGGTTCGTTGCTAGTGAGCGTAGATACCGTGGAGGCACCACGCAGGCGCATACTTGAACCGGAACCCAGGTCACCGCTGTTGGCCACGATATCCAGACCGGCGATACGTCCTTGCAGGGCCTCATCCACCGAGGTGATACCGAGTCCTTCGAATTCCTTTGCAGAGATGCCCTGCGCAGAGAAGCTGACCTCACGCTCGGGAATAGCCAGACCTGAGGTTTTCAATTTCTTCTTGGCCGTGACCTGGACCTCGGTCATCTGTTTCGCATTCTCTTCCATCTTCACCTTGAAGACGGTCTTATTAATGGGCAGCGTAATGGTTTTGAAACCCATATAGCTGAACTTCACCTTGTTCTTCTGACTCTTGACAGGAAGCACGAAGTTACCATTCATATCCGTCACGGTGGCGTTGACCATACGGTTGGATGCATCAATCTCCACCACATTGACACCCGGCAGTACATCGAAGTCATCACTGACTGTACCGCTGATGCGGGAGATTTGTGCCATAGCCAGTGAAGAAACCAGCAGCAGGCCCATCGTCATATAAATTTTCAGTGCTTTCATCTGTTATAGTACTTTAGGGGTATCATTTGACTGGGGTGTTTCTTGCGAATGGGTGACGGCCCCGACCCTGACTCTGGTTCTGGTTCGGGTTCTGTGGGAATCGGCAACCATTCTGGATATACGGGCGAGGGGAAACCCGCCGGCAGGAATTGGCTCGCATCATAGTACAGAGCCTTGTCTATCAAGTGTGTTACCACATAGGACGAAGAGAAGATAGTCCTGTCGGATTTGGTGAACAAATACTGACGTGACATCTGGTTACTATTGACATCGTCATCAATCACATTAGCGATGACACCACTTTCGTGTCCTTGGATGCGATAAGTGCCACTATTATGATTGACTGTTACGTTGAGACGACGGAAACGGTTCATATCCAAATCAATGGAAGACGTCTCAAAGACGCCGACGGTATCCACGCCACCGATGAACAGCGAGCCATCCTGGAAGTGGTAACGGAGGAAATTGTCAATCACATCTTGCATCGTCTGAAGACGGTCATCAGCCTCGGCCTCCAAGAGGTCGATTTCAATACTGCGGGCTTCCTTCTCTGCTTCGGGAAGGAGATCCAGTTCCTTCGTGACATAGTCGGAAAGGGCCGTCTTGAAAGTCTCCCATTCCTTGCGCTGATCAGCACTGGGCAGCTTACCAGCAGTGATGAGATCATCGATTTCGGAGTTCACTGGGATATATACCGTGTAATGGTAGTTACCGAAAAGCGTGATAGGATTGCCAATGGTGGGGTGACCATCCATCTCCTCCTTGGTTTCCACAAAGGAAGCCTCCTTCAACAGACTAGCAAAGGAGCTATATTCCGGATGAGCTTCCACATTGGTCATCAGCTGGTAGGGACTGGTGAGGGTACTCTGTGGCAGGGCACCCAGGATATAAGTCACACCATTACCTTTCTCCGTCATGTCGAAGGTCAGCTCAGGTGTCACTGCTATATATTCACCCTTCTCTGCCTGATAGGAACCGGCAATACCTGTCACCGTGTTACCCGAGAACTGAACCTTGATTGCTCCACCAGCCTTCGTCAGATAGACATCCTGCCCCGGATGGATGGGAGTAGAAGGACGCTGGCCATGCACGATGATGCTGTTGTCCATCAGGTCGTAGAGACGGTTGGCTACAACAGTGAGCGAGGGTGCAGCGGCATGTGCATCTGTCACCTGCATATTTTCATCCAAGTAGAAAGCTTCGGCACGCATAGGGAGGTCGGAGTTACCCGTCGGGAGATAGAAACGGAAAGCGGCGGGTTTCTTTTCAACGATAGAGTAGGGATCGATGTAGTAGCCATAGGCGTTATCGATGGCCAGCAGATAGCTGTAGGTGCTGCTCATAGAACTCAGATACGCGTTGAATTCATTCACGCGCCAAGCTTTATGGTAGGGATGTTCTGTAGTGGTACCCGGATTATACATAGGAGGCTCGTAATCCTGGATGCGGCTGGCAATGGACAGTTTCTTGTTCTCATCCGTCTCATCGGCAAACAGGGAGGCCGGAAAACCGACAGACTGGTGCTTAGGCGCTGCAAAAACATTGGTCACCTCATAAACAGCACCGTTGCAAGCCAGGAAGCAGCTATCGACATCATCCATCGTAATGCCCATATTATCAGATGCCGTATTCTTGACACCAGCAAACTTCGTGGGAATCGTACTACGGAAACTTGTTTGCATACAGTTGTCAAGGAAGGAAACAACGAGGTTGTCAGGCACCTTCGACCAGTCATACTCATACTTGGCTCCAATGGCTGAACCGTCGTTATGCAGATAACTTTCCATCCACTCATTCGTGGGCACGAACATGGCAGCAGCATCACGGCCCATAGGCGTGGAAGGTTCCGTATAAAGGGCGTACTGGTTCCATCCCGGATCAAAGCCCTTACTGGAGCTGGCCACACCAAGGCGGTTGTTGACAGGTACTACTGTACCATTCTCCTTGGTATATTGTTCCAAGCCATGGTTGAGAGAGGCGTTAAAATAGCGCTTGGTATAATAGACTTCACGCGTGCCATCTTCAAGGGTAATGGTATTATATATCTGAGGATAACTGAAACGTTCCAATAACTCACTGAAGATGCTGAACTGCGGTTTCTGACGGATAATCTCCGCCATATTGGGCAGGGGCTCTGGCACCTCGTCGAGGATATGGATGTAACCATTCTGACAGGTAATATCCTGCAAATAAGTCTTGCCTGCATCCTTTGACCATACACCTTTATTGAGGGAAATGGGATGACCATTGATATAGCTGCGGTTCACCGACTGTGATGCTCCATTGGAAATCACGGCAAGGTCCTCATTCGTAATACCTGTTTGCGACATGAAACCTGGCAGGAAATGCACCATCGGAGCCACGGTAGCATCCTGATAAATCTTGATGTTGGCCTTGTCACGCACATCAGACCAATAGTCGATGACAGCACCATTGTTATCCACACGGTAGGGATTCACTGCGGGCATGTCGTCTCTCGACAGGATGGTGATAGAGTCATCCAACTCCATACGGGAATCACGACGCATGGTACGTCCTTCAAAAGGCTCAGTGCTGCCGTTGTTTTCATTGTCAAGCAACTCAATCAGATACGCGCTGTTGATCATGGAGGCCTTCAGCAAGGTCTTCTTCTCTGCTTTAGAGAGCTGAGAGACAGATGTGAGGCCGCGTTTTGAAAGATAACGCTGCCAAGCAGCATCATCGGCCACGAAGACAGTCATACTACCCGTCAGACGTAACAGCTCAGGGTAATGTGCGTCTGCGAGTTCCGGGTCATTGATCAGCGCCAATGTCTGCGTAAACTGACCGCGTTCCTCCAGCTCTTCATAGATGCTACTTCCCAACCACTCTGGTGTACCCGTGAGCAAATCGTCTTTACACGACGAAAAGCCCATCGTGCCACCAAGCAGCAGAAGAGCAGCAAACGTGCGACTCGCTCCTTTCACGAGCCTTCGTTTGAGAATACTGTTTTCCATTCAGTGAAATAATGTTGATTTATTTGATTTCCTTTTGGTTATAGCGCCCGCTTGGCACCATTTATATGCAACATCAGGACATTTTCCGCCCTAATTGGTGTCAAAGTTACAACAAATCTTAACAGCGTCCTCATATTTATTGAGGATTTTTCTAAAATATGTTGAGAAACATAAAAAATTTAGTATTGCTCATCGGCATTGGGGAAGTTGCCACTCTTGACATCACCCACATAATTGCCAATGGCATCGGTCATCACGTCGTATAGGTTAGCATAGCGACGCAGAAACTTTGGCGAGAACCCCTTGTTCATGCCAAGCATATCATGTACCACCAATACCTGACCATCGCAATGCATACCTGCACCGATTCCGATAATGGGAATATTGACGCTCTTTGTGACTTCTTCTGCCAAAACGGCTGGAATCTTCTCCAACACAATGGCAAAACAGCCCGCATCCGCCAGCGCCAGCGCATCGGAACGCAGTTTGTCAGCTTCGGCAACCTCCTTAGCACGTACGGCATATGTTCCGAACTTATTGATACTTTGAGGTGTGAGACCGAGATGTCCCATTACGGGGATACCGGCATCAAGGATAAGTCTGATGGCCGGAAGAATCTCTACCCCACCCTCTAATTTCAATGCATCGCAACCCGTCTCCTGCATAATGCGGATTGCATTGCGGGCAGCATCTTTGGAATCTACCTGATAGGTACCAAAGGGCATATCGCAGACCACCAGCGCACGTTTTACACCACGCACCACACTACGCGCATGATAGATCATTTGGTCAAGCGTAATTGGCAAGGTCGTCAGGTTACCGGCCATGGTGTTTGAAGCACTGTCACCCACAAGGATGACATCCACACCGGCACCATCCACAATCTGTGCCATAGAATAGTCATAGGATGTGAGCATGGCTATTTTCTTGCCGCCCTGCTTCATTTCAAACAGACGATGCGTCGTTACTTTACGGGTATCATCTACCAAATATCCTGCCATAATAGATAATAAATAGGTATTCTCTGATGTTTTTAATAAAATTCAGCCGCAAAAGTACGCTTTTCTCCTCAGTTTACATTATCTTTGCGCACAAATTTGACGCTAAAGGCATAAAATGTCAGAAATACGACCTAAAAAGGCAACTCTTGACCACGTCCTCAAATACATGGGTATCTTTGGGGGTGTGCAGGGGCTGATGATGTTAATAGGTGTAGTACGAAACAAGTTGGCATCCCTTTTTCTGGGTACTGCCGGTTTCGGACTCATGGCCATCTATTCCAGTATTGCGGATTTGGTGCAGAGCTGTTCAAATCTAGGTCTTCCTATTGCCTCCGTGCAACGGATGTCAGAATTGTTCGAGACTGGTGATGAAGCAGCCATCGCACATTTCACAAAGGTTGTGCGAACATGGAGTTTCTGGGCGGCGATGTTCAGCGTCGTGTTCACGTTAGCATTGGCACCATTGCTGGCAAAACTATTCTTCGAAGGAGAACCCTCCCGCTTATGGAATATCATGTTGCTTGCACCCATGATTGCCACGGTCATCATTTCGACGGGTGAAGCTTCTATTCTCAAGGGTTTGCGCCACCTTAAGCGCGTCGCTTCTATCTCGGCCATCAGTGCCGTGACAACATTGTGCCTGACGGTTCCGTTCTTCTGGGCTATGGGCTTACAGGGCATTCTGCTTTCTTTGAACCTCAGCACGCTGGCCGTACTTGCGGTCCATCTGGCATTTACTGTTCCACTATTCCCATGGCGCATAGAACTCTTTTCACGCGAGATTTTCCATGAAGGTATTCCCTTAATCCGTATCGGTATCCCATACGTGCTGGCTGCCGTGGCAGGCACGGGCAGTGCAATGCTCCTGCAAGCGTTCCTCAAGCGCGAGAGTTCCGAGGAGACACTGGGTCTCTACCGTGTAGCCTACACCCTGATGGTGAGCTATGCCGGTATTGCGTTCTCAGCCTTCGAAGCCGACTACTTCCCCCGTCTTTCCAGCGTCAACCATAGTTGTCAGGATCGTAATGAGGTCATCAATCAGCAAATCCGCGTGGGAGTGATGGTGATAACCCCGCTGTTGCTGGTGATGCTGGTGTTGATGCCCATCATTCTGTCCATTCTGTTCAAGGATGAGTTCCTGCCGGCTGTTGACATGGCACTCTGTGCTGTTTTTTTTACCTTCCTGCGCAGTATCACTGTACCCATCGGATATACGGCTTTAGCCTGCGGACATTCGATGCGTTATTTGATCATGGAAGCCATCTACGACGTTGTTTCACTACTCCTTATCGCCTTTAGTTATCACTTCTGGGGGCTTATGGGCGCTGGCATTGGTTTGTCTCTCTCCGCCCTCTTCGATCTCCTGCTCATCGGCATCACTTATGGTATCCTCTATCGTTTCCGTATGACGACGGCCACCGCTCGTCTGGCTATTGGACAATCCATTCTCGTAGGAGGCTGTCTGGCCGTATGCTACCTACTTCCCCCTATAGGGAAATATGTTGTCGGGGGAATCCTCATTGCTCTGTCCTTGGCGTACAGCTATCGCTATCTCAGTCAGGAGTCCACAGTCATCATTAAAATCCGCAACAAGCTACGTCGATGACAACACATCCCCATTCCAGCCCCGAAGTGGCGGTACTCGTAGCAGCCTACAACGCCTCTGCCACCATACCACAGACATTGACCTCCCTGCGTCGTCAAACGCTGGAACGCATCGAGATTCTCTGCGTAGATGACTGCTCCACAGATGACACCTTTGCAATCTTGAAAGAACAGGCTACAGAGGATCCACGCATTCGGGTGTTTCAGACACCCGTCAACAGCGGACAAGCCATGGCACGTAATCTGGCTTTACGACATGTAACAGCTCCTTTCGTCTGTATGGTGGATGCCGATGACTGGCTTTCCGACGACTGCCTGGAATCTGCCGTCAGGACATTCCAAGCACATCCTCAGACTGACTGTGTAATGCTCCACCTCATGCAACACTTTCAGGATACTGGACAAGAAGTAGAGTATGAACTCCCCGAGGCATTACAGAATGACAACGTCATTAGTGGCAAGCAGGCTTTTGAGCTATGCCTCGACGGTTGGATACTGCATGGGCTCTATGTCACACGCACCGCTTTACACCGCAAAATTCCTTTTGACACCACCACACGCCTCTACAGCGATGACAACACCGCCCGTCTGCACTTTCTCCACAGTCGTGAAGTACGCACGTGCGCAGGAATGTATTATTATAGAAAGCATACGGAATCCATGACAACGGCTTTCAGTTATCGCCGCTTTGATTTCATGGAGGCAAACCTCAGTCTCTTACTGGCCCTTAAGAAAACGGATATTCCGCTCACCTTGTTGCGACGCTTTGAAGGGAGCCGTTGGATGACGTTCATCGCCTGTTACCGCCTATTTCTGCAACACAAAACAGAACTCTCCGATGCAGAACGACAGGCTCTGCAACCCAGATTTCATACCATTCTCCATACGTTCCGCCCTTCTCGCCTACCACTGCGCTATCGATGGAAGCCCGGTTATATGCTGACTCTCAATATGCGTCTCTTTGACCTCCAACAACGCATATATTTAGTCCTTAAATAAAAAAATATGTTCGCGCACGCGTGATAATTCAGAAAAAACATTTACCTTTGCTGCCACAAAACACTAAAACATTATACTCATGAAAAGAATTACCGCTATCCTGTGGCTTCTATGCCTGTGTATCAGCACGTCCCTGCAAGCCGCAGCCCTCACTGCTGATCGTGAATACTACATTGTACTGGGCATTTATGACAAAGCCCTGGGCTCCAACGGCAATGGCACCTCCCCTGCCCTCTCTGCTCTCGGCACCAATGAGGATGCTGACAGCTATATCTTCGTGGCTGAAGACTCCGGACAGAATGGTTATGTTCTATTGAAGCAGAAGAGCACCGGACGCTATCTGGCCGCCAGCACCAGCAACAGTTATAGCGTTGTCTTTCAATCCACGCGAGGTACCTCGGATGCCTATTGTTGGAAAGCTTCGGAGGGGCCTCGCCAGACGTTAGTCAACAAGCGAAACACAAGTCGGCGGTTAGGTATAGATGGCGGAAAGAGTGGAGCAGACTATGTGAGTGTCTATTACAATAAGCTACGTGGTTCACACGCTGAATTCGACATCATCCCTGTCGCAGGAACAGATATCACCGACGCACGCCGAGCTTTCGAGGGTGAAATCTTCACCAATTCCATTGGACGTCAAGAGGTCGATTATTTCCAGATTTTTGACAAGAAAATTTCGTATTCCGATCCCATTGATATTCATATCTCGGCATCGGAAGGTGCCATTCGCGGTTCAGCATCACGCGTCACACTTGGCAGCCTTGACACTTGGTTGATCTTCGATAACATGAAACCGGAAGATCTCCTTAGCTCCTCGGATATCTATCGCGTCTATATCGGCAGCTCACAGGCAAGGGTCGGCACGAACTGCCGCGTGGCCATCTACCTCAACGGCTCCGTCGTCATCCCCACACGCGTTGGTAGCAACAGCCTCCATGCCCTCACCCTTTACAGCGAGCCCAACTGTGAAGGCACAAACACATGGATTGGTGCGGATGTCACTAAGACAACCCTCGACCGTAACAACAACATGGCTCGCAGCTTTATCCTTAAGCGCGGACACATGGCCACGCTGGCCACTGGCACCAATGGATCGGGTTACAGCCGCGTCTATGTGGCAGATCATGCAGACTTGATCATTAACGAACTTCCTACGGCCCTGGACCGCCGCATCACATCGGTCTTCGTAAAATCGTGGCCCTACCTCTCCAAGAAAGGATGGTGTTCTATCAAAGGGACCCTCAATGAAGAGATGAGTATGATGGAGAACACCTGGTTCTACACCTGGAGTGCCGACAACTACTCGCGCAACAACATGGAATACGTACCCATCCGCCAACACATCTACTGGCCCTCTATGTCACAGATTACAGAGAAAGCCGGCACGGCAGTGCTGAGCATCAACGAGCCAGAACATAGTGAGCAACACGAGAGCTGTGACTGCGGCGGCGTTGTAAGCGCATGGAAAGCGTGTACTATCACGCCCTCCTTCCAAGCCACAGGTGCCCGCATCGGTTCTCCGGCCCCCACTGATGCGAGCTGGCTCAAAGAATATGCCACCAATGTAGATAACATGGCTTATCGCTGTGACTTCGTTGCTTTTCATGCATACTGGGGTACCAACGAGGCAAGCAACGTTCAGTCCTGGTACGACCAACTCAAAAGCATCTATAACAACACCCATCGTCCCATCTGGCTGACAGAATGGAACAACGGCGCTAACTGGACTAAGGAATCATGGCCCTCCAATTGGGATGATCAATTGGAAAACCAGCGTTCTAAGATTCAAGCACTCGTAGAGATGTTTGACACCTGTAGCTTTATTGAGCGTTACTCCATCTACAACTGGGTCGAGAATAAGCGTGCGATGATCAAGGATGATAAATTCGACATTACACCTGCCGGCCAAGTTTATCGCGACAATCACTCTACCTTCGCCTACAACCGATCCGTCCAACCCATCCCCAACTGGTGGGCGCCCTCTGTAAAAAAACCGACGTTCTCATTAGAAAAGAATGCTACAACGGGTAAGCTCTCCTTCCGTATTAACAACGCCAATGGCGACCTCACTGAACGCCTATGGGTGGAACGTCAGCCGGGTGGTGAAGGCGAATGGGAAACCATAAGTGAGATGACCGACCGCTATCGCTTCGATAATGAAGCGCTCAGCATTACCAATATTGATGCAACAGGTATGGATCTGGAAACAGACCGTTTCCGTGTTGTTGTAACCACTATCCTTGGAAAAACAGCTTATAGCTCTTCCGCCGACTTAGGCTTCCTTACGAATCCTTGCATTGAAACAGATTCTCAAGACGAAGTCAATGGATGGACCTGCACACGTGATGCCGCCAACGGCTACACCAAGGCCAAAACGGGTGACACATACCTCGAAGTATGGGATGGCACCGCCAGTAAAATTAACTTTGACTACTACCAGACAGTCACCAATCTGTCTTCAGGTATTTACTCACTGTCTGCCAACGTCTTCAATACTACTGACAATGTGGAAGGTGCTACCGTTAACGGTGCCGTTGGCCTCTATGCCCAAACCACACAAAGTTTCTATTTCGCACCCGTAACCACGGACTACCCGTTGAATGCAGCTGCCGAGGACATCTCAGATGTACCATTAAGCACCTTGGATCGCATCATCGTCAGTGACGGCTACCTGCGTGTCGGTATCCGAAATATGGGCACCATGACAGCCCGCTGGGCCGGAGGTGATAACTTCGTACTCAAGCGTATCGGTAGTCTTTCAGGCGTAAACACCAACACCGAGCGCGCCTTGGCCGACATCCAAATCTACCATCTCATGCCCGCTCTCGACGAAGGGGCATCCAGTGATATCAGCGTACCTCGCGATGCCTCCGCCTTCATCATCAACCCTGATGCCAACCGCAAAACCAATTACGGTTGGGAAGCCAGCAATGTTGAGTTCAAGACTGATGCAGAATCCTATGATGGAAACAGCAACAACACCTATTGGAATAAGTGGAAGTCAGGGGCGTTCTCCTCACATCTGACACAGGAAATCACAGGCCTGCCTGCAGGCAAATACACTTTCAGTGCCATCCTGCGTGGACAAAGTACCGCCACGATGACTCTCTCTGCTACTGCTAATGCCAACACCGTCACCCAGACCTTCATAGGTACGGGTACCACTTCTCCTGCGGGAAGTCCCTATGCCAATGGCTGGCAACAGGTAACAACAGAACCCATCATGGTTGACAATGCTCAAACCCTAACCCTGTCTTTCTCCATGACATCCTCAGCCACTGCATGGTGGAGTGCAGACCATTTCGCCCTCACGCTCGTTGAGATACCCGACTCTCGCACCGCCATCCAAGTTCCCAAGGCAACACCCGAAGGATTTGCTGATGCCTCGTCCAATTCCATCTACGACCTCCTCGGTCGCCGTGTTTCCAACTCACAATTAAAGAAGGGGCTTTACATCATCAACGGTCGCAAGGTCCTCGTTAAATAAAGATATCATTTTTCATTCTTCATTTATCACTCTTGAAAATCCTCCTCATCGGCGAATATTCTAATGTCCATTGGACTCTGGCCGAGGGCTTACGAGCTCTCGGCCATGAGGTTATGGTCGTCTCCGACGGTGATGGATGGAAGGACTACCCCCGCGACATCAACCTGAAGCGAGGCCCTCTCAACTCTCAACTTTCAACTCTCAACTATCTACGCAAGCTCGCCTGCGTCTTTCCCCGCCTTCGGGGCTACGACATCGTCCAACTCATCAACCCTGTTTTCCTCAACCTGCGCGCCGAACGCATATGGCCCTTCTACCACTACCTGCGCCGCCATAACGGCCGCGTCTTCCTTGGCGCTTTCGGCATTGACCACTACTGGGTGAAAGTCGGTATGGACTGCAAGACTTTCCGCTACTCCGACTTCAACTTCGGTAACCAGTTGCGCGACTATCCCTTCATGCATACGATGATTGCGGACTGGCTCAACGGCCCGAAAGGCATCCTAAACCAACGTATCGCCGAGGATTGTGACGGCATTATCACCGGTCTTTATGAGTATGAGATGTGCTATCGTCCTTTCTTCTCCTCCAAGACCCGCTTCATCCCATTCCCCATCAACCTTTCTTCTCTCACTCCCGTCAACACTTTAACCACTCGGGAGAGGGCTCTTAACTTTTTCATCGGTATCCAGAAATCCCGATCCTCTTATAAAGGCACAGACATCATGCTCGCTGCCCTTCAACGTCTTAAGACAGACTACCCCGACCGCCTCAACATCGTCAAAGCCGAGGACGTCCCATATGTCCGGTATCAAGAGATGATGAACGATAGCCACGTCTTGCTCGACCAACTCTACAGCTACACCCCAGGCATGAACGGACTCTTGGCGATGGCCAAAGGGCTCATCCTCGTCGGCGGCGGCGAGGATGAGCATTACGAACTACTGGGTGAACATGAGCTGCACCCTATCGTAAACGTGCAGCCCACCGAACAAGATGTCTATGACCAGATCCTGCACTGGCTGCTGGAACATCCTGAGGACATCACACAACTACAACGCGACAGTATTGAGTATGTTCGACGCCACCACGACCACATCAAGGTAGCACAAGAATACCTTACTTTCTGGCAACAATGTCCCCGTTAGGGCTCAGCGCCACCACAGTATCCGAGAAGCTACTCCAATAAGAACCATGAAAACGCGGACATGACATCAACGTCCATAACTCTGCCACAGCTTCTTGCATTCCTCGCACCGAATCTCGCGAGGGTGCTGTCGTGCTATAGCAAATGGGGAACTGTTTGCTTAACACCGGCAGCAGTGTAGGATTATCTGTAGCGACATAGAACTCCACCTCCGGATCACGATCAAGATCTCTTTGCATCGCCGCCTCGAAAGCACTAAGGGGACTGTATTCGAGAGACAGCCTATTGTCCGTCTGTCGGATATGGACACCGACGGTGTGCGACGTAATCTGTGGAAGCCGCTGTTGCAACAGTGCCTCTACAGCAGCGCTCGGATGAAACAGGATCTTCAACCACTCATCCTTTGCCGGATAGAAGCTGTAGCCCGTCTGCACAAGCACACGGCCATGAAGGTGACCACGTATTTCATCTTTTAGGCGGACATTGAAGGCGCAGCGCTGATAGATGGCTGGCAACCAAAGATTTTGTTTCCGGGCAACGCCATAACGTAGCCACGAATCACTCTCTGTCACCCTCGCCTTCGTGACTTTCAGTTCGTCGGGCAATGTCAAAGGCTCAAACAAATCGCTGAAGCGAGCATTCAAACCTGCATCACGCAGCCACACAATCTCCAGCGTCGTATGACTATCGCGCGCCCACGCGAGTGCAGACAGTATCGCGCGCAGGCGGTTGCAGAGCCCTCCCAGTGGTACTAATACAATTGTCTCCATCAAATACTTAGTAGTGCTATTCGCCATGCGCTACGCCCGCCAATGGCGGTATAGCCACACAATATCATGCCCAGGAGCTGTAAAGGCTTCACCGTGTGCGGGAAAATGTCTGCTGTCATGCTCTGGAATGCCACAGCACCTTCTGCACAGCGTTCTCGCCGCAACAGCCCTTCACAGATTTTGACGCGCAGATACAGACTCCGAAGGCAGCGACGCCGCTCCCGTTCAGTGAGGGATGCTGTGTGCTGAATCTCATCTCTTACTTCCCGCAATGCGTCCAACCGCATCGTCCACGACTGGCTAAAGCCGGATCCCGTAAGGCTCTTATCATGTTGTACAATCCGATGATAGCTCTTCTCCTTCATCCAGTGTATCGTGGGCTTCGCAAGCAAGGCCCGCACACCCAGCTCCCAGTCATTCCATACGCGCAACTGCTCATTCCATCCCCCTATCTCGCGCAGCCACTGCGTTCTGAACACCATTGAATGTGTTCCCATCATGCTGGTAATCAAGTGTTCCGCTACACCGCCGCCATACACATAGGCCCTTTTTTTCAGATGACCTTTCACCTCCATGCAAACAGGAGCATACACCATATCAGGACGTTCCTTTTCTAACACACTCAACACATCCCCCACAAACTCCGCCGATAGAATGTCATCGCTGTCAAAGAAATAGACATACTCCGTCCGACACGCCATCAGCCCCAGATTTCGGGCCGCTGATGCTCCCTGTTTCGACTCACTCATCACGCGAATCGGAAAGCCGTCATCGCGATGCATAAACGCCCATTGCTCACAAACCGACAGGCTGTCATCCGAGGATCCGTTGTCAACAACTATAAGTTCGAAGTGCTTACATGTCGAGGCGGCGATGCTGTCCAATGTCTGCACCACCCAATCCCTACGGTTCCACACGGGCACTACGATTGTGAGTTTCATCCTTAAAAGGGTTCAAGAGTTCAAAAGTTCAAGAGTTCAAGAGTTTCTACTCCCCTCGCCCTTTGGAGAGGGGTCGGGGGTGAGGCTTTCAATTTTCATCTTCGTACATACATCACCCCATACCAAATCTTGCGGAAGATAGGAATGGCACGCGTGCGCATACGTATCGAAAGCGAAAGGGCCTCCTTCAAAGAACGTAGGAAAGCCAACGGCAGCGGATATCGGTAACCATATACAGCCCCACGCGAGCGTAAAACCTTTGTCTCAGAATAATGACCCCCCGTGGACAGCGGACGTGTCGTACCCATATCAATAGGGACAATCATAGCCTTCAAGCCGCGGTCTATCGCATCGATCATGAAGATTTCCTCCTCGCCGGCGCTGAGCTTGGGAGAACCCAGACCGAAACGTTCGTCGAAACGTAAACCAGTTTGCCAGATACGCGTGCGGAACGTCATCTCACATGATGAAGGATAGTAGCTTCGCGGACGTTTCCGATAATCGATTTCCTTATCGGGATATTTCTTGAAAAAACGATTGCTCACATTACTGCGTATCCGCATCAGCGCAATATCCACATCCGGATGCTGGAGATAATAGGTGTTGATGAGTCCGAAAGCATCGCTACGGAAGTGATCATCATCGTCGGTGATGATACAGACCGCATCATCCAAAGGGTCTTTCTGCAAGGATACGGCTGTCTTTATAGCAATATTACGGCTACGGCTCAAGCCACGGCCATGCGTGGTTACCAGCGTGACATCGCTTCTGTTAGCGAGGGTGGCAACGAACGCAGCTGTTTCCTCACCTTCATCTGGCCGTGTTTTCTGCCACACCACTACATAGTGCACTTCGGGCTCTGGTTCGTGGAGCAGCGCAGCGAGACGCAGAATGCGACGGTCAATGGTTGAAATCAATACAAATATCTGCATATCTTAAACTTCTTGAACTTTTGAACTTCTTGAACTTTTGAACTCTTAAACTTCTTAAACTCTTGAACTCTTAAACTTCTTAAACCTTTGAACTCTTGAACTTCTTAAACCCTTGAACTCTTGAACTTCTTAAACCTTTGAACTTCTTAAACCCTTAAACTTCTTAAACTTCTTAAACCCTTAAACGTTAAACGTTAAAGGAATTCACTGCCCCAATCACATACTCCACCTCCACATCTGTCAGCATTGGCGAGATGGGCAAGCTGATGATTTCACGATGTATTTGCTCCGTGACAGGCAGCTTCAAGCCACTATACTCGCTGAGCGCCATTTGCTTGTGCGGCGGGATCGGATAATGGATAAGCGTTTCTATACCCTGCGACTTCAACCACTGCATCAACTGCTGGCGGTAGCTGGTGCGGACGGGGAAGACATAGAAGACATGCTCACGTGGATCACGCGGCATAATGGGCTTAATGATCAGCGGGTTGTCGATACCTTCGATATAACGCGCAGCGATGCAGCGTCGACGCTCATTGTCGGCATCCAGTCGCGGCAACTTCACATCGAGGGCTGCAGCCTGCAGCTCATCGGTGCGAGAGTTCATGCCAGGAAGCTCATGCACATACTTCTCGCGGGAACCGTAGTTTCCCATCATCCGAATAGTCTGTGCCAATGTGTCATCGTCCGTCGTCACACACCCTGCATCTCCCAAGGCACCCAGGTTCTTGGCAGGATAGAAACTGAAGGCAGCCGCATGTCCTAATGCGCCGACACGACGTTCCTCCTGGCTGGCGCCATGAGCCTGCGCAGCATCCTCGATGACCAACAGGTGGTGCTCGGCGGCATAGGCGTTGATGGCCATCATGTCACAGACGCAACCATACAAGTGAACAGGCAGAACAGCCACCGTTCGTTCGCTGCGACAAGCTTCCAGCTGATTGACATCCAAGAGATAGTTGCTGAGCGAAGGCTCGCAAAGAACAGGTTTCAAGCCTGCCTCCTGTATAGCCAGAATCGTGGCGATGAAGGTGTTTGCAGGCACGATGACCTCACTGTCATCCGACCACCAGTTTAGTCGCTTGCAGGCCTTGAGGATTAGCGTCAGCGCCTCCAGTCCGTTGCCGCAGAGGATGCAATGCTTCACACCAATATATTCGGCGAAATGATTTTCAAACGAGGAAACGCTGTAGCCCTGCAAGTACCAGCCGCTACGCACCACGCGTGCGACCGCATCGCTCAGCTGGGGCTCAAAGCTATTGTTCAAGCGTTTCAGGTCCAGGAAACGCACCCCATGGAGCTCCTCCTCTGTCGAGGCCGTCAGTTGATTGATAAGCGTACGCTCCAGTTCCAATTCATAAGTATCGTAGCACACCACCCGCGCCCCGAAGCCTTCCTTCTGGAAGATAAGACCTTCGTTCAGCCACTGCCCGCCGCGCTCCGTGGATATGCCAAAGTCCAGATAAGACATCTGGCGATAGCGTTCATTGATAAGATGGCGGAACAGCAGATCCAATGCTCCCAGCTCACGCCCCTTCTCGCCAGCCGCGATATACTGGATATGTGCTACCTGCGTTGTCACGAATACCAGACACCCCGCCACAATCTCGCGTTCCTGGCGCACCAGGAAGAGCTTGATCTGCTGGGGAAAGCGGGACATTAGCAGCTGTATCTCCTCCACGTTGTGCACAGGTGCCACATCGTGGTAGCGTTCCAGCACATCCGTGAGCAGCGCCCAATAGTCCTTCAGCGTCTGCCAGTCCTCCTCCGCCATGCGGTCGATATACAAACCGTTGTCAATGGCCTTGCGTGCACCGCGCAGGCGAAGCTTACGCATCTGCAACGGGTTCTGCATACATACAACACTACTCGCGCAGCGTGACAGCAGGCGAGCCTGCGCCCTGTATAAGGCGTAAAGATCCTCCTGTGCCGCACACGTGCTGTAAATATAGGGGATTGGTTTATACACCATGCGGTGTGCCTGCAAGTAGTCGATATACCAACAGCAGATTGCCTGTAACATCTGCAGCACCTGAACCTGCGAAGCCGCCGTAGTGAAGATGAGACCGCCGTACGTCAGACCTTGATGCGAATAAACGGTGCCCTCTGCTTCCACCCAGTTGGCAGGAAATACAGCCACCAGCTCATTATCCTCGTACAACAGCAACGAGCAATCAGAGAAACGGTCGGAATGATAATCCATAAAACGACGTTCCAACAAGAACGTGCCGTTCTTGGACTCCCTGACAAACGCATCCCATTCGTCTGCCAGCTGCGGGGTATATTGTATGATCTTCACGATATCTCTTGTCAAGGGTTCTTGTCAAGAGTAGCGCCTACGGGAATCGAACCCGTGTTCCATGCGTGAGAGGCATGTGTCCTAGCCGCTAGACGAAAGCGCCGAAGAAATGATGGGAATCTTGACAGGAAGCGGTGCGTACGGGGCTCGAACCCGTGACCCCATGCGTGACAGGCATGTATTCTAACCAGACTGAACTAACGCACCGTATTTATGTACGAATCATAGATTCGCTCAATTGCGACTGCAAAAGTACACATTATTAATATATCAAACAAGAAAAACAAAAGAAATTGTCAATTCAAGCAGTTTTTTTATTCTAACTTAACCTGAAAGTAATTGGCAGATTGAAACGTGAACGCACAGGCTTTCCACCTTGTGACGCGGGTATCCACTGAGGCATCGCTCTCACGACTCTTTCTGCCTCCTTAGACAATATTGGACTGGGGGACTTAATGGCATGGACATCCACAATAGAGCCGTCCTTGTTGACAACAAACTGCACCACTACGACACCCATAATACCGCGTTCCTGAGCCTGAACCGGATATCTCACATTATGTGCCAACCATGAGAACAGGGCCTGATTACCTGCAGGGAATTGCGCATTTATCTCCACGACATCAACAATCCTGGAGTCAGGCAAGAGCTCTCGTTGTGCCAAACCTTGGGACAACAGTTCCTCCAAGCGACTCGAGGAATACACGGAATCGCCCATTTCCGCAGCCTCATGGAAATAGTTGGCGGCCTTCTGATAATCCTGCTCCACGCCGATTCCCTCAGCGTACATCTCACCCAGTCGTGCGAGCGCTTTCGTTTTTCCTTCCGACTTCTGATACCAGATGGCGGCACTCGTATGATTCTGGGTAATGCCAAGACCTTCATCAAACATACGGCCCAGCTGATATTTCGCATCAGAATACTCCATATTGGCAGCGCGCGTGAAACAGACAAAGGCCTTCTTATAGTCGGGGGCGTTTTCTGCATCACCTTCCAAGAACTTCAGCCCGGCAGCGTAGTAATTCTTAGCGACATCCCTCATAGCTGTCACATATTCGGCGTAGGACATCCATGAAGACATTCCTTCATCTAAAATTACTACACCTTTGTAATTGTAGCAGAAGAAATCCAAATAGTCAGCAAAGCCCTCCTTGGAGAACAAAACAGAATCTCCCTTTGCAGGCAATGTCAACGAGAAAGCACCATCAACATGAGTGATAAAACCAGTATCAGCATGTTGAGCTTTAATGATAGCCTTACTCAAGGGGATGCCTTGAGCATTTACAACACGGCCTTCAATCACGATGGAGTCTCTCTGAGCAAAACCATTGCTCGCGACAAACAGTAGCGCCGCACAAATGAAAAGCTTTTTCCGTATCATTGTTTCGTTACGTAAAGGAGTTTGTTAGATTTATTGCCGCAAAAATACGGAATAAATTAATACGGCCAAAGAAAATATGGACAAAAAGTGTTTTTATATTCGCCCTATGAAATTTTTTTTGAAGATATTCTGCCATCCTGTGTTCGGGCATCTGCGGTTTCGGCCTTGGCGCAACTCCCAATGCCATGGCCAACATGAGTGCTGTCTGCTATAAATACCGCTATACGGTCAAGCCCTTCCTCATCGTCCCCATCATTGGTGCGATGTTTGCTGATGTGATCAACACAGCCATGATCACCCTCTTCCTTAATATATTGTGACGTTCCTCACCATTAGTAGATTTCTACTAAGCTTCAAGCTTTATCATCGTTTCTCACAGGTGAGAAAGATTTTTCTCATGCGTGATAAACTTTTTTCTCACGCGTGATAAAGATTTTTCTCACGCGTGAGAAAAATTTGTCCCATGCGTGGGACAAAACATAAGACTACGGTCTTACGGCTCGAGGACCGCGGTCTTATGGCCGGAGGACCGTGGTCTTCTAATTCAAGGACCGGCCTACCCTCCCCCATCCTATTCTGTATGAATCGTCAAAAAAGTGTTCCAACCTACACCTTTTCACCCAACCTACACCCCAACCTACACCCACTCATCTACCTTATATTCTATCGATTAACCATCAAAGGTGTAGGTATGTAGGTTCTTTTGCGCAAAACAATCTTACGCGCGTGCACACGCGCGTACCTCATCATCTTTTACTTTGCTCTGTGGAAATAATAGAAGATTTTTCGCGCGCCATAAAGAATTGATGTTCCGAGGATGCAACGACAAAAGATTTTAGTGAAAATACAAAGAAAAGGCATTTTTCTTTTGTCCTTTGCCCGCTTCATCGTATCTTTGCAAGCAAAAGACCTAAAGTTGGATAAAAACTAGAGTAGAATAAAGAGAAGAATCGGAAATATGGCACAACATAAGATAATCAGAAACAGTACTGCTGAGTTCCTTATCTTCCAGATAGAGAATAAGGAAAGGGGTATTGAGGTAATGTATGCCGATAAAACTATTTGGTGTACGCAAGATGCTATAGCTGCACTTTTTGATAAAGGTCGTTCAACCGTTGCAGAGCATTTGCTCAATGCCTTTACTACGGGAGAACTGAAGAAAGAATCAGTTTGTCGGAAATTCCGACGAACTGCCGCAGACGGCAAGCCTTACAACACCCAATACTATAATCTTGACGCAATAATTAGTGTTGGATATAGAGCCAATAGTGTTCGTGCCACCCAGTTCCGCCAATGGGCAACTGGTGTGCTTCGAGAATTCGCTATCCGAGGCTATGTGCTTGACAAGAAGCGAATGGAGAACGGAACGTTCTTGGATGAGGACTACTTCGAGCATCTGTTGGCAGAAATCCGTGAGATACGCCTCTCAGAGCGGCGTTTCTATCAAAAACTGACGGATATCTATGCGACAGCTGTTGACTATAATCGCGATGCGCCCACAACGAGACTCTTCTTCAAGATGATGCAAAATAAGATGCACTATGCCGTCCACAGACACACAGCTGCAGAGCTGATTATGGAGCGGGCTGATGCAGAACAAGAACACATGGGACTTACCACATGGGAGAACGCACCAGATGGCAAGATTGTGAAGACAGACGTGTCAATCGCCAAGAACTATTTGAAGGAGGTGGAGCTGGCAGATATGGGTCAGCTGGTGAACGGTGTGCTTGAATTGGCTGAACGAATGGCTAAGCGCCATATCCCGATGACGATGGAAGATTGGGCTAAGCAAATAGACATCATCTTAGCGGCTGGTGGCAACGAAGTGCTTCAGACACCAGGGAGTATCACAGCAGATCAAGCTAAAGAATATGCCGAAACAGAGTTCGAGAAATATCGGATTGTGCAAGATCGTCTGTTCCAGAGCGACTTTGATAGATACTTGGGGGAATTGCCATGTATAGATGATGATGCAAAGGAATAATTCATCACCATCTTCAGACATCTCGGGTGGATTTGCGTCGCGAGATTGAGCAACAGAAGGAGTTCTTCCTATTGCAGCAGAAAGAGAAAGGAGAAGGAAAAGAAGAAATATAACATATAGAATCGCACCTTTTTGTGTTTCGCAATTGTGGAAATATTTTTCGGGTGATTTTTGCATGGCGTAAAGAAATAATCGTTATCTTTGCAGGCAGAATAAGCCATATGTTATCATGACTGACTGCTTAAAACAATACATCGACGAACTGAACAAGCAATACCGGACAGGGATTGCTCGTGAACATTCCTATCGCCCTGCGCTGAAAGCCCTACCACCAAAGGAAGAGCTGCAAAGGGTGTTTGTGGAAAGCAGTAAAAAGGACGAATAGTAAAACGAAAACTATAAAGATATGGCAAAACGAAATATGATAACTGTGAAGGATGTAAATATCCGCACTATAAAAGTTGATGACAAGGATTATCTTTGCATTACTGACATTGCCCGTCAGAAGAATGAGGCAGAGCCGAAAGATGTGGTTAAGAACTGGATGCGACAGAAAAACACCCTGGAATACCTTGGGCTGTGGGAGAGGTTGTATAACCCATCATTTAAAGGGGTCGAATTCGACCCCCTTTTGGCAGAAGCAGGAAGCAACTCGTTCACAATGAGTCCCACTCGTTGGGTTGAAATAACAGGTGCTATAGGTATTGTTACTAAAAGCGGTGCTGGTGGAGGAACCTATGCTCATCACGACATCGCTTTCAAGTTCGCCAACTGGGTGGCAGTAGAGTTCGAGCTCTATCTTGTGATGGAGTACCAGCGCATGAAAGCCGCTGAGCAGAAGCAGATAGCATGGACTGCCAAACGCGAACTGTCAAAGCTGAACTATCACATTCATACAGATGCCATCAAGAACCATCTTGTGCCAGACGAAGTGACGCCAGCACAGGCCAGCGTTATCTATGCTGAGGAAGCAGATGTGCTGAATGTAGCCATGTTCGGAATGACTGCCAAGCAATGGCGAGAAGCCAATCCAGACCTCAAGGGTAATATTCGCGACTATGCCACCATCAACGAGCTCATCTGCCTTGCGAACATGGAGAACCTCAATTCCGTTCTCATCAACGATGGTGTGCCACAAGGCGAACGACTTGTCAAACTCAATCAGATTGCCATCCACCAGATGCAAGTACTAGAAGATAACGAAAGTAGGAAATTGCTGAAGGCTGCGAATTAGTGAGAGCAAAGAAAACAAGTTTTCATTTGCCGAGCGGAAGCAGGCTCGACCGGAAGTCAAGTAAAACGAAAAAAGAGAAATGAGATGAACTACGACGGCAGATTTATCCACAAGAACAATCCTCAATTCAACCGCAAGAACCAAAGGCCGACGGCCGAAGGGAAAGTCAAGTTCCAGTTCGAGTTCCCAAATGGTGAGGTGCTGAGACTGAAGTTGTATGAGCATTTGAAAATGTAATAATAACGAAAACCAATAATATGAGAATACTTGTTTTTGACACAGAGACGTCAGGATTAGATCCTCAATGGAATGTCATTCTTCAACTTTCGTATCAGATTGTTGATTCTGATTCGTGGGACGCGATAAAGATAGTTAACCACTATTTCCCATGGCCAGAGAATAAAGCGAGAGTGACCCTGGAGGCCATCAATGTCAATGGCTTAACAGAGGAAGTTCTGGCAAACAAACAACTGTCAAACAGAAAAGCAGCACTTGAAGAGTTCGTGTCAGATAAGGATTCTTGCGAGTTGCTTGTAGCACACAACTTGGATTTTGATAAGAAGTTCATTATTGCTTCTTGCCGTGAAGAAGGCGTAAAGTTTGCAAATAGTGGCTGGGCACAATCTTACGATACAATGAAGCGCATGACAAACTATTGCCAGATTCCTAAAGATTGGGGCAGTGGCTATAAATGGCCCAAGCTAACGGAACTGGCAGAATGTCTTGGTGTAGACTATTCTCAAATAGATTTACATGATAGTTCTTGTGATGTAGAATTGACGAAACAATGTTTTAAGAATATTGTCAATCAGGGACTGTATACTTTGCCCAAAGAAACAGATATTACCATAGCTCTGCACGTGGAAAGTCCTGATGACCTCCGCTTTGAAATAAGGAAAAATGGAGAGCCTTTAGATGAATTATTACTTACTAGCATATATGGCGTAACCAAAAAGGCTTTGAATGCTGCGCGACAAGAGTTGATAAAAAAGTGGTCAGAGGAGAATGATGAAGAAAGAAATGAGCTGATACAAATCTATCGTAAGTCGCCAAAGATAAAAACAGAAGCGGATTTTATTGGTGAAATAGAAGCAATAAAGCCAAATCTATATGTTAGAAAAACGTTTGATGAGCAACCTCCTTCTAAGGAAAAAATTCAAGAAGAATTGGAGCAGGAGGCTGAACGAGAGATTTCATCATGGATGTTTTGGACGTTAAAGAAAAAACGTCTGGAATATGTCAATAGCCGCTTGAATCAATTCTATCAGGAACAAGTTGACTTGTATAAACAAAGGCTTGCCAAGCACGAAGCACATGAGGACGTAACTGAGAAAGAGTATAACTTGCAGAGTCAAAAACGATGTGATGAGCTCAAAAGTTGGCTGTCTTCTCTTATTGACGGAAAGAATACGAGTCTTGAAAAAGAGTTACTTCGCGTGCCTGAACGTATGAGCCTTTCGTTCCCTTATCATATTGAACCAACTCTTAATGGAAATGCTATCGATATTAGCCTTTTACTTCCACAGCCTACAGATTTACCTAATTTGGAAGGAGTACGTTTGGCCAGTGGGAATTATAAAATAAAGGAGATACCAGATAAAAACAAGAAAATAGATTATTCTAATTGGGTTTGGGGTATCTCGTTCTATGTGGCTGCCTACTATTTTAATATCTCGCCCCAAATAGGCAAGGTAAGTATTGAAGGACATGTTAGAACTGAAGATTCCAATCTTATATCATTGTACAACATTGTCTTTGAAAGAGAAAAATATAGTTCGTTGAACTTGGAGGATATGGAAATCGATGCTGCTTTGTCAATGTTCAACGCCACGAATAAAATTACAAAGGATGTTTTAGCAAAATTGTTTGTGACGAAAGAAAAAGAGACGAAACAAATAACAAATGATTCCATCTCCTTCACTAATGACCCTCGCTTTACAAAAGAGGCAATAGATTTATGGAGTCTTACTTCACCACTCAAAGATTTTGCAGATAATTATGAAATTTGGGAAGCCAACTTCTATACAATCTTTGAAACTTTAGGTGATGATTTCAAGGGAAGTATCTTTGGCTATGTTGAACCTAGAGAAAATGAAGACTATAGTGTAGAGTATGCTTCTGGTCGTTATAAACTTACTGCATTCACACCACAGGGAGAACCTATACAAAAACTTGATGCGATAGCTGATAAGTTTGTTCAATGGGTGGGCCTTCATAGATGTCCTTTTGTCGGCTATGTTTATAAGAAAGATAAAACTTCTCTACCAGAAGGTGTTGTTTGGATAATAGCTCCTAAAAGTAGAGAGCAAGTTCTCTCATGCTCTTCTGCGTTCTATAAACGAAGAAAGAAAAAGAACGAAATCCCCAATATAATTGACTTGCCGACGTATTTGGAAAGCAGTAACTCTATTGGAGAGATAACAGATTCCGCATCTTTTGTACCATTACGGAAAAGGATGATGCAAGGAAAGACTAGACCTTCTGCGACAAAGAAACGGATTGAAGAATATAGAGCAACAGCTCCAGAATTAACCAATGAAAAGTTGGTAGATGCTATTAGAAATAAATACAATGACTTCTTTACAGACAATGAAGCTGTGTCAATTGAGGCAATAAAGGAAACTTATAGAAACGAACTACCACTAACATTGGAGAACGTGATGCAACAACTGGGCTATCTTATAGAAGACAGGGCACTACTACAATATTATTCAGAGCTACAACACATTTATTCACCAAGAGCACAAGAAATTAGAGCGAAAGCAGAGAAAGTAATTGAGGATATTTACAAAGAAGCTTGCAAACATACCTGCAGGCTAAGTGAGTTTGCTGACAAGGAAGTCCTTGACTATTTTAACAATGAGAGTTATAAGCATAGAGAAGATATGACCCTTGCAGACAAACTCAATAACCTATGCTGTAATTATCATTGCCGAGTTAAGGGTATTGTTTCTTGTTATCCTAACAACTTCCCTCCATTTAAGCCACAACAAGATGGAGAAGATGTTGTGTTTTTAAATAACGCGTTGAAATAAATCTATATGAAAAAGCTGACCACCGAAGAATTCATCAAGAAGGCCCGTGAAGTACATGGGGATAAGTATGATTATTCCAAGGTGGAGTATTTGAATGCTACAACTCCTGTTGTGATTATTTGCCCTAAGCATGGAGAGTTCAAGAAGAAACAGAGGAACTGCTAAAATCCTTTGGTGAGGATCCTATGTTTCGCCATCCCGATGACGATTCTGAAATCATCCTAAAAGCTTACCGAAAGTACTTGAAGCGAATATCGAAAGGAATAAAAACGTTATAATGATATGGCAAAGAAAAACAATAGCGAGTTGGTGAATAGGAATCAGGCATTCCTGATTTATCAAGATGAGAACGGCATCACTCAAGTGAACGTTCGGTTCGAGGGTGAGGATGTGTGGCTTCCAGTCGAGTTAATTATGGAACTCTTCGATGCTTCGCAGCAAGATGTGAGCTACCATATCAGACAGATTTATGCGGAGGGCGAACAGGATAAAGAACGAACTCACAAAAAATTTTTGTTAGTTCGCCAAGAGGGAAGCCGAAGCAGAAGGCCATCGCCGAGTTTGAGAGATATCGCAAATTGGAGATGCTTCAGTACGAAAGCGATTACGACAGGGCCATTAGGGAACTGATTCAGAAAGAGAATGGCCTGCCAGAAAAATGTGAAGAGGAGGAGTCTGAGTAGTAGAAGATTCGTTATGAGAAATTGTCAGGTAAGGCCGTAGATGTTACTCCAAATATGTGGGGTAATCGTGGAACTGAAATTTTATGGAGGGTACCGAGTGAACTGAAGTAAAAAGCAAAGTGCTCGCTGATTCAAGTCAGCGAGCACATTGCTTTTTGCGAAGGACTCAATCATCGGTCGTAATTCGGCTGAGCCATGCCCAGGCACGTTCCAAGAACGTGGGCTTGTGAGGTTCGGGAGCCGGCTCGGAATCGGGTGCTGAATCTACGGAATCAGGGATTGTTTCAGGATCTACGGAGTTAGGGACAGAATCGGAATCTTCGGATTCTTCCTCAAAGGGGAGGGTGGTTTGAAGGACGGCTTTGACGGAGGGCTTGGGTGTCTCGTAGAGCTGGTGCAAGAGGGCTTGGAAGTATTCATCGTCTTTAACGGCGGGCTTGGTCTCCGGACTCTCGGTCTGCATCTCATGCGACATCCCTGCAGCCAGGATGATGACCTTGACATCTTTGCCTAACGTGTTGTCGGTCGAAGTGCCCCAGATGACGTCGATATTGGGGTCGAGCTGCTTCATAAAATCGTTGATTTCATTCATTTCGTCCATGTACAGCGGCTCTTCGTCGCTGGTGTAGATGTCGAAGAGGATGCGACGGGCGCGGCCGATGTCGCTACCGTACAAGAGGGGAGAGTCGAGGGCTTGGATGATGGCGCGCTCCACGCGATGCTCACCGCTGGCACGGCCCGCGGCCATGATGGCGTCGCCACCGTTCTTCATCGTGGTCTCCACATCGCGGAAGTCGAGGTTGATGTCGCCGTCGGTGTGCAAGGTGATGAGTTCGGAGATGCTCTTGGCGGCGTCCTTCAGGATATCGTCAGCCGTCTTGAACTGATCCCGCATCGGCACACGCTGCTGCTCACCATCGGGAAGTTCCCGAAAAGTTCCACCCGTTAGCTTGTCGTTCTGCACTACTAAGAGTGCATCTACGTTCTTACGCATCTCCTCCATCCCACGCAGAGCCTTCAGAATCTTCTGCCGGCCCTCGAAGGAGAAGGGGATGGTGACAATGCCGATGGTCAGGATGCCCATGTCCTTGGCGACCTGTGCCACGATGGGACCTGCACCGGTTCCAGTACCTCCGCCCATCGACGCTGTCACGAATACCATCTTGGTGCCGTCGTTGAGTTGCTGACGGATGCGGTCGCGCGTCAGTTCGGCCTCCTCACGTCCTTTGTCTGGATTGCCTCCGGCACCGAGACCGTCAGAGCCCAGTTGCAGTTTTACGGGTACAGGGCAGCGCACCAGATGTTGGCTGTCAGTGTTGCAGGCCAGATAGGTCACATTCATGATGCCCTCTAAGTACATGTTACGCACGGCGTTACAACCGCCACCGCCTACGCCGACGACCTTGATAATCCCGATGGATGTGTCTTTGGGTAAGTTGAATTGGATTCCTGCATCACTCCCGTGACGAGAATCCGTAATCTGCTGAGGGCGTACACCCTCAGCCATTCCGTTAAACCTTTTCATAAGTTTTCTACTCCTTAAATATTAGTTGTTTTTATGGGGGGAAGAGGTTGCAAAGTTACAAATAAATTCTCGAATAACACACATTCTTTCCCCTCAAAAAGGTACAGCAAGCCTTGCGCTTTCACATTATTTATGAAATCGCACCTATTCAACATAGAGAGTGAGAAAAGCATAATCCCCCCCCCGAAAACGTCCAATGGAATCGCGGAATTTATTTTACTCTGCTTCTGCCTCTGCTACGGCAGCTATAGTCGTTTCTTCAAAGACGGGATAGGGTTGGTGTCTGGGAATCGTGATGATGTCCAGTGATATGTGCTAACTATTTTGAAAAAAGTTTTTTACTTCTCCTTCGAGTAGCGCTTAATCAAGTTGTAGGCTCCGTAGAGGCCGTACTCGCCGGCTTGTGAGAGGTCGGAGAGGCCACGCTGGACCTGACCGTCGAGGATGGAGGCGAGACCGCGGTTATAGTAAGCATCTGGGAGACGCGGGTCGATGTTCAAGGCGCGACTATAGGCATCGTAGGCCCTCTTATAATCTTGCTGCGTCATGTAGATGTTACCCATATTGTACCAGGCATAAGCAAACGTGGGCTCAAGCTCTACGACGCGCTGTAGTTCTGTCAATGCACGGCTGAAACCGATCTGCGTAGTCATGGCTGAGGCTTCACCGGTCTGTGCTTCAATCTGGCGACAGTGTACCTGTGCCTGTAAGAAAGGTATCACGGCATCCTTCGCATCGAGCACCGCAGCGCTGTCGAGGTCGGCGGAAGCGGCTTCGAAGTCACGTACATGGTAGTATGACAAGGCACGCGCGATGTAGAGGATCGTCATGTGACGCGAGCTGGATGACAACAGAGTTGTAAGACGGTTGATGACAGCAAAATGCATCTTCAACGCGTCGCTGTCCAGCGAAGCTTCGGTATTGGTTAAATAGACAGGAAGGCCCCACTTGGCGCGACCGTTCAGCTGTTCCAACAAACGGTGGAAAGGGATGTAACGATTCGTGGGGCTGATGGTGCGATGATGGCTAAGCACAAAGATGGGCTGCGGCATCAGATCGACACGGTGATCCTGCACCTTACCACGGTAAGCACTGGCATACTCGCGTTCGGGTTCGTTGGTATCTGCCTCCACGAGGCTGGAGTAATCGTTGATATCGCGCTCGCTCTGCTTACGAGTCTTGGCGGGCTGATGCTTGATGCCAGCCTTCGCATCGAGACGCGATTTGAGCACGCGGAACTCGTCGCGCTCGGCGCCGTAGGTGTCACCGATCTTACGACGGATGGCAGCGCGTGTCTGGTAGCCCACGAGGAAGTCGGGATATTCACTGAGGACCTGCGAGATGTCGCGGATGGCACCGCGGTAGTCGCCCGTCTGATCTAACAGCAAAGCACGGTTAAACAGAGCTATCATGTTGTCAGGCTCCACGGAGAGGACATAGTTGAAATCCTCTATCGCGGCGTTGTCCTCGCCCACCTGAGCACGCAGAAGGCCACGGTTGAAATGACCGAGATAGTTGCGGGGATCTATGTCAAGGGCCTGGTCGTAGTCGGCCATAGCACCACGCAAATTGTTCTGATGGAAACGAGCGAGGGCGCGGTTGATGAAGTTGCCGGCTATGCGGGGGCGTTGGAGGATGGCTTTATCAATCTCGCTCTCGGCCTGAGCATACTCGCCACGTTGTAGGCTAATCATGGAACGCATCATCCATGCCTGGGCATCGAACGCATCGAGGACAAGTGCCGAGTCAACGAGGGCCAGGCCACGAGCGGTATCGTTCTGTTGGATGGCCACCTGCGCTTTCATCGTGAGGTTTTCCGACTCACGAGGCCAGTAGCGTATCATCTGGTCGAGGGCGGAATCTGCCCGGGCATACTCCTTGCGTTCGAAATAACAGAGCACGAGATTATGCCAGCTGGGCTTGTTCTTGGGTTCCATGCCAATGACTTTGAGATAGTCGGCGATGGCACCCTCGTAGTCCTTCATGTTGACGCGACAAAGGCCTCTCAGCTGATAGGTGTCAGAGACATAAGGGTTGCGCTCTATGCTCTCCGAGCAGTCCTGTTCGGCACCGGTGAAGTCCTCGAGATAGAACTTGGCGAGGCCACGGAAGAAATAGGGCTCGTGGAGGTAAGGCTTGGCACTGATGACCATATTGAAGCGCTGGATACTGAGCACATAATCCTCGTAGTAGAGTGCATGGCGCCCCATCATCATCACACGGTCGGTGTTGATTTGGGCAAATAGGAAAGTTGGGAGTAATAATAAAAGAAGAAAGCCCCCTCCCCGCTCCCCCTCAAGGGAGAGAGTGGTCAGCTTTGCCAATTGCCTTACTATTTGTATGAATTTAATCAAAATAAGCTACACTCTAAGGTATCTACTCTCCCCCGGGGAGCGGGGGTGGGTCTTTATCGCTTTACCTTCACCTTATAGTCACAGGAGAAGCGGCCTTTGATGAGGTCGTTGAGTTTTCCTTTGATCATCTGCTTGCGGATGCCTACGATATGGTCTGTATAGACTTTGCCGTCGAGATGGTCAAACTCATGTTGCATCACGCGGGCGAGATAACCTTCGACCCATTCGTCGTGTTCCTGGAAGTTCTCATCGAGATAACTGACGCGGATGCGCGTAGGACGTTTCACGCTCTCACTCATACCTGGCAATGAAAGGCAACCCTCGTCCATAGATTCTTGATGCGACTTGTCGTACTCCTCAATATAAGGATTATAGAACACGTGACGATAGCCGTCGTATTCGGGGTAATCATCCTTGATCGGGTTCAGGTCGATGACGACAACGCGTTGAGAACGTCCTACCTGCGGCGCAGCCAGGCCAATGCCGCTGCTGCGGTCTAAGGTATCAAACATGTCCTGCACGAACTGTGCCAGTTCCGGGTCCTGAGGATCAACATCCTCCGCAACTTTGCGAAGAACGGGCTGACCGAGGGTATAGATGGGAAGTACCATTTTTAGTTGAGAGTTTAGAGTTGAGAGTTTAGAGTTGAGGGTTTAACGTTTTTCCATCCATCCTTGCAAGATGATGGTGGCGGATATCTCGTCGACGAGTGCTTTGTTCTGTCGCGCCTTGCGGCCGATGCCGCTTTCGAGCATCGCACGGTGAGCAAGGACGCTGGTGAAGCGCTCGTCGTATAATTCGACAGGAATTGTAGGCAAAAGTTTACGCAGGCGATTCACAAAAGGTGTGATGCGACGCATATTCTCGCTGTCCTCGCCGTTCATCTGACGAGGGTAACCTATAATAATACGCTCAACTTGCTCTCGCTGGACATAATCAAGCACGAAAGCTTCCAAATCTTTCGTGGCCACGGTCGTCAGGCCGTTGGCTATCAACTGCAGCGGGTCGGTGACCGCAATGCCAGTTCGTTTCTGTCCGTAATCGATGGCGAGGATGCGCATTGTCTAATTAAAAATTAAAAGTGAAAAATGAATAGTGAAAAGTGAAAAATGAAATTAAGAATTATGAATTACGATTTATGAATTAAAAAACAAGGGTTAGCTTCACAGCCCACCCTTGTTCAAAATCTTACATATATTCACTTTACCAAAAAGAAATGCCTTGTTTACTTGCGCAGCAACCATGCATCAGCATACTGAGCACGGAGTGCGTTGCGGCTCTGTACGGCGCTGTTGAGATCATCGAATGTAGATGCGATGACGCGGTACATGCCTTGGGGATTCATGGCCAGCTGGGCTGCATAACCTTCACTGTTGAGCTTCTTCTGAAGGTTCTCGGCATTGGCCTTGATGCTAAAGCTACCGACAACGACGCTGAACGCCTTGATACCGGTACCACTAACGAGTGTGAGGGTCTCGGTGCGGGTGCTCTCATTTACCACGGGAGTGGTGGTCACTGTCTGAACGGGAGCCACTGTGGTAGCAGGAGCTACGACGGTAGTTTGTACGGGGGCTTCGGTGGTTGTCTGCTGTTGCTTAGCCTTCTCATAGGCCTTCTTGTATGCACTTTCACTGCTCTTGCAGGAAACCATGGATACGGCTACACATACGGCAGCACCCAAAACGAAATAATTTTTCATTTGATTTTACTCCTTATAATTTGATTGAACATTTATTTCACGCCACAAAGATACAACAAAAGTGTGATTCATGACACTCTTTATGACACAAAAAACGTTAAAATCACGTGTTTATGCCTCATTTTTTCATTTTTATTGCATAAAAGAGCTGAATTTGAAGAAAAAGACACTATATTTGCACTGTCAAATGACAATTTTACTAACCCTTTAAAATATTTATCACAATGAAAACACTCAATTATTTCATCACATTCATCGGTGGTGCTCTGGTTGGAGCTGCTGCCGGTATCCTTCTGGCTCCCGAAAAGGGTGCTGACACCCGCGAGCGTATCGCCGAGGCTCTCCGCAAGCGCGGCATCCGTTTGAACCGTAAGGAGATGGACGCTCTCGTGAGCGATATCACCGAGGAACTCAGCAATACTGAAGACGCCGAATAATGAACATCGCCGACGAACAGACCACATCGCAGTTCACACGCCTCTTTGAACAGGTGCGTGACTACCTCACAATGCAAAAGGACTTGTTGAGTCTGAACAGTGTGCAGGTACTGACACGCCTATTATCAATGATTCTGCTGTGGACTGTACTTCTGTTGGTGGGTTCGCTTGTGATTCTCTTCGCCAGCTTTGCCATCGCCTATTGGCTGGGAAACTTGCTGGAGAGCGAGGTACTGGGCTTTATCATCGTCGCTGGTGTGCTGTTGCTCAGTGCCTGTATCTTCTATCTCAACCGCAGGGCATGGGTTTTCGCCCCCATCACGGGATTTATGGTCTCTCTGCTGGCTTCCTTCCTCACTCCCCCCACTGAAGAGGCTATCAACTTGGAAAAGGAGCGCCTCACACAGAAGATTGAGGAGAACCAGCAAGAAATAAAAGATACAGCAAATACATTGCTGAATCCCATGCAAACAGCCCGCAACCGTTGGGAGAGCGCCGCCCACCTGCTATATAACGGATGGAACATCTACCGCGGTCTGCAGTTAGGACTTAGCGCCGTGGCTGCCATCCGCCGCGTCTTTGGTCGGGGACGCAAACGGCTCAAATAAACGAAACCATTATTTGCAACAGAAAAGCGGGGCGGCTCTGAGAGCCGCCCCGCTTTGGTGATATAGAATTATTCCCAGTAAAGTTCCTGACGATTGATGTTCCATTTGTGGTCCTTGGGGAAGTCATCGCCCTCCCATGCTTTCTTCGAAGTCCATTTCTCAGGCTCATCGGTCCAGAAGGGATCATCGGCGGGCAGACCCAGCGGCATAAAGGCGAGGCTGGTCATGTAGAGCGAACCGTTGTTGGTGTACCAGTCTGCCACATTGGGGTGTGAACCTACGAAGCCAATAGTCAGATAGCCGTCCTCGGTGAAGTTGCTCTTTCCCTTGCCTTCGAACATCCGCTTCATGACAGCAGTGATGCCAGCGCGAACCTGACCGTTGGTGAGTTCCTTTGGTAGCTGCTTCAACCATGCCAGCTGAGCCAGAGGCTGCAGCACGGCAAGGCGGTAAGGGATGGAGCGTCCCACCACGGGGAAGGTTCCTTCAGGTGAGATGAAGCGCTCGAGGATGACGGCATATTTCTGCATTCGCTCGGTGACGACGGCGAGACGGTTCTTGGCGCCATTACGTTTGTCTCCGTGTGAACGAATCAGATACGTATTGTTGGGTTGCTTGGCAGCCACCATCTGCAGGCACTCGACATACATGGGCTGGATGACGAAAGCATTGTAGTAGTCGAAAGCAAAGCTGGGGCCGTCGCTGTAGAGGCCGTCGCCAATGTACCACTCTTCGACCTTGCTCATGGCCATCTTGATGCGGAAGGCATCGTAGCCACCGCCAGCATACATGAGAAACGACTCCTCCATACCACAGAACAGCAACCAGTTGGTGTAGGGCGGGTCATAGCGGCGCAGGCCCTGTAGCTCTTTGATATAGCGCTGCTTTGTCACATCATCAAGGGGCTCCCATAATGCTTTGTAGCCACGGAACAAGCTCTCCACCACATAAGCGGCATCGACGAGTGTCTGCCCGCCACTGGTCCAGCCAAGATAGTCAGGGCTTTCGGGATCTACGGCGTTAGCGTAGGCCTTCAGCGCCCACTCGCGCAGCTGCTTGCGTTTCTGTCCTTCGGGGGTGTCGTCATCAGGCAGCGTCAGCCACGGTGCGATGCCAGCCATGAGGCGACCGAAGCACTCCATGTAGGCGACCTTCTTGTCGCGGTTGTCCCATGTGGGGGACAACTCCAACTTCATATTCTGTTGGAGGGTTCCGTTGGCCATATTCTCCAATACGGGGGCAGCCATCGTGTAAGCCAACTCCACCCAGTAGGCGCGATCACTCTGTCCGTCACCCAACGGGTTCGCGGGTTGTTTCTTGGGTTTCGCTGCGGACAGAGAACCAACAAGCAGCAATGCAGCAGCAAGGGTCAATACAATACGCTTCATTTCCTTTTATATTAAATAATAATTACTTCTTTTTTCCCTGAACACTTACTCGGCCTTTGTCATATTACCCGTAATCGTCAGGCGCACAACACCGGTTTCTTTCGCATTGGAGCGCACAGTAATGTTCTTCGTGAAACGCCCCGGAAACTTACCCTTTCCATTGTAGGTCACCTCTATCTGTCCGCTCTCACCTGGCTGCACGGGGTCCTTCGTGTATGTCGGCACCGTGCAACCGCAGCTGGCGATGGCCTGATGAATGATAAGGGGCGCGTCGCCCACATTGGTGAACTTGAACACACACTTCACCACAGGATCATTAACAGAAAAGGTACCGAAGTCATGGTTCAGGGTCTCGAACTTGATTTCAGCGTTCTTTTCCACCTGTGTATTGGAGACGTTCACCGTTGTCTTCTGGGGTTCTGAGGCCTGCAAGCTCATGGCTGCTGCCATGAGCGATAGAACTAATAGTGTTTTTTTCATGTCGTTTGTCTATCTTTTGAATACATTAGTCTATAATTCGCGGGCAAATTTATAATGTTTTCATGAATTATTAAGCATTTGAAATCAAAAAAAGAGTGAAAAGGGCCCTTTTGTGCTCAGAAATGCCTATTTTTGCACCATGATACTCTATAATACTACCTATCAGATGCCCGAAACAGATGCTCGCAACTTCGTCATCTGGATTCATGAAGTGATGCTGCCGCGCGTGAACGATTTCGGCCACATGAAGAACGGGCGTCTCTCCCGTATTCTCTCCCACAAGGAAGAGGGCACTGAATGCTTCGCATTACAGTTTGAAGTCGAGAGCACGGCACGCCTGCACTATTGGTTCATAAAACAGGGAAAAGCGTTGGGCGAAGAACTCCTGAAAGCTTTTGACAACCGCGTCATTGGTTTCTCCACGATGATGGAAGTGATTACGGAAGAGTGAAAAAATGAAAATTGAAAAGTGGAGAGTGAACGCATCATATTAGGCATTGACCCTGGCACGACCATCATGGGCTATGGCGTCATCAAGGTCACAGGCCGCAAGGCTGAGATGGTGACGATGGGCGTCATCGACTTGCGCAAGTACGCCGATCACTATCTGAAGCTGGGACGCATCTTCGAGCGCATCACCAGCATCATCGAAGGCTATCTCCCCGACGAGGTGGCCATTGAGGCACCGTTCTTTGGTAAGAATGTGCAGTCGATGCTCAAGTTGGGACGCGCACAGGGCGTGGCCATGGCCGCAGCCATCAGTCGTCAGGTACCTATCCACGAATACGCCCCGATGCAAATCAAGATGGCCATCACGGGTCAGGGCAGCGCCTCAAAGGAGCAGGTGGCCTATATGCTAAAACAGATGATGAAGATCCCCGAGGAGTCCATGCTGCCGTGGCTCGACGCCACTGACGGCCTCGCTGCCGCCTATTGCCACTTTATCGAGAGCTCTCGGCCCAAAGTGTCGGGCGGTGCCAAGTCATGGAAGGAATTTGCACGCAAGAACAAGGACAAGATTCATGGACTGGAGGAGTGAAGCGATCTGTTATCCATATTGAGAACGGAGTGCCACGCCATCCAGACCATCGGATGCCAGAGCCCGTCACCCTTGACATCTACGAGGGTGAGCAGGTGGCGATTCTTGGTCCCAACGGCTCGGGCAAGACAAGGTTGGTGGAAATCCTCACGGGTCGCTGGCCACTGCTCTATGGCAACGAGGTGAAGTACGACTTCGGCGATGCTAACGACCGCCTCGTCAGCGAGAACATCAAGGTGATGACTTTTCGCGACAGCTACGGAGACAGCGACACCACCTACTATCTTCAGAAGCGCTGGAACCAGCACGACATTGATGAGGACACGCCGATGGTGAACGGCCAGCCGCTCATCAGTCTCTCCAGCGGCGAGCTGCGCAAGTACCAGCTGCAGCGTGCGCTCCTCTCCCACCCTCGCCTGCTCATTCTGGACAATCCTTTCATCGGCCTCGACGCAGATGCGCGTCAGCAGCTGCGCGACACCCTCGAACAGCTCATCCGCGAAGAGGGCCTGCAAGTCATCCTGGTGGTGAGTAGGGAAAAGGACATTCCCGGTTTTATCACCAGGACCCTCTCCCTGCTCCCCCATCAGGGGGAGAGCCTCGCTATCGATCGTAAGCTACGCGCCAGCCTACTCCCCTCCATAACGGAAGGGGTTCTCGAAGGGTCGAGCGTCCCGATGGGCCGAGCGGAGGATGAGTCTTCATTTATCCTGAAATTCAATAATGTCACCATTCGCTACGGCGAACGCACTATCCTGAAAGACTTAACCTGGACCGTGCACAAGGGCGAGCACTGGGCGCTCTCGGGCAAGAACGGCTCGGGCAAATCCACGTTGCTGAGCTTGGTCTGCGCCGACAACCCACAGGCCTACGCCTGCGACATTGAACTCTTCGGGCGCCGACGCGGCACGGGCGAGAGCATCTGGGATATCAAACGGCACATCGGATATGTCAGCCCAGAGATGCACCGCGCCTACCTGAAGGACTTGCCCGCCATCGACATCGTTGCCAGCGGACTGCACGA
>Ga0265301_10000571_pt1 | contig 51939 bp, 36 predicted proteins | sample AusTroGonzalo_MG_2_FD_193488 | JGI IMG/M metagenome (GOLD analysis project Ga0265301, IMG submission 193488) | Bovine rumen microbial communities from tropical cattle in Woodstock, Queensland, Australia - Gonzalo_04 | ecosystem: Host-associated > Mammals > Digestive system > Stomach > Rumen ... | reverse complement strand
GTACTATAAGGTAGCTTTGAGGTAACTTCGAGGTAACACTGTGATTCCTCTCAGTTTTCTCCCAGTTCCCTCCCAGATCTGCGTCCCGCGTCAAAAATCATGTTGCTTAATTTTGAACAGTTACTTACTAAAAAAGGCTACGTATACATTATGTTCAACAAACGCAACGGCACACTTTATGTCGGCATGACATCCTTTTTGAAACGTCGTGTTTATGAGCATAAGACGAAACTGCATCCTCAAAGCTTTACAGCAAAGTATGATGTGGATAAGCTAGGGTATTTCGAGGAGTATCCGATGGTTGTTGATGCCATTGCCAGAGAGAAACAGATTAAAGGAGGCTCGAGGGCGGATAAGATTGCCTTAATTGAAGGCATGAACCCGAATTGGGAGGATTTGTACGATTTGTTGTGACTCTTTCTCTGGATTGCTTCGTCGTTCCTCCTCGCAATGACGCAAAGCGCATATGGGGGCGAAGCCCAGCAATCCTGAAATGTTATTCGTTGTGTCGCTTCGCGTCATTGCGAGGCACGAAGCAATCTAGGCCAAAACCTATTAAAACAATTCCCCGTTCCTTAGCCTTTCGTTGATAACCCAGCGGGCGTCGGCTTCCAGCATTTCCTCGAAGGTCATGCCTCGCTCTTGGGCTTTGTCCTCCAAGTATTTGACGCTCTCGGCATTGTTACGCCATTGGTTCATCAGTTTTCCGACTTCATATTCGATGACGGAAGCCGTGTCCACTTGGATTTCCTGACGCATCAAGGGGCGACCAAGCAGCACGTTTTCGGCTTCTTCGTCCAGGATATCGTCGAAGAGGCGACCGGTCCTTGAAGCTAAGATACGCAAGGCAGTACTCCATATCTTGTCATTGGCGATGGCATTGGCCTGCTGCACTAACTGGATGGCTTGGGTGTTACGTATGGTTGGCATGGCTTCACCACCGAGACCGGGGATGAGTTCGGGGTCGTCTCTCAGCGTCTTGACGGCGTATTTCCTCAGGCTGTCGTCGCGATGCTCGGAATAACGCCATTGGTAATGGTATTTCCAGAAAAGGCTGTCGTGGCTTAAGCTGTCCATCACCCACGGAATCTGTGCTTCAAACAGACTGTCGCTGACGCAAAGGCGCAGCAGGGCGTCTTCCACGAAGTCGTACGACGACAAGCCCCATTGATAGCCGGAGGAATACCAAACCACAAAGTCGGCGTTGAGGATGGAACGCAGACGGTTGATGTCGCCAATGGGATGTTTCTCTTTCTCGAAGCCCAAGAAGGCAGACTTGTTGTAGAACCAAATTTCCACATAATCCATGAATTGCCTCCAAGGCATGTAGGTCTCCAGGTCCCAAACGAATGAGTCGCCGACGAAGAGCACCTTGGGCTTGCGGCAACCTTCGCCACAGTCGACGCTGATGTCGGCGCGGTATTTCGGTGAGTCGTTGCCGATGGGGAAGATGAGGTTGAGGGTCTGTTCGTCGTTCTCGCAATATATCGTGTCGAGTTGCACTAACCGGTCGATACGGATATCAGGGATGCCAAAGTCGTTGAGTCTGTTCATGTAGCTGAACAGACTATCGTAGCCATAGACCGCCGAATAGCGCCAGTGGGTGTCACGCTTCGGGAACAGCAAGAACGAGGCGGTGTCTTTCATACTTTGGTACCACTTGGTCATCTCCACATGGGGGAAGTCAATGGCCGTCATCAGCGAATCGTAGTAAGCGGCCGTGTGGATGGCATCGGCTGGTGCGGGCTGATGGTAGGGGAGGTATTCGGGATAGATTTCTGCCTTGTTGGGTGCCATAAAGCACAGAAATTCAATGTCGTAGTCTTTCAGCACGTACCTGAGTTTGTTCATCATCCTGACGTTCTTCCTTGCCCATTCGCGGGCGCGGTCGTAGGTCTTGTACTGGTTGATAGGCTCGATGCCATAGTAGTCGCGGAAGGCTTCGGCATAGAACAGCCAGCCGTCCTTGCCAGGGGTAATGAAATGGCAGGTGGTCTCGTTGAAGAGGCTGTAGTTGATTTGGTTGTAAAACCTTATCGCCCACTCACGGAAGCCGAAGTTCTCACGGCTGTATTGCTCGATGTTGCTTTGGTATTTGCCCGAGGCGAGGTTGTTGAGGTTAAGGTCTGGCTTGTCAGTGGTGAAGGTAACGCCCGCTAAAGGCTTCAACTTGAAAGGATGCCATTTTTCCTGCACGAAAATGAGCACAAACCCAATCATCGTCACAAGGCATAATATGGTGCAAATGCGGCTTTTCATCTTACAAATCCCTTTGGTTCGATGTTCATGCGGTAGGCGTATTCAGCATTGTCCCACAGTGACTGTTCCAGGCTGATGCCTTTCTCTTCGGCTTGTCCTTTAACGCTCTCAAACCATTCTGGTGTGGCTTTAATGTGTTCGATGATGGTTGAGATTTCACCGTTGCGGTAGGTGGCATAAAGACTGTCGGCAGCATCATATTGCTCAGGCTGCTTGTATCTGAAAACGTTGTCGTAACCACTCAGGTAGCGTTCGATGAAACCGTAAGGCCAGAGGTGGTTGGTGGCTTCAGTACAGACCAACAGCACAAAGTCCTGGCTCTCGATTTCCTGCTTATAGTCGATGGACTCCACATTCTGTATGGGCGAACGCTCGGGATAGATGGTTTTGTTGTAGAACCAAAAGCCGCCGTCAGAGAAGAGGTTTTGAGGCAGAGCGACATTCCAGGCCCAGACGGTCCACCAGTAGGAATCAGAGATGGTCAGCACCTTGGGCTTGTAGCCTTCGGTGTAGCTGAACTGGGGCTGGTCGATGGTGTTGTGCTTCATGGGGAGCAGGAGGTTCATCATGCGATAAAGGTCGTCGTCCTGATCCATGAGATAGTTGGTATCGAAGCCCGTGATGTGGAAATGCGCTTGCGTTTGTTGGGTCTTGCCTTCCATGTAACGTACCAAGGAATCCACAGCTTGCGAGGCGGCATACACCGTCCAGTGGGCACTTAGGTTGCAATAGATGGGATGGGCTTCTGTGCCTTTCCGGTCACAGAAATACTTGTTGAAGTCAATCCCCTCCACGTCTTGTTGCTCGAAGGCTTTCAGGTATTCTTGATAGTTGTTGGTCTCGTGGCGTTTGGCGATGTAATTGTCGGGGATGAGTTCGGGATAATAGGAGGCCTTGCCCAAGACGAAGACGGGCAGCATGGTGGTGCCTTTGGCACGCAGCAACTCCTGAATGAGCTTGAGTTGTCGCGTGTTATCCTGAATCTTCTTCTCGCCAAGGTAGGTCTCGCCCGTATAGCTGATGATGTACGACTCTTCAAAGAAAGTGCTCCCGTCTTTGCCCGTTACGACGAAGCGGTTGGTGGTTTGATGGAAAAGGCTGAAAACGGCTTGGTTGTATATCCTAATAGCCCATTCGCGAAAGCCGAAGTTAGCGCGGCTGTATTGCTCAGCATCGCGTTGGTATTGGCCCGAGGCAAAATTCTTTAGGGAAAGCACAGGGCGTTCGGCCTCATAAGTGACACCGCCCAATGGCTTCAGATGGAACGGATGCCACTTTTCTTGCACGAATGCCAGCGCGAAGCCAAGCATGGTGAGTAAGCATAATATGGTGCAAATGTGTTTTTTCATTTATTCGGGTAGGATAATTTTTCCTTCATAGATTTGTTGGTCTACGGTATAGGTGGCATGAGCCCGCACCACTTCGTCCACCGAAAGGCCTTTTTGCTCGGCCTCGGCTTTCACAGCATCATACCATTCTTTATAGTTGCGGATTTTCTGTTCCGTCTGACGGATAAGGATTTCGCGGTATTCATTGCTGCCGAGTTTGGTGTCGCGCATCAGCGGACGCTGAAGCAACACATTGTCGGTCTCCTTATCAATAGCCTGCTGCAAGGTAAGGTCCTCCGTAATCATGAAACCCGCTACGTTAGCCATCCATTCAGGGTCGCGCTTGATTTGCCGACGGATGTCGCGTTTCTTCCAATAGGTCTCGTCCAACAGCTTAGGGTTGCGTATGGCAGGAATATCTTCACCTGCAATTTCAGGGAAGTAGGCCTCGGGGTTCTTACGCATCAGGTTCCGTGTGTAGCTTTCCAATTTGATGCGGTACAGCGAGTCGGGATAGTTCCAGGCAATGTTGTTGCGTGTGACTGGGTCGTGAAAGAGACTGTCCATCAGCTGTTCTTGGCGTTGACGGAAACGTTCGTCGCCGATGCAGAGCTGAATGATGGCGTCTTCGGCAAAGCCTTCGGTGGCGCGATACATCTGGCTGCTGCTCGAAAACCAGACGATATAGTCGGCATCAAGCAGATAATCAAGACGGTCGAGGTGGTTGACGCTGTCCAAAATCTTGTCGGCATCCTGATAGGCCACACGGTTATAGTACCAGAACTGGAAATCGGAGAACACCTCTTTGGGAGGAATGTAAGCCATCGTCCTCAGCAGAAACGAATTGCCGATGAACAAGGCTGAAGGCTTGACGGTTGTCGAGTCGCTGGTCAGCCAGTAGTCACATTCCGTGTAATCGAACTTGGGGTTGAACTTGATGGGTCGCATAAGGTTGAGCTCGCCTTCGAGGTCACGGTTTTGGTCGTCGCCAATGCGGCAGGTATTGTACCATTCGGTGCCGTATGCGATGCGGGGCAAACGGATATCGCGTTGCGCTTCCATGAAACGAAGCAGCGAGTCGGTGGCATAGACACAGGAGAAATTCCAATGGTCGCCGGTGGGTGGAAAGAGGAAGAACGAGCAGGTGTCCTTCATCTGAAGGAAGTAGTCGTTCATATCAAAGCAAGGGAGACCGGTCTCTTTGAAGCGTTGTGCGAAATAGGTCCTCGCGTCAAGCGAGGCGGTGTCGTGCTCCCTTCGCGGCAGGTATTCGGGATAGACGATGCTCTTGCTGGGAGCAATAAAGGTCAGCAGGGTGACGTCGTATTCAGACAAGATACCTTTTACCTTGTTCATCAGGCGCACTTCCTGCTCATAGCCTTTTCGTGCTGCCTCGGCATCGGGGTACCAATTGTACATCTCAGTGCCGTAGTAGTCTTCGATGTTGTGACCGTAGTAGAGCCATCTTTCCTTGCCAGAATAGATGTAGCTCACATATTCCTTCCCGAAAAAGTCCCAGCAATATTGGTGATAGAGCCTGATGATAGGCTCGCGGAAGCCGTAGTTGGAGGCAATGTATTTCTCGAGGCTTTGCTGGAAATAGCCGTTTTTGTACCACTCCCAGCGGAACTTGGGCTTCTCGGGCTTCATGAAATACCCCATCAGTTCCTGGGTCTTGAAGGGCTTGAAGTGTTCTTGAATCATAAACGAGAACAGAAAGACCATCAGGAGGCCGAAAAGAATGCCATATAACCAATTCCCTTTGTTTTTCATGATTCCATTTTCGGTCTTTTAATCTTCAGTTTCACAAAGTCGAGCCAATACTTGGCATTGATGGCGAGGTTTTCCTCGATGCTGATACCGCGTTCCTCGGCTTGTTTCACGACAGCCTCATACCATTCCGGGGTGTCTTGAATCTTCTTGATGACAACCTTAATGGCTTCCTCTTCGTTGAAGTAGCCTTTTTCGAGCAGTTCTTGTGCTGTCCTTGGAAATTCAAACATGTAGTTATACAACATGGGGGCTGTGAATATGGCCATCACGATATCGGCCTCTTGCAGGACAGTCACGGCATCAAATTCTTCTTTGAGTCGTTTCCAGTTGAAGCATTCCCTTGAGGAATGGATGTCGCGGTTGTAGGCCCACCAGTCCCAATGGTTGAAAGCTTTTCCGAAAGAGGAACGGACGAGTTGGTTGGCATAGCTGTCGCCAATAACGAGCAGATTGGGACGGTCGGCACCTATGGTGTCTTTCAAAGTGCAGACGGGACGGGGCAAGGCGGGCTTGTCCATAGGGAATAGTAAGTTCATAGCCGCCTCCAGCTCGCCGTCTTGAGTGGAGTAGTCGGTAGTGATGTTTTCATCGAGATAGTCGATGGAGGGCAAATGCAGCCCTGTCAGTTCCTCTATTTTTCTGAAGAGGGAGTCGCTTACCATAGGGATGGTCGATTCGGCCCAGTGGGTGCCTGTTCGGGCGTAGAGCGGATAGGCTACGGTGTCCCTGATGGCTTTGAAATAGTTGTAGAAATCGACATGGGGGATATCGTTCTCCTTGAACAACTCAATGTAGTATTCCTCCAATGAGAAATCCGACATCTGGGCTTGATAGGATTTGGGCATTTTTTCGGGATAGACTGCTGTTTTGGTGGGTGCGAAAACAAAGAGGAAGTCGATGTCGAATTGTTTCAAGGTGTCAATGAGCCTTTGCGTTTCCTGCACATTCTTTCTTGCGATGGACTTGGCTTTTTCAACATCGGTATAGTATTTCTTGAGCGTGAAACCAGCGACGTCGCTCAAATACATATGTGTGAAGAGCTCGTGGTCAAGGCCTTCTACGATGTTGTCGTTGTTGATCTGATGGAAACAGGTGTATGAGTATTGGTTGTAGACCCGGATGAGGGACTCACGGAAACCAAAGTTTTCGCTGATGTATTTCTCGATGTTGCGTTGGTAGTTGCCCGATGCAAATGTGGCTAAAGTCAAGTCTGGCTTTTTCGTAGTGGTAGTATACCCGTTCAAAGGCTTGACGTTGATGGGTCGCCAATGTTCTTGGACGATTATTGTAATGGAACCCAGCAGCGTGAGGAGGCATAATATGGTACAGACGTGGCTTTTCATCAGAATCTAAAGTAAATGAAGGGACTGAAACCACTGGCGTTCAAGGCACCGAGGCAGAAGACAAAAGCGCAGATACTGACAATGAAGGCAATGATATGCTGCCGCTTGTTGTATTCGGTGAAGTAGACTTTGTCCTGCACCTTGAGGCCGAGCTTCGACAGGGTGAAGAACGAGAAGAAGGCCGCCACGAGCATGGTGACATAGAGGTGCGGATTGTCGCTGAAATGGAAGGGCGCGAAGTCGAAAGCAAAGAGGCGCTTGATGAAGAGCCATGAAAGGTCGATGCGCTCGATGCGGAAGAAGCAACGCGTCAATACGATAATAAGGAAGGTGAAGAACACGCTTGGTATCCTACCCAACCGCTCGTTGAATTTCTTCAGGAAGAGCTTGTCGGCACAGATGAAGATGCCTTGCAAAGCGCCATAGACGACAAAGTTCCAAGCGGCCCCGTGCCACAAGCCGCTGACGAGGAAGCAGAACCACAGGTTGAAGTACTTGCGGGCCTCAGTTTTCACGCGACTGCCACCCAAGGGGAAATAGAGGTAGTTCTTGATGAAAACGCTGAAGGTCTGGTGCCAACGGCGCCAAAACTCAGAAATCGTAGTGGACACATACGGGTTGTCGAAGTTTTCGGGGAACTTGAAGCCCATCATGCGACCCAATCCTATAGCCATATCGCTGTAGCCCGCAAAGTCGAAATAGATTTGGAAGGTGAAAGCAAAGATGGCAATCCAGGCGGTGGTGCTGTCGATGGTGGCAATCTTGTTGGCAATGTCGGCAAGCTGGGCTGAGGTCAGCACATCATAGTTGGACGGCCCCAGCACCTGGTCGACCTGAAAACCGATAACATCGGCAATCAGCACCTTTTTGGCCAAACCAATAACGAACCTGTAAAAACCGTGTAACCTGTCGGTATACAACGACTCACGATTCCGAATCTGGTCGGCGATGTCGCAATAGCGTACGATGGGACCAGCTATCAATTGCGGGAACATGACGATATAAAGCATATAATCGCTCAACCGTTTCATAGGCTCGTTCACTTTGCGATAAGTGTCCAAGGTATAGGTGACACTTTGGAAGGAGAAAAACGAGATGCCGATGGGAAGCAGTATTTTGGTCCACTTGAGCGGTGCCGCTCCCATCCAACCTAATATGACATTGAGGTTCTGCATAGTGAAGTTGCCGTACTTGAAATAGAACAGCAGTCCTATACTTATGGCGATACTGATGCCACAGAGCACTTTCTTCAGTCCGGACTTCTCCGTCTTGTTCATCCAGCGCACGAGGTAGAAATTGGCGATGACTGAAACGATAAGGTGGATGATGAACTCAGGCGCACCATAGGCGTAGAAGACCAACGAGGCCAACAGCAGGAAGTAGTTGCGGGTCTTTCTCGGCAGGATGAAATACACCAGGAAGAACACCGGCATGAAGTAGAGAAGGAATACGTTACTGCTGAAAACCATATCTAATTTGATTTGGGTGCAAAAATAGTAAATATTATTGTTTGCGATTCTGTCGAATCCATTCAATATCGCGGTTGATGATGATGCGCAATGGCAGATTCATCTCACGATGTTTCTGCATGATGCTTTCCATAGATGCTTTGTCTTGCCGCATACGGCGTTCGATTTGATAGGAATCCAAGGCTTTGACAAGCGTTTCTTCGTTCAGGTTACGCATTTTGTTCTTGTTGTGTTGGCAGCACCAAACAGCGTCTTTCCTAAACGCTTTGTCGATCGAAACATTCCAATTCGCGGCTTTTTTCTCTATTTCCGAAAGGTTGTCCTTTGTGGATAGCTGGACAACGGTAGCATCCATGGTGCAGGCCATCATCATCAGGGTATCTTCGTCGTAGGCATGCTGTTGAATCCTTGTTTGCAAGGTATCCAACACCTGTTGAAAGCGTTCGGCTTCGGTGCCAGGCGCTGATGGGCTCCGTTGTATTTCTACGGAGACCTCGTCCGCAAGAAAATCAAAGTAATCGTATGTGGTGAAATACGCTTGGTCGCGAAGCAAAGGTTGATGGTTCATCACATTGTAGGATTCCATTTTGTACAGGTCGCGTACATTCAAAGAGTCGTTTTCCGCCATCGCCTTAAGCAGGAAAGTCCAGTTGCGGTTGGCCCGAATTTCTTTTTCCACAAGTACTTGCCCAATTCTCGGGTTGCGACACGATGGGAGGCCCTCGCCACGCAGTTCCTCAAATAACTCAGGATGGCGTTGTAGCAAGATATGAGCCTGGTTGTAACAACGCGCACTGTCCTGATGCGTTGTGGCTTTCCAAGCACAATAAAGGCTGTCGGCAACGGCAGATGCCTTCTCTTTCAGGCGTTCGTCACTGATGCACAGGCTGATGAGAGCCTTACCTGGGAAAAGCATACCGTCGTTGTAAAGCTGCGGCCCGTCCCTGAAGTACACTACATAGTCGTGCACCAGTAATTCGTGAAGATAATCCAGACGGTCTGCGGAAAACGATTTCTGCTCACTGTCAGTATAAAACATGGCATAATAGAACATAAAATCACGGTCACGAAACAGGGCATCGAAGTTGACCCGTCGCGTCATATACCAATAGAAGGAAGTCCCGACAAACCAAACCGTGGGATAGAGGGTGTGTTCGTCGGTCAACAATTGTACCGGATATTCGTAAATAGGTTCGTGCCTGAGGGGTGCTGCAAGATTGAGCAGGAGCTCCAAATCCTTATCGTTGTTGGGAACCTCCTCGATGGAATAGGGGCGGCCTGTTTGTATCCGGGCCAGAGAACAACCGCCTAATTGTTCCATATATCCCAACATGGTGTCAATGGCAAGCGGCGCCCCCGCAGCCCAATGACTGCCTTTGGAGTAAAACAAGTCGAATCGGGTGGTGTCCTGTACCTGTTTGAACCAGGGAACCATATTAATATGAGGTACCCCGAGTGAATCAAGTTGTCGCTCAAAAAACGGGGTGGCGTTGAAGGTGGTGTCACCTAAAGGCAACCACCTCAGATGCTCTGGATAGATGTAGGATTTTGTCGGCAAGGTGAAGGTCAGCAAATGAACCCCATACTGCTGAAGAATGGCATTGACCTTCGACAAGTCACGGGCTTTGGAAATGAGGTTGTCGCGCACCTGGCTGTTGGTCATATCAAACCAACTCTCCATATTGCCATAATATTGCAAGGCACTTTCGGTATGGTAGAGCCATCCGTCCCTTCCGATGTGGATTTCGTTGTTACTGGTGGTTTTAAACCAATCATAGGTACACTGGTTATACATCCTGATCAAGGGTTCCCTGAAGCCAAAGTGTTCTTTGAGATAGTTCTCTGACCTTTGTTGGAATTTGCCAGAAACAAAAGCGTCGTATGAAAGAACAGGTTTGGGAGCGGGCTCCTTATAGCCTACGAGTTCATTAAATGTAAACAGCCTCAGGTTTTGCTCCAAAAGTGGGGCAAAAACGAGAAGAGTCGTCAAACAAATCAGCGTAATCAATATGCCTTTACATTGTTTCCTCATATTCCAGAGCTTAATGCAGTTGATGGGATTGTAGATAATACATTTGCATCGGGATCATCAAGCAAAGTACATTCTTCAAGTTTGTATTTGTGCCGAATAAGCCAAACGGCATCGTCTTCAATGGCTTTTTCAAGGGTCTTATGGTGCCTCTCAGCTTTCTCCCTAATCTCAGCCATCAGTTTTTCGTTTTTAGACAACTTTATCATCTGCTCCTTTACCTCCTTTTGGCATTGGAGGGAGAACAGTATCTCATCAGTTTGGTCCTTATACAATGGCTTTCCGGCCTTGATGCGATCCACCTCGGCGTGAAGCATTTGCTGCAGGGTTGCGGTACGCAAGAAAGCCTGTGCTTCCAATGCAGCCATCCAGACGCTGTCTTCGCGGATGTCTTTGATGACCTTCGCATAAGGGATTTCGCTGTTTCGGGTTGTCAGAGAGTCGGCAGCCATACAGGGAATCAATTCAGGATGACTGTAGAGGATGGCGATAGCCTCTTGTCGACGGATGCTGTCTGTAGAGACGGTGTGCACACCGTCTCTACCTATCGTGTCCATAATGCGGTCAATATACGCCTGCCGTATACTGTCCTCAACGCCAAGGGTAAGGATAGCGGATTGGGCAAAGCCCATCGTGCCTTTGTTCAGCTGGTTGGCTGTAGTGAACCAAACGATATAATCGAAGTCCAACAGTTTTTCCAAAAGGTTATAGTCGACCACCTGTCCGCTGGGCTCCAGCGGGTCTCCGGTATAGGCCGTCGAGAAATAATACCAAAACTCCACCTCGTCAAACACTTCCCGCATAGGAATGTGGTTCGTGATGCCCCACATAAAAGAATTGCCGACAAAAAGCACCTTAGGCTTAACCTGATTGGAGCCCCTTTCCACCATGACCTCCGCAGTAGGGCTATATCCATTACGTTTCCTGATGGGCAGCAACAAATTGAGCAACTGCTCCAAATCGTTATCGGCACCATGATTATTGCTCTCGTGCAACTCCCCTATCTTGAGCTCTGAAAACTCGATGCCTTTTAAGTCGCCCATGAAACGGAACAGGGAATCGGCAGCATACACAGCGGGGAACACCCAGTGGGCACCTGTCTGGGGTATCAATGGATAACTGACGCTGTCTTTCATCTGATGGAACCAACTTGTCATCTCGATGCAAGGGAAACCCGTCTCATTAAATCTATCAGTGAAATAATCGCAAGCCCTGAAAGTAGTGGTATCGAATTCCCTCTCGGGGAGATACTCAGGATAAAGATAACTCTTTTCCGGGGCAATAAAAGCCAACAACTCTACATCGTTTTCCTTTAAGATTGTCCGAACCCAGTTCATGTATTTCACATCGAGGTCGAAACGCTGTTGTGCCGCCTTGGGTGAGTGCTGCCAGCGTAGCATTTCAGTACCATAGTAATCGCGAACGCTCTCGGGGGTATAGAGCCAGCCACACTTACCCGCCACCACATCGTGGGCGTAGGTTTTCTTGTAGCAGTCCCACAAATACTGGTTATATAGCCGAATAACCGGCTCACGGAATCCGAAATGCTCGCCCACATAAGCCTCTTTCTGTTGGGCATACTCACCCGACTGTAACGAAGCCAGACTCAACTCAGGTTGTTCTGTTTCAACAACAACGCCATTGAGGGGTTTCAGTGGGATATGCAAGACATGGGCTTGCAGCAAGGGCAGGAAGAGCAACACCATCAGGATAACGAACAGAACTCTGTCGTAAGCCGTCCTGTGTCGCTTGCCCTGGGTCTCGCGTCTTGTATCCTGTGTCCTGCTGCTCTGCATCATCAGAAGCGGAAATAAATAAACGGACTGAAACTCGTGGCATTGAGGGCAGCCACGCAGAAGATGAACATGAAGGCAGCCACAATCCACACCCAGATGTGTTGCTTGTCGCTATAATCCGTGTAATAGACTTTCTGCTCCAATTTCTTGCCCCATCCCGTGAGGGTGAGGAAGGAGAACAACGCTGCCACTACCATGATGGTGTATACATGAGCGTTGCCTGCAAAAGCAAAGCCGCTGAAGTCGAAAGCAAACATACGGGTGACGAAAGTCCAAGCCAGACCGAGGTCCTCGATTCGGAAGAAGACCCAGATGACGCACACCGTAAGGAAGGTGAGGATCACGGAGGGCACTGTTCCTATTTTCTTCATCACTTTGCCCAAGAAAAGTTTGTCGGCACAGATAAAGAATCCATGCAGTGCTCCCCAAACAACAAAATTCCAGCTGGCACCGTGCCACAAACCCGACAGCAGGAAGCAAACCCACAGGTTGAAGTACATCCGTCTTGTTCCCTTACGGTTGCCCCCTAACGGGATATAGAGGTAGTTCATGATGAAGGCACCCAGGGTCTTATGCCAACGTCTCCAAAACTCGGTAATGGAACGCGAGGTGTAAGGATTGTCGAAGTTCTCGGGGAACTTAAAGCCCATAATGCGACCCAAACCGATGGCCATATCAGAATAGCCGGCAAAGTCGAAATAAATCTGGAAGGTATAAGCCAATGCAACCAGCCAAGCGGTACCCGTATCAAGGGTAGCGATTCGGGTCATGATATCCCCAACTTGAGAAGGATCGAGAGCCGCTGGACCGAGCATCTTGTCGACACAGAGTCCGATGACATCAGCAATGAGAATCTTTTTGCACAAACCGATGACGAAGCGGTAGAAGCCCTGCAAACGGTCAGCCATCGTCGACTCACGCTGCCGGATTTGCTGAGCCACATCGCAATAGCGAACGATAGGACCAGCGATAAGCTGCGGGAACATGGTGATATACAGCATATAGTCGCTCAGCTTCTTCAAGGGCTGATTCACTCCTCGATAAGTGTCCAAAGTATAGGTGACACTCTGGAACGAGAAGAACGAGATACCAATTGGCAACATGATGCGCTTCCAAGTCAATGGAGCGTGTCCCGTCAGACCTATCAAAGCGTTCAGGTTCTCCATCGTGAAGTTACCGTATTTATATACAAATAACAATCCGAGGGGGATTGCGATAGAGATGCCGCAAAGCCATTTCCGACGCTTGGAATCTGGAGAGGCGCACATCCATTTCACCAAAAGGAAATTGAGTATAGTGGAAACCACCAATTGGATGACAAACTCGGGGGCACCCCAAGCATAAAAAAACAACGAAGCCAGCAAAAGCACATAGTTGCGCGTCTTCTTCGGCATCAGGAAATAGACCAGGAAGAAGGCCGGCATGAAATAGAGTAGGAATACGTTACTGCTAAATACCATATCGTGTTGTATTATCGATTATCATTGAGTTTCTAATAGTTCCAGTCTTTTGAGCAACGCCTGGGTGAAGCCGTTACTCATTTCGTATAGTGATCCTGTGGAATAGGACAACATCACAAAATCAGCATCAATAACCTCCTGAAGCACATCCAATTGACCGACTTTTGGAGCAGTGTCGAAATAGGCACTGCTGAAATAGAACCAATAAGGCACCTTCTCAAACACATCCCAAACAGGAGTAAAGTTAAGGATGTTCCAATAGAACGAGTCGCCGACGGTAATCAAAGTGGGTCGCACAGCTGTGCTGTCGTAGTCGGGATAAGCGCATGCCAAACGGTTGGGACGTTTCTTCAGCGGCCAGATGAGGTTCAACAGACTCTCCAGGTCGGCATCAGGCTTCAAGGTACGTTGAAAGTCGGTGTCCAAGAGTATATTCATCATATTGATACCGGCCAAGTCTTCCATATAACGTACCAGACTGTCGGCAGCATGTTGGGAGGCGAGGTTGCTCCAGTGGGTACCCGTTTGGGGAAACAAGGGATAGCTCACTGTATCTTTTATCTGCATAAACCATTCGGCAAAATCCACATGATTCACCCCGAGTTCCTTCAGACGTTTAGCATAAAACTCATAAGCCGTGATTTTCTTTTCCCTGTTGAAGAAATAATCTTTGGGCATATGCTCACCGCAAATCTGTTCCTTGCCAGGCAACAACGCCACAAAAAGATGGGTGTCGTAAGGTTCAAGCGCCTTTTGCAGTTGAATCAGTCTTTGGGCTTCTTCCTCAAGTTTTTGGGCCATTCCCAAAGAGTCTTCGGCATAATTATAGGAACGGCTTTGATAGTATTCCTCTACCGTCCAGACCTCAAACATCCAGTTGTCATCCGTAATAAGCACCCGCATGTCCTCAACCACTTGGGCGTAACGGAAGAAAGTCCAAAGAATCTGGTTGTATAGTCGGGTCAAAGGTTCCCTGAAACCATAGTTTTGCTTGAGATAGGCTTCCATGTCTTGTTGAAAAGCTCCTTTCAGGAAACCGTCACGGGTCATCTCTGGTTTGGATTGCGTTTCTGTCACTCCGTTCAATTCCTTGAATTTGAAAAGCCCCGTCCCTTGCTGTATCGCAAAAGCACACAACATCAAGACGGTTAAAGCAATCAATATGGCTTTCGTTCTGCTTCTCATGACATTTAAACTTGCAAAAATAGGAAATAATCACGCTACGTAGTCAAATAATTCCGCATCATGCCGAAATTGCCTATTTTTGCAGCATGAATACAAAGAAGATAGAACTCCTTTCACCCGCTAAGGATGCCGAGGTGGGCATTGCCGCCATCAACCACGGTGCAGATGCCGTCTATATCGGTGGTCCTGATTTTGGCGCACGCGAAAAAGCCTCTAACTCAATAGAAGACATTGAGAGACTTTGCCGCCATGCGGCTTTATATGACGCCAAAGTGTACGTCACGCTGAACACACTATTGTACGAAAACGAGTTGGAACGGGCCCGCAAGATGGCTTACGACTGCTGGAATGCTGGCGTAGATGCGCTCATCGTTCAAGATATGGTATTGTTACAATTGGACTTACCTCCTATCCCACTCCACGCCAGCACACAATGCGACAACCTGACGGTTGAGAAGGTACAACAGCTCGAACGCCTAGGGTTCAGTCAGGTGGTACTAGGCCGCGAGTTGAGCCTGAAGCAGATTAAGGAGATTCGTGAGAAGACCTCGATACCTTTGGAGTTTTTCGTACATGGTTCACTCTGTGTCAGCCACAGCGGGAGGTGCTATCTGAGCCAGTATGTGGGCAACCGCAGCGCCAACCGAGGAGCTTGTGCCCAACCCTGCCGTTTGCCCTACGACCTCTTGGATGTCAAAGGCAAAGTGCTCGTCAAAAACCGACACTTACTCTCTTTGAAAGACCTCAACAACAGTGCCCACCTTGAGGAACTTATTGACGCGGGCATCACAAGCTTCAAAATCGAAGGACGCTTGAAAGACGCCGACTATGTGAAGAACGTAACTGCCTATTACCGTCAGAGGTTGGATGACATCCTCCGTCGCCGACCTGACTTGGAACAAGCCTCACGTGGACATTGCAGCTACTCGTTTGAAGTCAATCCCGAGAAATCATTCAACCGAGGCTTTACCGATTTCTTCATCAATGGACGGCAAAAAGGCATCGATTCGCCCTTCACCCCAAAATCGATGGGAGAATATATCGGCACCGTCAGCTGGTGCAACAGCCTCCGATTGGAAATCGACACCGAGAAAACCCTCCATAATGGCGACGGGCTGTGCTTCCTGAACGACGACAACGAGCTGATAGGCTTCCGCACCGATGTGGTACACGGCAACACGGTTTCTTGCAATCGTCCTCACGGAGCCCAACGTGGCGCAAAAATCTACCGCAATTACGATATCGAATGGCAAAAACAAGTGGAGGCCTCAACGGGCAATCGCAAGATGGATGTCGAATTGACACTGGCGGAAACAGAGTTTGGCTATCAATTATCAGCAACATTCCCAACTGCAAACTCCCAACTGCAAACTCCCAACTGCAAACTGCAAACTGTCAACTGCAAACTGCAAACTGTCAACTGCAAACTGCAAACTGTCAACTGCAAACTGCAAACTGATAAAATTCCCGCCAACAATCCCGATAAGGCTACTGAGAGCATCCGCCGCAAGGCCCTCCAATGGGGTGATACTGTGTTCAATCCCGTCCGTTTGGAGCTGGAGTTCACCGAGCCGCGCCTCATCCCCGCCTCTGTCTTGGGCGAGCTGAAACGCAACTTGGTAACAAAACTCGAAGACTACTTCATCGAATACCATCAGACGCATCGCCAAACCGTCGCCATTTCGCATCATTGCGACGAGGCTCTACTCAGCCATCCAGACGAAATACCGGATGCCTTGATGACTTCGCACCACTGCATCCGGTATGCTAACGGCTTGTGTAGCAAAGAGACTGGTCAAAAGGCCGAACCACTCTATCTACGCAATGGCGACCGTCTGTTCCGACTTGAGTTCGACTGTCGCAACTGCCTCATGCGTGTGTTCGGCCCTGACGCCATGTAACTTTATTGAATCACCATCTTCTTCGTCACCACCTGACCGCCAATGACGTGTACCAGGTAGACTCCAGCCGGCAGGTCACTCACATCGAGGGTGGCTGAGCCTTCCATATTGAACTTGCGTACCGTAGCACCTTGGGCGTTGATGATGCGGACTGTCGCAATACCCTTGTCGTAATCCGTGTTGATGGTCACATGGCCTCTCGTGGGATTGGGCATGATGTTCACCTCGAACGGGTCTTTGTCGACATCAGGATATTGTGGCACATCCAACAGGATGTCGGTATTGTGGCTGTAGGTCACCAGCTTGGTGGAGACCCTCAGGATGGGGTTGCTTGAGTTTTCGCAGTTGGGGCAGCTGTTCTGTCCGCTGACGCAGTCGGGAAAGTTGGGGTGGCATTGGTCGACGTAGGTGGGGTCGAACTCATAAAGCACATCGGCATTGCCGTCGGTGAGATAGTCGTCCAAACTGTAGTTCCACACCATTGACATACTGCCCGGGCACCATCCAGCACGAGCGTAGGTCCAGGTACCATTCTGAGGCTGGCAGCCAGCCGGATTGGGCGAGCAGGCTTCCCACAGGTGCTGGGTGTAGACCGTGCCACCATTGATATTGATATTGTGGGTCGCTTCGTAGAACTCAGCTGCGTTACCGGTATTGTAGGCACCGTTTTGGGTATCGCTCCAGTTGTGGCCCGAGGTAGTGATTTGCAGTTTGGCTTTCTCGACACAGGGGTCAAACTTGAGGGAACGCGTCGGGATGGGGCAAAGGTCGGCATAGTCACCGAAGGCGTAGTTGCCGTACCAGATTTCCTGCATGTCAACATAGGGATACTCAGGCGTTCCCTTGGTGTATTCAAACACTGCGGTGGGGTTGTAGCCTTCGCCTGTGGCATATTGTTCGCTATAATACTCAAACTCAACGAGTCCTTGCAGCACGGAAGTGAAGTCGGTGACGTCAAGGTCGTCAATGCACTCCACACCGAAAGGAGTGATGTAACGGCAGAGTTCCACCCAGTCGCCACGGTAGTTTTTCACACGGACATAGCTGATGTGGTCGTAAGTGTTGCAGTTGCCGTTCACGCAATTGTGCAGATAGTGCAGGTTGATGGCGTTGAAGGCGTTGACATGGGTCGGGAAAGCGTATTCACCATGGTCGGTAAACTGTGAGGTAGTTGCCACCATTTCGCCATTCATCGCTGAAACCACCATGTCGTCGTAATCGGTGGTCACCTCAAAGGTGTTGGAGGCCGTAGTGACTTTACCACCCGTCTGGGTGATGCTGACGTTCATAGTGTAAGTACCAGGGCCAGAGGGCGTCCAAGTAGTGTACCAGTAGCCGTTGTCGGGGTCGTCAGGATAATCGGTCTTCAGCAGCAGCTGTTGTCCGTCCACCTCGCATTTCACCTCTTCAAACTTCAGCACAGTGCCGTGCTCGATATAGGCGCTCAGCACCACCATCACAGGATTCTCGAAGTTGGGCATATAGACCTTTGTGCCTTCGTAAGGACGGCGTATGGTCATCTCGGGGGTGTAGTTTTCGGGGTCGACCACATAGAAAGTACGGGTCACCGATGGGGCAGGCTGCCAGTTGGTGCCGTCGCCAGGCTGGACAGCTTTCACCTTCACGGTACCTTCCTCGCCGGTGAGGGTAAGGATGTTGCCTTCAACGCTGGCGGGACCTTGGGTGACTTCGAAGGTCACGGGGAGACCCGAAGTGGAAGTAGCCTCAAGGGTGATGGGCTCGTTATAGACCAGCTGGTCGGGGATGTTGGTAAAGTCGATGAACTGGGCTGCCAGTCCGCCAGGGAAGTGGCGCACGACGAAGTTATCGAAACCGCCCCAGCCGCTGTTAAGCATATAGATGTAGTGCCACATGGCGGGGTCGTATTTGTCGCCGCTTCCGGGAGTCAGTCCGGCATTGACACCTTGGCACTCAGGCACGGCCTCCCATTCAGCGTTCAGGTCGTCGTACTTCATGTAGAGGGTGACGGCACCTTGGCCATTATTGGCATCCAGGTCGATGGAGATCTTCCAAGCATACCAATGGCTTTCCGAACCGATAGGCTGGAAGTTGCAGGCCATCGTGTTACTAGGAAGCACCACGCCGTTCATAAAGAGCGGGTTGGTCGGGTTGACACCTGTCATCATCATATAGATGCCGCCATCGGGGATGGTGCTGTTCTCATCGGGATAAACTGGCTCGCAGATGGCGTTGGACGAAGATGCCTTACGCAAAGGAGGCAGCACCGAGCCGTCGCCGTCGCCGTCGTAACCTATGCCGAAGAAGTCGCCCCACCATTGGCGGAGGATGTCGCACTCAAACTCGATGATACCGCCATTTGAGAAGTCGAAGCCGTACTGTGTGATGTCGTGCGTGGCAATATCGCCAAAGGCGGTACCAGAGGCATCAGAGAACACACCGATGGTCTCGTCAGCCGTCGGGATGGGCGGTGTGGTGCCCCAGAAGTGGCCCATATAGTCGGTGTACAAGGGTGTGAAAGCACCATTGCCCGCATGGTGTATGCGCACATACCAGCCATCCTGGCCGTTAAGGAGGTGATTGGGGTTCTCACCATACTCGTAATCGTTGAAGTCGAAAACTTTTTCTACTTGGGCCATCAGCCCGATGCTCACCAGCATCATTGTAAGGAATAAGAATGTTTTTTTCATAATAAAAGGTATTTATCTCTAATAACTCTAAACTATTAACTATCAACTATTAACTACCAACTGTTAACTACAAACTGTTAACTACCAACTGTTAACTACCAACTAATAATTATTAAAAATCGTTCCACCACACTTTGGTTTGACGGGTATCGCCATGCGACATTCGCGACACTTGTGTGGAGTAGTTCTCATAGTTGTATTCTATCTCCTTCTGCGGATATTCCATACGGAAAGAAGTCAGTTTGGCGTGATCCGTGGTGGTGGGTGTCGCCATCGTGCGACGGGTCAATGCCCATGCCTCCCAAGGCTGGCGGAAGAGGTTGAGCCAACGTTGCTGATAAATCATCTTCAGGTAGAACTCCTGACTGCCGTCATATTCAGGATTCATCCATACGGCATAGTTCATCACATTGGCTGCCATATTGTTGCAATAGGACCAGATATCCAGATTGCCGATATAATTGGTATACTGGGGATAGAAGAAGACCCAGCGACTGGTGTATTGCGGGATATGCGTCCAGAAGAGGAAGGACTGATACACGCCGGCACGGATAGACTCATCAGCCATCAACGGAGGCGTGATGCCACCGATGTTTCTCACCTCAATCTCAGCCTTCATGAAGAGCACATCGGCGTATGTAATCAGAATCTGAGGCATGTATTTCTCATCGCGGGTAAGATAGTAGTTGAACGGCGAGAAGTGGCACGAGGGGCCTTTGAAGGTATAGCTGCCGTCGCGACTTTGGGCGTAGGGCGATCCACCTTCCGTGGGGGTCTCCTCGGTACGTATCTGAGGATAGGGACGCCAGGCACCATCGGGGAAGCTGTCGTTCTTGTGGCTGGTGTCGAAGAAAAGGTAGGTGCGGTAGTCGTAGATGCCGCTGCCGTCCATATCATTGGTCGACGAAAGGCAGCTCCATATCGTCTCGCCCATGCGGAGGTGCTTATGCTCGCGGAACGACCAGTTGATGTCCCAGTTGGTACCCAGCACACTGGGCCACAGGCAGATGCCGCCACCCGTTGAGCTGCCGCCCGTGACGCTCATCTTGGTGTAGATGTAGTTGTATGCCTCCACCAAAAGCGGGGTGGCATATTCGGGGTCTTTTTCGTACATGCGCAGTCCGTGGCGCAAGATGAGCGAGTTGGCAAACTCAGCCCAGAGGACGTAGTCGTTGTTGAGCAACACATCGTAAGGCAGTTTGTAGTACTCGTTGCCCAAGGCCGTGGTGACCGAGTCGGCATGCAGCATGTTACGCGACCATACCAGCTCTTCCAACAGGGTCTTGTAGATGCTCTCTTGGCTGTCCCATTCAGGCTTCATGGTGGCCTGCGATGAGGCATTCTCCCAAATGCGTCCAGCTTGCGAGTAAGGCATGTCACCAAAGATATCTGTCACCTTGAAGGTCTGGTAAGCCTTCATGATGTTCAGCTGGGCGCGCACCTTGTCGCACACATCGGGGTCGGCCGCCTCGTCGCCCTTGGCGTCAAAGCGTTTCTCCAACTCGCGTATGTTGGCCAGCATCAGGTAATACTCCGACCAAACCTGCGAAGTGCCAATCTGAGAGTTGCCCCAGGCCTCCGAAGTCAAGGCACCGAGCTCCGTCTCAGGATACCATATCTCATTTTGCAGATAGAACTGTTCGTTCATGCTCTGCTGTAACGACTTCACCACGCCGTTAAACAACGCTTCCACCGTCGTCCCCGTGGGCGAGAACGGGTCCTGGTTCATTTCCTCGAAGCCTTTGGTACACGACGAGAACGTCAACGATACCGTCATGGCGAGGAGGAACGACGAAGCAATCCAGCTTTTCTTTATCATATTGTCCTTTTTCATAATTACAAACTAACTTTAAGTGATAGCATAAATGAACGTGTTCCAGGATAGGAGGCATATTCCAGTCCCTGTGCATTGCCCGAGCCTTGAGTGCCTTCGGGGTTGATGTTGTCGGGAAGGGTCTTGTAGAAGTAGAACAGGTCACGACCCACCAGCGAGAAGGATACCTGCTTGAAGAAGTTCTGCTTGTCCAACCACTTGCGCGGCAGGTCGTAGGTGAGCGTCAGCTCACGCATCTTGATCCAGGTATTGTTGACGATGCCCGGGGTGGTCAGGTAGGGACCCCAGCCACCGAAGTTGGGCATATATTTATAAAGGTAATGCACCACGTGGTCGTTCTCCACAGCCTCGCCTGTCTCGGTATTGATGCAGTAGCCCGGCAGGATGATGCCGTAGTTGCCAAAGAACTCACCGTCTTCGTAATACGGCAGGCCATTGCCCTCGCGCTCGTAAAGCGTCTCAAGACTTTGTCCCGTCTGCATGGCCACCACATAGGAGGCACAGTAAATCTGTCCGCCTATCTTGGCATCGACCAAGGCGTAGAGCGACCAGTTCTTGTAAGAAGCCCTCAGGTTGACGCCGCCTGTCACCAAGGGAGCGCAGTTGCCCACCGGCACGCGGTTGTCGGTCTTCAGGTAGGTGGTGCCTGTCTCGTTAAGCAGCGGCATGGGGTTGCCTTCGTCATCGTAGAAGGGACCCACTGTGGTGCCATCGGGCATCGTGTATTCATACACATAGTCCCATCCGTAGATGGTGCCATACTCCTCGCCTTCTTCCACAGCGACAGCCGGACCATTGGAGCCCCATATCTCCGAGAGCATGTACATATTAGCTCCGGCCAAGTCGACGATACGGTTCTTGTTGCGGGCGAAGTTCAGTCCCACCTGCACACCGTAGTCTTTGCCCTGAGCGATGTCGTAGGTCATGATGGCCTCGATACCCTTGTTGGTCACCACGCCCGTGTTGATGGTCACGTTGCTGGCACCCGACGAGGGAGCGAGGGGCGACGAAAGGATTTGATCCCAGCTGTAGATGTCGTAATAGGTGAAGTCCAAGTTGAAGCGGGCACCCAGTCCGATGTCGAAGCCCAACTCATACGAACGTTGACGCTGAGGTTTCAGCTCCAAGGGCGGCACAACGGTTGGCAGGGTGGCCGACAGCTGGTGGCCAAACGAGCCTGTGGTGTAGGTATAGGTCAGCTGATAAGGCTCGGTGTCGCTGGCGGTCTGTGCCCATGAGCCTCTCAGCTTGAGGAAACTCACAGGGCCCCAGTTCCACTGCTTGAAGGCCGTGGTAGGCACAAAGCTCAGCGTAACCGAGGGATAGAAGTAGCTGTTGTTGTTGGAGGGCAGCGTCGACGACCAGTCGTTACGCCCCGTGACGTCCATGAAGAGCCAGTCGCTGTAGCTCAGGTTGAAGAAGCCATAGAGCGAGTTGACCTGTTTCTCCCACCTCGACTCACCAAAAGTGCGTTCGGTGGCGTTCGAGTAGTTGTAAATCGTGTAGAGGTTGGCATAGGCCCATGTGCCTGACGTGCCGTTCAGCCCGTCGCGATAGCCGTAGTATTGCTCACCGCCTACCGAGAAGCGCATGTTGAGCTTTGTATCGAAGATTTTGTCCTTATGGGCGGTGATGAGGAAGTCCATATCACGGGTCATCGAGTTCGACTTGCTCTTCGAGTAGTAACCTCCTGCCATACCGTCTAAAGTGGTGGGCTTGTGCGTCGTGATGTAGTTGTCGCCCGTCCAGTCGAGAGCCACTTTGGCCGAAGCAGTCAGCCAAGGAGTGATGTCGTAAAACAGGCGAATCGAGCCGTACATCTTATCGCGGTCGAGGGTCGTGTTGTTGTTGTAGAAGGTCCAGAAGGTGCTGCTGTAGATGTAGGGATAAGGATAGCCGTCAAAGGTGTTCATCGTGCCATCCTCATTCTCGTAGGCCGTCGTCTCTATGCCTTTCCAGCTACGGGGCCAGCTGTAGAGCAAGCCTTTGTTGAAGTTGCTGTTCGACTCACCAATCTCAGGCGAGTTCAGACGGTAGTAGTCCAAATACGTGAAAGCCACATCGGCCTTGATTTTCTCCGACACGTTGATTAAAGTACCCACGTTGACGGTGGTCTGGCGGAGGTTACAGTTGTCGATGATGGCGTCGGTACGCGAGTCGGTGAACGAGACACGGACGCTGCCAAAGTCGCCGGCGTTCTGGAAGGCCACGTTATGGTTCATCGTGTATCCGTTCTTAAAGAACATCTTCAGGTTGTCAGGCTGCGGTTCGTACTTACGTATCTGTCCGTCCCACCAGAGGACGCTCTCGCCGTTCATCTCGGGGCCCCAGCTCTGTGCGCCGCCGTAGTAACCGAAAGTCGTGTTGGTAGGCTCACCTGCAGGACCGTTGTCCACGCTGTAGGTACCCGGGTATTCATATACCTGGTTCCCTTCCTCGTCAAACATGCCCTCGATGGGCGTCAAGGTCGGGGTGTGGAAGGTGATGGGACCCATGGCACCGTATTTGTTCTGCACCTTGCGGTAGAGATAAGGTGTAGTGATTTTGAAGCCAGCCGAATAGCTGATACCCAAGCCACGTTGTTTCGAGCCTTTCTTGGTGGTGATGAGCACCACGCCGTTACCGCCACGCGAGCCGTAAAGAGCTGCTGCCGTGGGGCCTTTCAGAATGTCGAGGCTCTCGATGTCCTCTTGGTTGATGTTGTTGAGTGCCGTACCCCAGTCGCGTCCACCGCTCCAGTCGGTGACACCGCCTTCGTTGGACATGGGGACACCATCCACCACGATGAGGGGCTGGTTGTCGCCAAAGATGCTGTTGTTACCACGGATGGTGATACGTGCCGCACCGCCGTCCACGCCAGTGGGGTTGATAATCTGCACACCTGCCGAGCGACCGCTCAAGGCATTGATGACGTTGCCCGAGCCCGATTTGGCAATCATCTCGCCCTCGATTTCCTCGGTGGCGTAACCCAGCTCACGTTTCTGACGTTTGATGCCGAGTGCGGTCACCACCACGTCGTCCAGAAGCTGGTTGTCGGATTCCAGGGTGACGTTGATTTTGTTTTTGCCTTTGATGGCGACTTCGCGGGTCTTATAGCCCACAAAGCTGAACACCAGCACATCGCTGCTGTTGGCTTTCAGGCTATAGTTACCGTCCATGTCGGTGACGGTGCCTGTGGCCGTGCCTTTCACCTGTACGGTGACACCAGGCAGGCCCATGCCGTCTTCGCCCGAGATGACCCGTCCGCTCACCGCCAAGCTTTGTGCCAACGCGGCCAAGGGAGTCATCAGGGCCAGGATGAATAAAAAGAGTAGCGTTTTCTTGTTCATAGACATTTGTTTTACAGAAATATGAGGCAAAGATATGAAAAACATTGATATGATGCGTGAATTTTTTAGGTAATTGGGTAATCAGCGGGTTCTGCTGGATAATTCTTACTAATGCTTCCATTTTGTTTAATTGTTTAAATGGTTTGTTGTAGTCACTTCCTAGGGGCTTTTTCCTTGAATGATGGTGCAAAGAAACACACAACAAAAAGCCCCGGCGAATTTTATCGGGGCTTAGAACTGTTTTCAGAACTTTCAGAACAATTATTAGAACTTGTTCGTCATGGTTTGTTCATTTCTTCTGATAAACCTCCAGCGGCTTACGGCGCGATGAACGTACACTGAATTCTATCAGTCGAGCCATTGGGCAAACATCGTTTTGAATTCATCCATTGAGACCGTCTCGCCACGCTCTACGGCAGCAAGCTCCTCTTCAATGTCTGGAGTCACTTGTAAAATGCCTTCCACAATACTTGTGTAGTCCATTTCTTCAGGCAGGACAAGGGTCTCCTGCTCTTCCAACGCCATTGCCGATTCGCTGACGATGGAATTGTTGCCTATCACTTCTTCAGTGGTGTAAGTTTTGAGGTCTCGTTTCATCGGAATGTTTACTTTCAGGCTGCAAATGTAGGCAATTATTTTGGAGTGTTATGCAAAAAAGACTAAGAATCGCTTCCCTCAACACCGACAACTACCTCACGTAGGTTGCATCGCAACTCCTGCTTTTTCAATTGGAAATTTTGAGTTGGCGAAGAAGGAGGAACTATGACACACTTTCCATCAGCATCAAGTTTATGACTATAATTGGCAACTGTTATTCAAAGAAATACCTCTTGTACAAAAGTAGAATCATAGTCCTCTGTGACCATAAACAGAGGTTTGTTAATATTAACAAAATCAAATAGCAGGCTTTTGTTGAATATTCGTTTACTTGTATCAAAATTTGTAAAACATGCCTTGGAAATTCCCGATGCTATTCTTTCGTTATAACTGCCAGCGCTTCCGTGATGAGGTATTTGCAGTAGCGTACTTCTTCGGTCTTGTAGATGTCGTTGTATCTTCTCTTCAAACAAAACAAAATCATAATTAGATTTTAGGTTTAAATCGCCAGTATACACACAGGCAGCATAATCTTCTGATTTTAAATAGCCAGGGAAATAATAAGAGTAATTTTCGTCATGAAATATGCCTCGAATGATATCTGCTGGAAGCCTAACGAGACTCTGGACGGTTTTTTCGGCTTGGGAAAGAACTACCAATGAATTGGCGTTAATACGAGTACCATTCCAAGGCTTCCCTACTTCGTTGTATTTTTTTCTTAATTCCTTTAGCTTTCTGTTGTTTCTTGAACCGTTCTTGAACACGTTGTTTCGAATGTCTTCAAGGTCGTTCGGGTTGACAATTTCACTTTCGCTTATTTTTCTAAAAAAATCCATTGAAGCGGTATCATTCATGGTAAAAGGGATGTATTCCCAAACCTTATCGAACATAAGGACAGAGTTAGGTAGCAGCAATAATCCTGTTAACCCCATGATTTCAATGGTTTCCCCTCCGTAAGGGTACGAAAATTTGTTTTTCTCTTTATTGTAATAATTCTCCATTCCTCCCAAAGAATCTTTTAACTCTAGCATATCTAATGTCACCCTATCCTCTGAACGGTCATCTGTTACAGAAGGAGCAAAAACAATTCTGTTGAACCTATAATCTTTTAATGTGGAAAAAAGATGCGAGTAATCCTTGGATTTATAGACTTCAAACAGTTCAACCTGATGGTTGTTATAGAAAGGAAGCACAATGACTGTCTTACTATCCAAAACTCCTTCGTCTATTAAGTATTCTACACCATTCACATGATCTGTATCCAAATGCGACAGAAAAAGATAGTCTATTTTTCGCGGCTTGAGAAATCCAAATGCTCTGTCAATGTTATTCACAAGAATACTCTTTCCACTTAACGAACCACAATCATAAACAACGGTGAAACAATCCTGTTCTTTGTCGTCTTTATCGTTCAAAATGAATACTTCCGTGAAGAAAGCACCTTGCCCTACTGGATAAAATGTCCTTGTCATTTCCATGCGTCCAAAATTTTATTGTTGGTGTTTTTTCATATTTCCGATGGCAAAGATACACAATTATTCCAAAACGAAAGTAGTATTGTGTAAACTCATTTGAGGCTCATGTTGTAATCTATTATTTCTTCCTTATTATACTATTTGATTACACATAAGTTTTATTTGGCGTATAAGTAAGCCTTTTTTGGAAACGAAGGGCAACATGCTTGTTGATCTCATTGCAATCCATCTATTTTATCACATATTTCCCGAACATGATCCAGTCCATATAACATGGATTTACCATCTATACCCATCCATGCAAACAATGTCTGGATTTTGGCGTGTTCGCATTTCACGTAGTCTGTATAAATCATATTTTGGCCCGTACGAAAACAAATTGGCTCGTGATGAGCAATACGGTTTCGAAGGGAGTTTATCTTGTCAAGCTCATTATATATGTATTGCCTGTTAATTTGATTAGTCTTGGTCGATTTCTGTTTGTTGGGGAATATGTTCAATAGCACTTGTTTGGTCTGGTTATATTGTACTGGTGAAAACATATACTTCCAAGTGCCGAAGTCCAACGATGCTAGTAGTTTGGAATGAGAATACTTTCCGCTTTTTCCTAACTTGTCGTATTGCTTAAAGATTTTTTCATGTGTTTCAGAAAGGATGGGAAGGGAAAAAACGCCATTATCCATAATGGAGTCTTTTAGCCACTCTGGCCCCAGTAATGGAACCAACTCCGCATCTATGGCATTTCTGAGTGACACCTCAAAGCAACAAATAATGGTGAACATTTCCTGTGACAATCTAAGGTTGTACCGGTATAGCGTCATTGCTTTGCGCTTGTCACCATTACACGCCAATGTGTATCTGCCAAGTCTTTTTGGGGAGAAAAAATGCTCAAATTCACTATATTTCATAAAAAGTTCTCAAAATATTTGCGTTGTATTAGAATAAATATCTATCTTTGCAGCGGTAATCCCGTTATCCTCTGTCCATAAGGTCAAGTTAGCGGGTTTTGTTTTTATACCCTCTCGGTGCCTTGTTCATGTCCACGAATCTCATAGATGAAATTCTTGATGTTTTCGGGTTGTAGTTCTGGTATGAGTATTGGGCTAGGTTCGGTCATCGTGTCGTCTGTTTTTACAGCCTGCAAAATTATACCTTATCTTTGGGAAAAACAAGAGCGGGAGGCTATTTTTCATCAAACTTATGCACTTATGACTTATTCACTTTGGACATTAATGTTTTTCAACTTCAAACCAAAGCTCTAAAATTCTAAAAAATATAATTTTATTATTATAATATATATATATTATAATAATAAGTTTTCTTTTGTGAGGTTTTCCAAAACCAAGATGTCCAAAGTTATAAGTGAATAACTGAATAACTTCGAACCCCAAAATGCCCCCAAACGGACATTTCAGAGCCTCGTGAGTTTGGCACAAGCAAACTGGTAGTTCGGTACCGCCAAACCGGGAGTTTGGTACAGCCAAAGTTAAAGGGGTGGCAATAAATCAATTGTCGTTTTATGGATCTATCAAATTGACTTTCCATCCGTGTGGTATGATGCCATCATTTTTCCACGTTGCATTTTTGTTTTTGCCAAATGTCCCAGTTTGAGCAGTGCACTTTAGCCAATCGTCCAAGCAACTTTTATCATTAATATCAGTTGCCATCATAGTGATCTGAGAAAGCGAAGTACATCCGGAGAACATTTCTGAATAACATCCATTGGCCAGAATTTCGGCTGGTAAATCATCAACTATTTCCAAGGAAGTACAATTAGAAAACATGCCCCAATAGCAACGAGAAACCAAATCTGTAACTCTCAATACATCTGGGACCTCTTTTATTGAAGTACAACCAGAGAACATTTTTTCATAGCATCCAAAAGCCAGAATTTTGGCTGGTAAATCAGGGATTCTTTCCAACGAAGTACAACCAGAAAACATTAATTTATAGCACTCTTCTGACAATGTGTCTGCGGGCAAATCAGGGGCTGTCTTTAACGAAGTACATCCAGAGAACATAGATTCATAACACTTATCTGCCAAATTTGTAGCATGTAGTTCAGGTGCAACAACCAATTGTGTGCAGTTTTCAAACAGTTTTTGAAATCTAGCTTCTTTAGTGGATACTGTATTATAATTCAGATAATCAATTAACGTTCGTATATCACCAGAACAAATTACTTGTGCGTCAGTGGCAAAAGAGACTGTAGACCAAATCCTAAACTCTCCACCATGGTGATTTATGTAACGCCTACTAGTACCCCATTTGTTAGTGCCTCTAAGTAATAATTTGCCTCGGCTCCCACCAAACACAATGTTTTGCGTTCCAAGTTTTGTCCATTCGCTTTCACCAACAGAATACTCCAGATTGGAAATTTCATTCGATAATCGAAACACCTGTGTATTGTCGGCTTCAAAAGTGATATACGGTAATGAATAGAATTTTTCATAAGCTTTCTTCTTTTCGCGCTCTTCCAAAGCAATACCGGCAAAATAAGTTGCTGCGAACGAGATAATCAAAGTAAAGAATAGTTTTGGGAAATACCATTCTTTTTTTTCTCTTCTTTCATTACTATTTTTCATAGGCGTTTCAAATTATTCAGTAATCATAGTTTCGTTTTAATGGCAGTTGGTTTCTTTCTACCATCGTTTTTTTGTGCTGCAAATATATAAAAAAAACCACATAAAATGATTTTTTTGCCAAAACCATTGCCGGTTCAGAAATTTTTCGTATTTTTGCAACGTTGTTGCAAACGTGACGGAAAACCCGGGGATCCTGCTCACGGTTTGCCAGCAACAGTTCCCAAGGAAAAGTTTTAAGGAAGTGTTTTCAAGGAAGTGCGATGTACTAACCTTATAAAAAAGCAGTCATCCTCTTCTTTTTTTCCTCCGTTTCGCGCTCCGTTCCGAAATTATGGCTACCTTTGCCGTGAAAAACAGCGACAAAACTCACGAAAAAACACCCTGCCTATGAACGCCTACAACGACCACCCCGAGGCTCAGCCCTTCGCGGAACGTACCGAACGGGAAACCGACAAGAAATGCCCGCAATGCGGCGCCACCATCACCTTCAATCCCGAACGCGGAATGCTGTACTGCGAATACTGCGGCTATACCCGCGAGGTGCCCATAGGCAACACCGCAGCAGCGGGCGAAGAGCTGGACTTTGAGTCGGCACAGCACACCGAGAGCTTCAACTGGGGCGAGCAGAAGAAAGAGGTGCAATGCAAGCAATGCGGCGCCGTCAGCATCTACGACGCCCTCGAGACTGCTGCCGTGTGCCCCTTCTGCGGCTCCACCAGTGTGATGCCTGCCGCCACCAGCAACACCATCGCCCCTGGAGCCGTGTGCCTGTTCGAGATTACCAAGGAACAAGCCAGCGCCAACTTCAGCAAATGGCTGAAAAAGAAACTATTCGCCCCTCGCAAAGCCAAGTTAAGCGCTATGCCCGATGCTTTCAACGGAGTGTATCTACCCTACTGGACTTTTGATGCACTCACTCATTCCCAGTTCAATGCCCGTGCGGGGTATGACAGCACCGAAAAAGACGATAATGGGAGATCGTCTACCACTACCGATTGGAAACGCGTCCATGGCGAATATGAGGAGTTTTTCGACGATGTCACCGTGGTGGCCTCAAAACGTCACGAAGGCTCAGGGGTGAAAGATTGCGAGCCGTTCAACTTCTCGAAACTGGTGCCTTACACACCAGAGGCTTTGGCTGGTTTCGTTGCCGAGCGTTACTCCATCGGTCTGAAAGAAGGTTGGGAAATGGCGCAGCAGACCATCAACTCGCGACTGAAAGACCATATCGCCAAGTTCATCAAGAAACGTTGGAACGCCGACCGCACCGACAAGCTCAAGTTCTTGACCTCCTACAGCAACATCACCTATAAGTATCTGCTAGTCCCTACATGGATCTCATCGTTCAAATATAAAAACAAGACCTACCAGTTTGTGGTCAACGGACAGACCGGCAAGGTGGGTGGCAAGTATCCTTTGTCGGTATTCCGCCTCATCGTGTTCTGGACCCTGCTCATAGGTATCTTCGCCCTTTTGGTTTATTATAGCGAATAACACTATGGAGAAAAAACTCTTCCTTCTGGATGCCTATGCTTTGATTTACAGGGCTTTCTTTGCCTTGAACAAGAACCCCCGCATCAACTCGAAAGGCCTGAATACCTCAGCCATCATGGGCTTCCTCAACTCGCTCTACGAGATTCTGAAGAATGAGAAACCCACCCACATCGGAGTGGCTTTTGATGTGGCAGGCACCGCCCAACGGCAGGCCGAATACAGCGAATATAAAGCCAACCGCGAGAAGATGCCCGACGACCTGCGCGAGTCCATCCCTTATATCATCCGCCTCATCGAGGCTTTCAACATCGCCATCTACGGCGTGGAGGGCTATGAGGCCGACGACGTGATTGGGACGCTGTCGAAGAAGGCCGAACAAGAGGGCTTCACCACCTATATGATGACCCCCGACAAGGACTTCGGACAACTCGTCACCGACAAGGTACTGCTCTACAAACCCGCCAAATTCAGCGAGCCGGCACAAGTTTGGGGACCTAAGGAAGTCTGCGAACGCTACGGCATCAAAGAGCCCAAACAGCTTATTGACATCTTGGGGCTTTGGGGCGACGCGGCAGACAATATCCCAGGCATCCCGGGCATCGGTGAGAAAACCGCAGCGGCGCTTGTGAGCCAATACGGCAGCGTGGAAAACCTCATCGCACACGCCGACGAGCTGAAAGGCAAGCAGAAAGAAAATGTGATCAACTATGCGGAACAGGGGCTGATGTCGAAAGCTTTGGCTACCATCAACTTGGAAGTTCCCGTCGAGTTCAACGAGGAAGAGCTCCGCATGAAGGAACCCGACCTGCCCTCGCTGATGGCTTTGTTTGAAGAGTTGGAGTTCAGGACCTTTGCCAAACGCTTCATGGACGACTACAAGAAGACACAGGCAGGTGCTGCCCCGTCGTTGCAAGAAACGAAGCCCTCCATTGAAACGGGAGGAACTCAAATCACCTTCGACCTCTTCAACCAAGACGGCGCCACAGATAACCTCGTCCCCTTCTCCGACAAGGACTCAGCAAAGACACTGAAGCACGACTACCGTCTGGTGGAAACCGAAACCGACATCAAGGCCTTGGTGGAACGGCTGATGAAAGAAAAGCAATTCGTCTTTGACAGCGAGACCACCAACATCGACGTCTATTCCGCTGAGTTAGTGGGGTTGTCATTTGCCATCAAGGCGCACGAGGCTTGGTATCTGCCTATGCCTGCCAACCGTGAGGACTGTCAGAAGAAGCTGGAGCTGCTGCGCCCCTTGTTTGAGGACGAAGGCATCCTGAAGATTGGGCAGAACTTGAAATACGACCTCTCCATGCTGTCGCAATACGGCATCAGCGTGAAAGGCAAGCTGTTCGACACGATGCTGGCCCATTACCTCCTGGAGCCTGAGCAACGCCACAATATGGACTACCTTGCCGAGGTCTATCTCAACTATATCACCATCCCCATCGAGGACCTGATTGGCAAAGGCCGTCAGCAGAAGACGATGCGCGAGGTGCCGATAGAACTGGTGAAGGAATATGCTGCCGAAGATGCCGACATCACGCTGCAACTCTATGAGAAGCTGCTGCCTCTGCTGAAGGAAAACGGTGTGGAGAAGCTGTTTTATGAAATTGAGATGCCCCTTGTGCCCGTGCTGAGCCGCATGGAAGCCAACGGGGTGAAAATCGACACTGAGAATCTGCAACAAATCAGCGAGGCCTTCGGAGAAGAAATCCACAAAATTGAGGAAGAGATTTACGCGCTGGCGGGCACACCTTTCAATATTGCCTCACCCAAGCAGTTAGGTGAAGTGCTTTTCGAGAGACTGCATGTGGACGAGAAAGCCAAGAAGACCAAGACGGGACAATACGCCACAGGCGAGGAGGTGCTGCAGAAGCTCCTGCACAAGCACGCCATCATCCAGAAAATCTTGGACTACCGCTCGCTCACCAAGCTGAAGTCGACCTATCTCGACGCTCTTCCGGCATTGGTCAATCCGAAAGACGGATTGATACACACCTCTTATAACCAAGCCGTGACTGCCACAGGACGACTCAGTTCCAACAACCCTAACCTTCAGAACATCCCTGTGCGCACGGCCCAAGGGCGGGAGATACGTCGGGCTTTCGTGCCACGCAGCGAGGCCTATACCCTGCTGGCTGCCGACTACAGCCAAATTGAGCTGCGCATCATCGCCCACCTCAGCGGCGACCCTGCCATGGTGAACGATTTCAACATGGGCCACGACATCCATGCGGCTACTGCCGCGAAGGTGTTCCACGTGCCAATGGACCAAGTCACTAAGGAACAGCGCAGCCGAGCCAAAGCGGTCAACTTCGGCATCATCTATGGTATGTCGGCCTTCGGCTTAGCTGAAAGGATGGAGCTCTCGCGCAGCGAGGCGGCTGACATCATTAAGAAATACTTTGAGGAGTATGCCGGCATCAAGGAATACATGAACCGCAGCATCGCCCTTGCAAAAGAACGGGGCTACGCTGAGACGATACTAGGTCGTCGACGCTATCTGCGCGACATCAACAGCTCAAACAGCGTGGTGCGAGGCTTTGCCGAACGCAACGCCATCAACGCGCCCATACAGGGTAGCTCGGCGGATATGATTAAAATCGCCATGATTGGCATCCACGAAGAGATGGAACGTCTTCAGATGCAGTCGAAGATGATCCTTCAAGTCCACGATGAATTGGTCTTCGATGCCCACCTCGATGAGCTTGAGGCCTTGAAAACCTTGGTGCAAGACAAGATGGTGAATGCCTTGCCGCTGTCGGTGCCAGTCATCGTTGAAATGAATACAGGGGCAAATTGGCTCGAGGCACACTGATGACAGTTGATAGTTTACAGTTTACAGTTGATAGTTGGTAGTTGAAAAATGTGTAATTTTGCGGCGCTAAGAGAACGAATATGGCGATACCGAAAGAGACAGTGGAACAAATCCTGCAGGCTGCCCACATCGAAGAGGTGGTGGGCGAGTTCGTTACGCTGAAGAAGCGTGGCTCGAACCTATGGGGCAACTGTCCTTTCCATAACGAGAAGACCCCCTCGTTCAGCGTCAATCCGGCACGCAACATCTTCAAGTGCTTCGGCTGCGGCAAGGCAGGCGACTCGGCCAAGTTCCTCATGGAACATGAGCATTACACCTATCCTGAAGCCTTGCGCTATCTGGCTAAGAAATACAACATCAAAATCGAGGAGCGCGAACAGACTGCTGAGGAAATCATGCAGCAGAGCATCCGCGAGAAGATGTTCAACATCAACGAGTTTGCCGACAAATATTTCGTTGATACGCTGTGGAACACCGAAGAGGGAAAGACTATCGGTCTGGAATACTTCCGCGAACGTGGCTACTTCGACCCCATCATACAGAAGTTCCATCTGGGCTACAATCCTGCCAAATGGGATGCCTTCACCCAATATGCCAAAGAGAACGGCTACAGCGATGAGCTGTTGGAGCAAATCGGTCTGTCCATCAAAGGCAACAACGGCCTATACGACCGCTATCATGGCCGTGTGATGTTCCCCATCCACAACCTCACTGGTAAGGTGATTGGCTTCGGAGGGCGTATCCTCGTCAACGACAAGAAAAGCCCGAAATACCAAAACTCACCCGAGTCGGAAATCTACGACAAGAAACAGACTCTCTACGGCATCTACTTCGCCAAAAGCGCCATTGCCAAGCAGGATGAGTGCATCTTAGTGGAAGGTTATTTCGACGTCCTTCGGATGCACCAAATTGGTATCGAGAATGTGGTGGCCAGCAGTGGCACCTCGCTGACAACGGAGCAGATACGCCTCGTGAAACGCTACACAAAGAACATCACGATGCTCTACGACGGTGACTCGGCAGGCATACACGCCGCCCTACGCGGAACCGACATGATTCTGGCCGAGGGTATGAACGTGCGTGTGGTGGTGCTGCCTCCTGAGCACGACCCCGACACCTTCGGCAAGGACTATTCTGTGGAATACGTCAGCAACTATCTGAAGGATAACGCCAAGGACTTCATCCGCTTCAAGACCGAGCTACTGCTGAAAGATGCTGAAAACGACCCCATCAAACGAAGCGAGCTCATCAAAGACATCGTGGAGACCATCTCCGTCGTCCCCGACAACATCTTCCGCATCAACTACGTGAAAGAATGCTGCCGCCTGCTGGATATGTCGGAACAAGCCCTCACCAACGAACTGAACAAGCTGCTGCGCGCCAAGTTCAAGAAATCCATCGGGGTGGATGAAAACATAGTACCCGAAGCCAACACCACAACCACGACACAGCAGAAGCAGGAGGACAACATAGAAGACCAACTGCCCGCCGGCTACTATCAAGAGCGCGAGCTGGTGAAGCTGCTGCTGATGTACGGCAACCGGATGATTACGGAAGAACGGATGGACGAAGACGGACAAAGGATGTACGAGCAAGTCTCGGTGGCCCAGCTCATCGTGGACGACCTGAAAACGGACGGCTTTCAGTTCAGCAATAACGTCAACCGCATGATTTTCGACATCTTCGACCAAGCTATTGATGAGGGCCGCATCCCTGACGACCAATATTTCGTCTCACACGAAGACGAGACCATCTCCCAACTGGCTGCCGACCTCCTCTCGTCGCCTTACAAGCTCGACCAATGGGAGAAATACGGCATTTTCGTCAAGCAAGAGGAGGACATGCTGAGGGCCACGGTGATATCGTCCATCTACCGCTACAAAGACCTCATCATCGAGCAGCGACGCAAGGCCATCGAAGAGGAACTGAAAACGACGGAAGATATAGCCGACCAACTCATCCTGCTCAAACGCAAAAAAGACCTCGACAACATCCGTATGCAGCTCAACAAAGAGCTGGGCATCGTCATTGCGAAGTAATCCCCGCTGCAGCCCCTCATTGCGGGCTTGACCAATCTTTTGTACCGAAAGGTCTTTCACCAAAAATAAACGAAATCCATCACCCGACAAAACAGCTCGCGCCACCAAGTCTGCTTCAGCTCCAAGTCGACATCCTTGGTGCGGCTGCGAAACACATGCATCCTATAGAAGAAATTGTGTGACCTCCATTCGCGCACCTGCGACTCCATATCTCGCTGGCTGACCGCTGCCTCGGGGCCGTTGTCCTCGCGCAATTGCTGCAGGTATTCTCTCATCTCCTCCTTACTTCTAACTTGACAGGAGTCGATGATATGCGTATTGGTTGGGGATACGGTGGCTTTACTTGTTTGCATTTTGAGATGCGTCGGGTTGAAAGACGTGCCGTTGCGACAGCATCAAGAAGAAGGCCAAAGCAGCACCCAAAACGTCGGAGATCGTCATAGAAGCCCATACGCCTGTGAGGCCATCGCCGCCAGCGTTGACAAAAATCGTTGGGATGACATAAATCATCGGAGCCAGGAAGAGCACCTGACGCGAGAGGCTGGTGACGATAGCAATCCAGGGCTTGTCAATACTCTGGAAGAAATTGGAGTTGGTAATAGTGAAACCCACCAAGGGGAACATCACCATGATGAAACGCATCGCGGGGATGCCGATTTGTATCAGCGCCTCCTCATTGGTGAAGGCACGTAGCAGGATATGCGGAATGGTAAGTGCCAACAAGGCGCCAAAAGTGCCAATCAGCACATTGACTTTGAGCGTAAGCGTATAGACCGACTTGAGGCGCAAGGGATGGCCTGCACCATAGTTGTAGCCCGCTATGGGCTGCATCCCTTGACAGACACCCAGGATGAGCATCACGCTGAAGGCTGCAAAGGTATTGACGATGCCGTAGGCTCCCACTGCAAGGTCGCCGCCATAACGGATCAGCTGCCGGTTGAGCAAAGCCACCACACCCGAGGCAGCCACATTCATCAGGAAGGGACTCATGCCGATGAGCAGGATGTTGCGGAAGATGTAGAGCTTGGGCTGCCAAGCATGGCGACGGAAGCGGATGAACGAGTCGCGTTTCAGGAAGTGGCTGACAGCCACGATGCCCGATACCGTCATCGAGATAGTAGTGGCCCAAGCCGCACCTCCGATACCCCAATCAAGGGCATAGATGAAGATCGCATCAAGGATGATGTTAAGAACAGCACCACCCGCCAGAATCCACATCGACTTGGTGGGATAACCTGTAGCGCGAATAAGACCTGACAGGTTGAAGGTGACGGTAGTCATAAACATACCTGGCAACACGATGTCCATATACTCGCGAGCATAAGCGATAGTGTCTGCAGAAGCACCGAAAAGGGTCAGGATTTTGTCCATAAAGACGTAGCTGCCCGTAACGAAGAGGAAACCGAGGATGAAGGTGAGCAGCATACTGTTGCCCAAGATGTCCTCTGCCCATTTATAGTCCTTCTTGCCCAGCACAATCGACATTCGTGCCGATGAACCCACTCCCACCAACGAGCCAAAGGCATGGATGATGTTCATGATGGGCATCGTGATGGCCAAACCCGCAATGGCGAGGGCTCCCACACATTGTCCAAGAAATATGCGGTCGACGATATTATAGATGGATGCGATAATCTGGCTGACGATGGAGGGCAGCGCATACATCCACAACAGGCTGCTGATGCTCCTGGTCTCTAATTCCTTAGTTCTGTCTAATTGATTCATTCCCTTCCGGATTTTAAGGGCGCAAAAGTACGAAAATTCCGCGAAACGCTATTCAGATTTCACGGTACGGTTGAGCCATTGGCAAAAATCTTTGGTCTTTTCAAACTCGGCCAACACCCAGTCAACGAGATGGGGGTCATAGAGGCGATGCTCGTCTATGTCCTGCACCAAGAGCCAGTCGCGCTGCCTGAAGAGGTCGGCATAGGGGTGTTCCTTGGGATAGCCGTTGGGTACGCGCTTCATGGCGTTTCCTGTGTCGAGGGTGAAGCTTTTCGCCTTCGCGATACTCTCCACGAGTGGCTCTCCGTTAAAGAGGATTTCGTCGCGTATGGTCTTCAGCATCGTGTTATCAGGCATATACATTCCCGTACACAGCATATTGTGTCCCAAATACTCCGACTCCTTGGCCTCCACGTGGAAGTAGTAGCCTGCCAGCATCGACTTCTTGCCTTCGGGACAGACGAAGACACCAAAGTGGGTCTTATAGGGCCGCTTGTCGGGCGAGAAGCGAGTGTCGCGATAGAAGCGGTAGGTGCAGTCCTTCAGCGTCAGACCCTTGCAGTTGTCATCAAACTTCTGCACACCAGTGATAATCTGCTCGGCAAGGGCGTTGAAGGCCGCTTGCGCCTTCTGGTATTCTTTCTTATGCTCCTGAAACCACGGACGGTTGTTGTTGTGAAGTATATTCTCTAAAAACGCGGTTATTTCTTCCATATCTCGTATTTATTGTTTCAACAGTTTAATGGTGGCCATAGCCCTCTCTTCTGATTCAATCCTTAGTATATAAAACCCCTTGGCCAATCCGCCAAGCGATAGTTCATGGCTTTGCTCTCCTTCACCAAGCACCTCGGTCTCCGCCAACATCCTCTGTCCCTGCAACGAAAAAACCTCAAACGTCACCCTCCCCGCTTTCGGGTTATGAAACGAAACCGCAGCCTCTTCCGTAGCAGGATTGGGGGCTATGCTGGCCTGAAGCGCGTACAGTTCATTATCCCCTACCCCAAGATGGGTGTCCACCACGATTTTCATCGTCACTGGCAGATGATCGGAGGCATCAAACAAGGCATCCGCCACCTGAGGTGGCACTGCTGCATTATAGTTTTGGTCGACACTCATGTTGAAGTGGTTACCGTCGTTGCCCACGGCAGTATAGGAGTCCGGAAGGTAGTGGAGGTGGTTGAAGTTGAAGGCTATCTCGTCGGCCATCAGGATAAAGTCGAAGCGGTCGTCCAAACCGCCGCTGGCATAGCACTCATCGGAATAGCCGTGCGTTGATTGGGTGTGAAACTTGGCAAACTGGCTGTTGTTGCTCCACTCCCCTACTCCCCCAATGCGATACACGGGGTCGACGAAGCAGATGTCTGTGTTGGGATAGGTCTGTGTCAACAGGCGATAACTACTCTCGCTGGCTCCGTATATATTGAAGTCACCCATAATCAGCACATTTTCGGTGGGATAATGCTGGTTGACATAATCCATAGCCCTTTGCATCAAGGCGCGGCGCGAGGCCTCGTAACCCTGTCCCGCTTTGGGATGCACCACGATGCAAACCAAACGGATGGTGTCGCCCTGCGCAAGACTTGCTGTCTTCATATACATCTCGTAGACATCGGTGTCTCTCGGGGAGGTTTGAATCGCTACATGTCGCTTCAGCTCCATCTTTCGAGAGTCGTAGAAGATGTGGTTGATGATGTTGCTGCTGGCATAGTTGATGATATTGTCGGACTTCCAGTAGTCGGCCCCATTAATATTAAGGTTGTGGCGCATGAAGTCTGTCAGCAGCTGTTGGGAGGCTCCAAACTCGCAGACGGTCAGGATATCGGGCTTTACATAGCCTACTATCGTGCGGATACATTCGTCCTTGTACTGTGTATTGTTGTTAGTCTCGTAGCATTCTGCGAAACCGCTATTGTAATTGCCATAATACAACAGGTTGTACTGCATCACCGTCAGCGTGTCCTGGGCTTTTGCCACAACCGCAAGCACAAACATCAGCCATATCAGAAGGAGCCTGTTCTTCATTTTCAAGTAAATCGGGCAGCAAAGATAGAAAAATTGGCGCGATATTTGAAGAATTGATTCCGTTGATTCAAAGATTTCCTATTTTTGCAAACTCTTTCATTATGAAAAACAAACTCAGAATCGGAATCGTGGGCTTCATGATCCTGCTTGCCACCCTCACCTCGTGCTGCAAGAAGGAGAAGTATGCCGACTGCCCCTTAGTGGGTCATTGGGGCTGCGAGCAGTATGTCAGCTGCCGCACCGACAGCACTGGATTGGAGCAATGGGACACCCTGCAATATGAGGTGAACACAGGTCGCGGCTACGAGATCTACTTCAAAGCCGACGGCTCGGGACGGCTGCTGCTCAACGACAGTCCCGCCCTCATCAAGCAGTTTGACTGCAACTTCGACTACGATGCCAAAACCCAAATTCTCACCATCTATAATACTTCGTGGATTATCTCGTTATTCTCTGACGCCACCAGTGCCGACATGAATATCGAGGACATCACCCCGACCAGCATCCAGGCCTCGTGGACCAACCATTTCTCGGAGCCCGTCCCGTTCTTTGAACGCTTCTACTTAAAACGAATCGATTAACAACAAACAGTAATAACAATGAAAAAACTAAGTTTGATTACCTTGTGCGCTTTCTGCGCCATCCTGTTTGCCTCGTGCAACAAAGACTACAAGTATTTCGTAGGCACCTGGGGTGTCGAAAAGATTGACTACTACAACATCGACTATGCTGGCAACCCCATCGCCGCCACCGTTGAGACCTACGTCTACTCGCCTGAAGACACAAACAACGGCATCCAGCTCATCTTCCGCAATGACCAAACTGGCGAAATGCGCGACAGCGCCGTCGACACCGTATGGATCTGGAGCGATGAAACTGAGTCATACGACTCGTACATCTTCAACCCTGATACAGTCCTGGTAACTCCGTTCACCTTCTCTTACGACAAGAAGGTCTCGGCACTTTATTGTGAGATGAAGTACACCTATCCCTACACCTATACGCGTACCTTCAGAATGAAAATCTATAACCAGACCGACAGTTCATTCGACTACGAAAACTTATACGAAACCTACACTGCCGAGCACGCCTATCTGAAACGCCTCTCCAACTCAACTTCGAAAGAAGCAGCGAGAAGCAAGATGGTGAGACCCCACAAACACGGGTCGATGCTCAACGACAAATAAACACAAAAAAACGGGCTGAGTGATTCAGCCCGTTTTTTTTATTCCACGTAGAGCAACAGCCCCTTGAGGTAAGCCCCCTCGGGATGGAAGATGTTGATGGGATGGTCAGCAGGCTGTGACAACTGGTCAATAATCCTCACGTTACGCTTCGCCTCGATGGCAGCGGCAGTGACAATACCCTGGAACGTGGCTTTGTCGACAGCTTGCGAACAACTGAAGGTGACAATCAGTCCGCCTTTGGCCACCCGCTTGATAGCCTCCGCGTTGATGAAGCGGTAACCGCCCAAGCCTCTGTGTCTGTCTTGATGCCGTTTGGCAAAGGCGGGCGGGTCGAGGATAATGAGGTCGAAAGCGCCTTCGCGCACGTCGTTGACATATTCCTTCATATCGGCCACCACACAGGAATTCTCTTCCTTTGAGAAGCCGTTCAGCTCAAGGTTGGCCTCCGCCATCGCCAGGGCCCGCTTCGAGGTATCGACGGTGACAGCACGATGGGCACCGCCCTTCAAAGCCGCTATCGAGAAACCACCTGTATAACCGAAAGCATTGAGTACGGTACGGCCTTCCGAGAGGCGGCGCACCAACTCGCGGTTCTCACGCTGGTCGAGGAAGAAACCCGTCTTCTGCCCTTCCTCCCAGTTGGGGAGATAGAGGCTGTCGTTCTCCATAATCTTTTCGTCAATCGCTCCACCCAAGAGGTAACCGTCGGCCAAAGCCTCGTCTTCCTTACCCATGCGTTGCATCGCCTCAGCGCTTTTGTTGTAGATGGCCTGCAGTCCCAACTCCTCCACCAGCTTCAAGGCACGCACCACCTCTTTCAGATGGAGTGCCATTCCCTCAGTCTGAGCCTGCACCACAGCAGTGTGTCCGTAGATGTCGACGATGAGACCCGCCAGCCCGTCGCCTTCCGAATGGATGAGACGGTAGCAGTTGGTATGGGGGTTGCCCACCAGTCCCATGCGTTTGCGCACCTCAAGAGCCTGCTTTATCTTTTCAAGGAAAAACCATTCGTCAATCCTCCGGTTATCGAAGCTGAGCATTTTCACAGCGATGCTGTCAGACTCACAGAAGCCTGTACCCAGGATTTCACCTTTATAATCAGTGACGGTAACCGTGTCGCCAGCTTGCAAGCCATTGGCGGCATCATGGATAGCCCCTGAGAACACCCAAGGGTGAAAACGGCGCAAGGCATCGTCTTTGCCCTGCCCGAGCCGGATGACCGGATAAAACGGAGTTTGTTGCATTTCTAAATGAATTTTCGGCAAAAATACAGTTTTTTTCCACCGATTCCCTACCTTTGCGCAATATTTGACAACGAAAATGAACAACAGCTTTACCATCGAAGGTCAGATTGTCGACCTCGTCCATTCAAGAATCTATCCCGGAGTCGTCACCGTCGAAGACGGACGAATCACCAAGATAGCAGAAAAAGACGCTGTAGACAGCACACAGTATATCATGCCAGGCTTCGTAGACGCCCATGTGCATATCGAGAGCTCCATGCTAGTGCCTTCCGAGTTTGCCCGTCTCGCAGTATGTCACGGAACTGTAGCCACCGTCAGCGACCCGCACGAGATTGCCAACGTACTGGGCAAGAAAGGCATCGACTATATGATTGAAAACGGCAAGAAAGTGCCCTTCAAGTTCTTCTTCGGGGCTCCCAGCTGTGTGCCTGCCACTCCCTTTGAGTCGTCAGGCCGCACCCTCAACGCCGACGATGTGGAAGAGCTGATGGCCTCGCCCGACATATACTACCTCTCGGAAGTGATGAACTACCCAGGCGTCATCAACAAAGACCCTGAACTGATGCGGAAAATCGACGCCGCCAAACGATACAACAAACCCATCGATGGACACGCGCCGACGGTAACCGGTTCCCAGTTGCGGAAATACGCTGAGGCAGGCATCACCACCGACCATGAGTGCTTCATGTTGGCAGGAGCCTTGGAGAAAATCCAGCTTGGCATGAAAATCCTTATTCGCGAAGGCAGTGCCGCCCGTAACTTCGACGCTCTCATCCCCCTTATGGCTACCCATCCCGACATGCTGATGTTCTGCTCCGACGACAAACACCCTGACGAGTTGGACGACGAGCATATCGATGTGCTGGTTAGAAGAGCCATTGCCTTAGGTTACAATGTGATGGACGTGCTGAAAGCCGCCTCGCTCAACGCCATTAGGCACTATCACCTCAACGTTGGACTGTTGCAAGAGGGCGACGATGCCGACTTTATCGTGGTGGACGTCCTAACAAAACCTGTTGCCCGACAGACTTACGTCAAAGGCATTATGGTAGCCGAAAACGGGATGCCCATGATCAAACACATGAGAGCCAAAGCCCTAAACAACTTCAAAGCCAAATACATACAAGCTCCCGACCTCATCGTCCCCGACAACGGCAAAAGAATCAAAGTCATCAGATGCTTTGACGGGCAACTTTTCACCAAGTCGTTTTTGACCACGCCAAAGGTGAAGAACGGAGCCATAATGAGTAACCTGAAAGACGACATCCTGAAGATTGTGGTGGTCAACCGCTACAAGCCCACCCGACCCGCTGTAGGTTTCATCAAAGGCTTCGGCCTCAAGCGCGGTGCACTGGCCTCAAGCGTGGCCCACGATAGCCACAACATCGTGTGTGTTGGTGTCACCGACAATGACATCCTTCATGCCGTCAACCTGCTGATAGAGCACACCGGAGGCGTGGCAGCCTATTGCAGCACCGAGATGGTGGCGGTACCCCTGCCCGTAGCCGGACTGATGAGCAACGAAGACGGCTACCTAGTGGCACAGGCATACCAGAATGCCAACGCCTTGGCCAAACGCTTAGGCTCGAAGCTGTATGCCCCTTTCATGACACTGGCTTTCATGGCCCTATTGGTCATCCCCGAACTGAAAATCAGCGACAAAGGACTATTCGATGTCACCCAATTCAGCTTCACCTCAAACTTTGAATAACAACAGCACCAAACGAAAAACGCCCATGTTTCAGGAAATAGAACGGAAATTCTTGGTTGCCGGCGACTATAAGTCCGAAGCATACGAATCGACTGATATCAAACAAGGCTACCTCTGCGGAGGAGCCAACCTGACGGTACGTGCCAGGGTTCGCGGCGACAAAGGCTATATCACCATCAAAGGCAAACGCAGCGTCAACGGCCTCTCACGCTTCGAATGGGAGAAGGAAATCACCCGTGATGAAGCCGAAGCCCTGCTGTCCCTGGCTGGAGGTGGACTCGTCGAGAAGACCCGCCATCTGGTGCATAACACCGACGGACACCATACCTGGGAGGTGGACGAATTTCATGGCGCCAACGAAGGCTTAGTTGTAGCTGAAATAGAGCTGTCGTCGGAAGACGAGCCCTTCGACCGCCCCGCCTGGTTGGGTCAAGAGGTCTCCGAAGACCCGCGCTACTATAACTCGCATCTGTTGATACACCCTTATAACACTTGGAAGTAATGGCCAAAGACCTTAATCCCCATATCGGCCTCTTCGGTCGCAGAAACTGCGGCAAGAGCAGTCTCATCAACCGACTCACTGGTCAGCCTATCGCCATCGTGAGCGACATTGCCGGCACCACCACCGACCCTGTGAAGAAAAGCATCGAAATCATCGGCATCGGCCCTTGTGTATTGATTGACACGGCTGGTATCGATGATGTGGGTGAGCTGGGACAACAGCGGGTAGACAAGACGCTGAAAGCCTTGAATGAAATCGACTGCGCCATCTTGGTTATCACCGAAAACCGTTTCGGTGAACCAGAGAAGAACCTCATCCAACGCATGAAAGACCTGGCGGTGCCTTTCCTCATCGTCCACAACAAGTCCGACCTCATGCCTTTGGACGGGAAATTGTTTGAAACCCTCCGTCAGGACTACGGCATAGAAACCTTAGACTTCAGCGTGGCGCAAGGCGACGACATCGCTCCCCTCGTCACCCTCATCAAGAAAACCATCCCTGAGAGCGCCTATCAAAAGGTGTCGTTGTTGGGAGGTATCATCCAGCCGAACGAGGTGGTCGTATTGGTCTGCCCCGTCGACTCAGAAGCCCCCGAGGGGCGTCTTATCCTGCCTCAGGTGATGGCCATCCGCGATGTGCTGGACAACGAGTGCATCTGTGTGGTGCTGAAAGAGACCCACCTGCAACAGTATCTCGACACGATGCCCCAGCCAGCCCTAATCGTCACCGACAGCCAGGTGTTCGGTTATGTAGCCAAAATCGTTCCCCCAACGATACCGTTGACCAGTTTCAGCATCGTAATGGCCAGATTGCGTGGCGATTTCGACAACTATATGAAAGGTACATCTTACCTCTCGCAGCTGAAGGACGGCGACACCGTGCTGCTGTTAGAGTCGTGTACCCATCACAGCACCTGCGAAGACATCGGTCGCGTCAAACTGCCCCGTATGATACTGAAATATACGGGCAAGGACATCCATTTCGAGTATGTTGCCGGACTGGCTCCCATCGAACATCCCGAGCGATACGCGATGGCCATTCAATGTGGAGGCTGCATGAGCACGAGGAAACAGCTGCTCAACCGCACAAATCTCTTTGTCCACCAAGGCATCCCCATCAGCAACTACGGAATGGCTTTGGCCTACATGAACGGCATCTTCCATCGGGTGATGGAGCCGTTTATGAAGTCTTAACGTTTCGTGGTAAGGTATTCCAGCAACCCTTTGCATCCTTCCGAGACATCCTGCCAGGTGGCCTCAAAGTCGCCTGTGTACCATGGGTCGGCCACATCGCCTGGACGGTGGGTATAGTCCATCAGGAGGCTGATTTTGTGTTCGGTGTCGTCGCCCAACATCCGTCTCAGGTTACGGAGGTTGTTGCGGTCCATAGCGACGATGCAATCGTAATAAGCATAATCCCGTCGCGTTATCTGCCGCGCGGTCTTACCCTCACAGCCTATACCGTGTTCGGCCAGTTTGCGTCGCGCTGGGGGATAGACAGGGTTGCCGATTTCCTCCGTCGAGGTGGCGGCAGAGGCGATTTCAAACTGAGTGCTCAATCCGGCTTCGTCGACCAGCCTTTTCATCACAAACTCCGCCATCGGACTGCGGCAAATGTTCCCGTGACAGATAAAGAGGATTTTATGGTTTTGCATGTGTAACGTCATTTATTTGGCTTAGGGGTTGGGAACACCTCAGAACTGGAAGTAGATGAACGCCTGCAGGTCGGCGGTGATGAACTGGTAGATGATGAAGACGAGGATGGCGCAGACAATAACCATCAGCGGTAGGGGCATCTTGGCGAACCACAGACGGTAGCGACGCTTGAAATTCTCGGGCAACCAGTGGATAATCATACCGAGAACGATGAGGATGAAGACATTGTGGTAGTAAGAGACAATCTCGGGAATCTGCTCCAAGCGCCAATGGCCACCAATCTGATTGACCATATTCTTGGCGGTGTTCCAAGCCGTCTCGTTGGCTTGGGCTGGGTCAAGGTTCGAGCCGCTACGGAAGAAGAGTCGGGTGAAGGTAATAAAGGTGAAGGTGTTGAAAACCGCCCAAGCTTCTTGCAGCCAATGCCAGTCTCGCTTGCCTCCGAAGAGGTTGTAGAGCATCCGTATCATGTTGCCGGCCAGAATGAAGAGGCACCAGCCAAACAGCATGTGGAACACGGGCAGTGAATAGAAGACACACAGCACCCGAAGGGCGAAGGTGACGGCGAGGATGAAGAGCGTGCGCCCATAGATGGTCCAGTCTTCCCAGAAACGGTGAAACACCATACCGATGCCGTTCAGTCCACCCCAAATCATGAAGTTCCACGAGGCACCGTGCCACAGACCTCCCAACAGCATGGTGTCCATACGGTTGATCTCGGTGGTAATCTTCTTGCGTTTCTCAGGCTTGAAGTAGGCCACAAGCGCCAAGATGATGGCGGTGAGTCCCACACCAGCTGCCACCCACCAGCTACCCGACAGGAAGATGGCGATGGCGGCAATCATAATGATGATGCAGAACGAGCCGAAAGTGGCGTTGCGGTTGCCGCCCAAGGGGATATAGAGGTAGTCCTGCAGCCAACGCGACAGCGAGATGTGCCAGCGTTTCCAGAACTCAGCAGGACTCTTGGCCTTATAGGGCGAGTTGAAGTTCTTCGGCAGATAGAAACCCATCAGCATGGCCACACCGATGGCGATGTCGGTATAACCCGAGAAGTCGGCATAGACCTGCAGGGAATAGCCGAAGAGGGCCGATAGGTTCTCAAAGCCGGTGTACAGCAAGGGGTTGGCAAACACACGGTCGATGAAGTTGACGGCGATATAGTCGCTCAGCACAATCTTCTTCACCAAACCGTTCATAATCCAGAACACGGCGATGCCGAACTGCTTTCGCCCAAGGAAATACTTCTTGTGGAGCTGCGGGATGAACTCATTGGCTCTCACAATGGGACCGGCCACCAACTGCGGGAAGAAGCTGACATAGAAGCCGAAGTCGAAGATATTGTATACTGGCTCGATGCGCTTACGATAGACGTCCATGATGTAGCTGATGGCCTGGAAGGTATAGAACGAGATACCTACCGGCAGCAGGATGACATCGACGCTGAAACGGTTATCCCCAACGATTTCGTTGCCTATCCACGAGAATACGTCAAACACTCGGAAATCCGTTCCAAGGAGGCTGTTGACCACATCGGTAAAGAAATAGGCGTACTTGAAATAGAAGAGCAGCGAGAGGTTGACACAGACGCTGACGGCAAGCACGATGTTGCGGCTCCCCTCTTTCTTTCGCTTGTGCATCCACTTGGCTGCAAAGAAGTTGTATAGTGTGATGAAGACCAATATGAGGGTGAAGAGTCCGCTGGTCTTATAATAGAAGAAGAGGCTGACAAAGAAGAGGTAGGTGTTGCGCAGCAGAGGTTTGTTGCGGAACATCGTGAAGAAAGCGAACACGATGGCAAAGAAGGCCCAGAAGTAGAACTGCGTGAACAACAGGGGGTGGGCCTTGTCGAACGAGAACAAGTTGCGGAAGAAATCCAGTGCTATGTCTGAAAGGTTGGTCATCTCAATGCTTCTTGTTGACTTCGGTGTTCTATATATTGTTCTATCAATGCGTTGTAAAGCAGGTCGCCCATCAGGGTGTAGCCCTCACGGGTGAAATGCACCTTGTCGCGACGCGCCAGCTTTTCCTTCTCCCATTTACGCATCGACTTGAATCCGCCCATGATGGCAAACTGGTCCCACACGGCAGCGTGATACTCGTCACCGAGTTCCATAAACGCCCGCTCAGCCACCTTGCCGTTGGGGTTGGCCTCATAGACGGTTCTCCGCTTGACGCGACGCTTTTTGTAGCTGTCGTTGTTGGTGACGAAGAGCAAGGCGCAGTCAGGGTTGACATTCTGGACGAGGGCTATCAGTTCGCGATAATTGCTTTTGAAGTCCTCCGGCTTGAAGTCGCTGTTGAGGGCATCGTTGATGCCAATGCCGAAAACAACCAGGTCGGGACGGATGAGGGCCAGGTCGCGCTCAAAGTCGTCGCAACGCAAATAGGAAGCCACGCTGGCGCCGTTGACACCCACACCGTGGACGTTGATACCAGGTCTGCCGTCCTCGAGCAACACGCCTGTCAGGGTAAACTCACCTGGAACGGAGTCAAACAGGATGCAGATTGAGTCGGTGTAGACAGGCAGCATGAAGGTATAGAGGACTGCCGTGTCGTTATAGATATAGTTGCAATCGCAGTGCAGGGTGTCGCCCTGGAAGCTGATGGCCGGGACGACGTTATCGGTTTCTGAGAAGCCAAGTAGCGATACCTTGTTGAAGGTGTAGTAAGGCGGCATCTCCGAGGGATAGCGTTCGCGGGTGACGATTTGTATGGTGGCAGTCGAGTCATTCGTGGTGAGGGCAGCACCTGCAAGACCCATACGCTTGTCCTCGTCGCGCTGCACGGCATTGCGGCAATAGCGCCAATCGCCCGTAGCATGAACCACATAATGCGAGGGGTTGTTGGTGCCACCTGCCGTGAAGGGGAAAAGGAAATAGGGACCACCCATCAGGTCGTCACCGATGTTGAGCAGGTCGTCGCGAAACTGCTGGGTGAAGGCACCGGCCTGCACATGCGAGCCTCCGATATGGAGGATGCTGACATTGCCCTGCCCAAGGTCGACTACCGAGTCCAGCTTGCTGAAGAAACGCTCCATAGCAGCGCTTTCGTCCGAGGGATACAGGAGGTGGTTTTTCTCGAAATGAATGAATTCATAGTCGGGCAGCTGACGTGGCATGATGGCCTCTTGCCCCATGAGCCAGAGGCAAAACAAGGCCAAACCACACAACATCACCAGCCTTCTCATTTCCAATATTCTTTGTAGGGTTGGTAGCTGGGCATTAACATCCAATAAGGGGTATGTTTCAAATCGTCTTCAGTGCTACGGTTCACAAAGTTGATGACCTCCTGACTGGGCACATGCTGACGCAGCTTGTAGAAGTCATAGTAAGTGGTGAACGACTTGGCCAAATCGCTGCCGATGGCCTGAGCGCCTGTGAAGGTGAAATGAATATAGTCGGGACCCGCCAATGCCGGGTTATGTTTCACCCATTGCACCATCGAGCCCTCACCTCCCATCACGTTGAACATATCCCAATAGGCCACGTTGTTACGCAGGGCCATCGAGCGCAGGGAGTCATTCAGCTCAGGCAAACCCTTCCAGGTGCCCAACTTGCCGTTGTAGCGTTTGCTCATGTCGGCAGGGCCGATGAAGAGCAGCGTAGCCTTGGGGGCGACGCGCTTCATATAGTCAATCTGCTTCTCCAAAGCGACGAGGTAGGTGGAGATACTTTTAGGTGAAGTGATGCTGGGCATCCTGTTACCGCCAAACTGAAGGACAATCAGGCGTGTGTCGAGCAGCTCGAAGGATTGGCTCATGACCTTCTCATCGATGCGGGAGAAGATGGTGCCTGTGCAACCACGAAGGGCTACGTTATCGATGGCCACACCCGGTTCGCCGTCCAACAACACAGCATAAATCTCGGCATTGCCTTTAAAGGTGATGGTACCCTGACGCACGTTATGGGGCAGGTCCCAAGTGATAAGCTGCACACCATTGTTGGCTGCAAGCACCTTGGGCTGTAATTTCATCTTGTCGCAATTCAAAGTAGCCTTGAAGCCCTTGCTGTTGTGTCCCAACAGCACCGAGACGGTGGAGATTTCCTTGGCGTTGTCGAAGGCCTGCGAATGCGAGGTCTGCATAAAGGAGATGGTGCCTTCGCCCGCCACCTGACAGAACTGCGACATCACACCGTAGCGATTGTGCTTGGCACGACGTGTGCTTGAATCGCCGTAAAGGGTATAGCGTTGCAGGTCGGTGCTGCGTTGCTTCACCGAGATGGTGGGGACGGTCTGGATAGCGGGAATCATGTTGGGTCCCGAGCCACCAAAGAGCTCCTGAAGCTTCTGGCGCAACACCGACGAGATGCGGTCCATCTCAATCTGCGAGTCGCCATAGTGCATCACACGGTAGGTATGCCCTTGACTCTTGGCCTGCTCAAACAATTCAAACAGGGTGTCGAAATAGGTATAGTCGTTATTGGGCAGATAAATGCGATTGGGGTTCTGCGTCAGATAGTCGCGGAAAAAGCTCAGACTGTCGTACATCGACATGGAGCAAGTCATCTCGAAACTCTGACTCACCCTGGTGAGTACGGCGTCAACGTCCACCTCTTTTTCCTCGCTCTTTTGGCTCTCAGCGTAGGAGGGATAGCGCAGGTCGACATTGCCGGCCTTGACGCCCTCAGCGGGAAAGAAATACCATCCTGCCACCAGGATAATAATAATGGAAATGATGAAATATAATATTTTTATGGGCTTCATTTTCAATTATTTATAAAAACTCCGCATCGTCTTTTCGGAGGTTGCGAAATTAGTTCGCAAAAGTATGAAAAAAGTGTGTAATTTCGCTGCGATTTTTAGAACATTTTTTTCAATTTTTACGTTTTAATCTGATAATACTATGGCAGACGGATATTTGGAAAAACGTTATGAGGAAGTCTTCGGCCCGGGAGCCAAGAAGACGGTGGTCAAACATACCCCCATCGAAACCCTGATGGAAAAAAACCGCAGTTATCGGGGCTATCAAAAGGACTTTGTCGTAAAACGTGAGATGCTGGAACGCATCGTGGCGGTAAACACCAAAATCGCCTCCGCAAAGAACCAGCAGGTGCTTCGCTTCAAGCTGGTGACCAAAGAGACGGGAGCCGACGTCATCGTGCAGAACATGAAACTGGGCGGCCTGCTGCCCGAGCTACATCTCCCCTTCCCTGGTACCGAGCCAGAGGCCTTCATCATCATCTGCAGCACCATTCCCGAGAACAAGTTCGTTGACATCGACCTCGGCATTGCCGCACAGAGCATGCTGCTAAAAGCCACCGAGATGGGCTTGAACGGCATTATGATTGGCGCTTTCAACAAGGCGAAAATAACTGAGGCGTTCCAGCTGCCTTACGAGCCGCTGCTCATCCTCGCCATCGGCAAAGGCGCAGAGAGAATAAAACTGCAAGCCGTCGATGCGGGCGACAAATTGGCGTATTATCGCGACAACGACGGCGTGCAGTATGTACCGAAAATCCGGTGGGAACAACTAATTATTTAGGCTTGTAGGGCTGTCACTGCGACAGCCCTACAAACTGAATTATTTCTTGAATTTGAATACAATAGGAAGGTTAAAATAAACCTTTACAGGCTTGCCGCCCATCTTGCCAGGATTCCATTTTGGCATGGACTTCACCACGCGGATAGCCTCTTCATCCAAATCTTTGAACTCGGCAGACTTCCTGAGCAACTGGATATCTGAAATTGAGCCGTCTTCGTTGACCACAAACTGGACAAAAGTACGGTATTCGGCCAATTTAGGGTTTTCATCCGTACTGCCTTTATATTTCTCGGGCATGATCAGATTTTTCTGGATATATTCCATCAAGGCTTTGTCGTCACCAGGGAATCGCGGCATTTCCTCCACAATTCTATAGACGCCGTTATTGTCGGGCTTCATGTCCGAGGTGTTGTCGAATTTCTTGGTCTGATCCTCGGTCAACTTGAAGAAGATAGGCAAGGTGTAATGTACACGGACGGATTTTCCAGCCTGTTGTCCAGGGGTCCATTTCGGCATTGACTTCACCACACGAATACCCTCCTCGTCGCAACCGCCTCCGATGCCACGTAGCAGTTTCACTTCTCCGATGCTGCCGTCTTTCTCAACGACAAACTGTATGAATACGCGACCTTGAACGCCTTCATCCTTAGCTTTCTGTGGATATTTGACGTTTTTGGCGATAAACTCCATCATGGCTGTTTCGCCACCAGGGAACTTGGGCATCTGGTCGACGATGTCATAGATGGTGTCGTTCTTGTTTTCCAAAGCCCAAGCGGGGTTTTCTTCCGTCGTTTGGATGTTGAGTTTGAAGTTGTCAGAAGAGATGCTGAAAGGCTCAACGCTATACAGCATCGTGTCGCCGTGTTTCTCTATCTCGCTGAGGGTGAACTTGATGTTCTCGTTGGGCGTTCCGTCGGCATTGCAGCAAGTGGCCGTGATTTTGTTGCGCATCTCGCCTGTAATCGGGTCGGGAGCCTCGGTAGTCTTAAACTGGATGTAAGAACCATCTTCGTTGTAGATGA